>UMKF01035169.1_pt1 | contig 67991 bp, 51 predicted proteins | sample 1966251 | NCBI WGS metagenome assembly UMKF01 (sample SAMEA4836171, study PRJEB28245) | human gut metagenome | biome: gut microbiome; material: fecal sample | place: Denmark | collected 2008
TGATGGATTACTTATTGAAGTACATAATGATCCAGAACATGCACTATGTGATGGGGCTCAGTCGTTAAAGCCTAAAAAATATACAAAACTTATTGAAGAATTAAGAGAAATCGGCAAGGTTGTTGGAAAGGAAATCTAAAATGAAATTAAATGTGAACTTAGGAAAAGACAGTTATCCTATATATATTGAACAAGGTATCTTAAATAAAACAAAAGAACTTATTTCCCAGGTCTTCACAGGTGCGAAAATTGTTATTGTCTCTGACGATAACGTTTTTCCACTTTATGGAGAACAGATAGTCAATCAGTTAAAAGATACTTATGAAGTCTCTACAGTAGTCATTCCTCATGGAGAACCATCTAAGAGATTTGATATTTTACCTTCTATCTATTCACAATTACTAGAAGCTAAGATTACAAGAACTGATTTACTTATTGCGCTAGGTGGAGGCGTTATTGGTGATTTAGCTGGATTTGTGGCAAGTACTTATATGCGTGGTATTAAGTTTGTACAGATTCCTACTTCATTATTATCACAGGTTGACTCTTCAGTAGGTGGTAAAGTGGCTGTAGATTTACCTGAAGGAAAGAACTTAGTCGGTGCTTTTAAACATCCATTACTTGTTCTTATTGATCCACTCACTCTTAAAACATTAGATCCTCATTTTATTACTGATGGTATGGGAGAAGTCATTAAATATGGCTGTATCAAGGATAAAGAACTATTTGATCAATTAGCTGGTTATAGAGACTTTGATGATCTTTATAAAGACATTGATGAAATCATCTATAAATGTGTAGATATCAAAAGAGATGTTGTAGAAAAGGACTTATATGATTTTGGTGATCGCTTATGCTTAAACTTTGGCCATACTATTGGACACTCAATCGAGCAACATTTCCATTATGAAAAATATTCTCATGGTGAAGCAGTAGGAATCGGTATGGTAGCTATCACGCGTATCGCAGAACTTAAAGGCTTATGTGAACAAGGCACTACAAAACGTATAGAAGAAGCCTTAAGTCACTATAACCTTCCTACTCATGCCAATGTCCCTACAAAAGAACTACTTAAAGCCATTGATCTAGATAAGAAAAACATCAATTCAACACTATCTTTTGTTTTACTTAAAACAATAGGAGAGTATTATGTACATAAGGATCAAAAAGAGATGATTCTGGAAGTAGAGGACATATAATGACAAAAATCACAATTACACCAAAAACACTTCAAGGAACAATTGCGGTTCCCCCTTCTAAATCATTAGCCCATCGTGCTATTATCTGTGCAGCCCTCGCGCCAGGTATGAGCCGTATTAGCGGTATTGATTACTCAGAAGACATTGAAGCTACAATAGAAGGTATGAAAGCCTTAGGTGCTATTATTAAACAGGAAGGCGATACTTTAATTATTGATGGTTCTATTACTTTAGGACTAGGAAGAGTAGAAATAGATGCCCATGAATCAGGCTCTACATTACGTTTCCTTATGCCTTTATCACTCGTTAACTTTTCTCGTGTACATTTTGTAGGTAAAGGAAAACTTGGACAAAGACCACTTGATGTATACTATGATATCTTTGATAAACAAAAGATTGCATACCTTAGAAAAGACTCAGAACGTTTAGATGTTATTCTAGATGGTCAGCTTCATTCAGATATATTTGAAGTACCAGGTAATGTTTCTTCACAATTTATCAGTGGTTTATTATTCACTTTACCTTTATTAAAGGGCGATTCTTTAATTAAAATCACTACACCATTAGAATCTAAAGGTTATATTGACTTAACACTTGATATGTTAGAAAAGTTTGGTATTGAAATTATTAATCATGATTATCAGGCATTCCAGATCCGTGGTAATCAGAACTATAAACCATGTGATTACAATGTAGAAGCGGACTTCTCACAAGCTGCTTTCTATCTAGTTGCTGATTTACTAGGAAGTGATATTACACTTACTAATCTTAATATGCACTCATCACAAGGTGATAGAGCTATTTTAGATATTATGGAACAGATGGGTGGAGAAATTGTAGAAACAAGTGCGGGTATTAAAGTAGTCTGCGACAAAATCAAACCTGCCACTATTGATGCTTCACAATGTCCAGATTTGATGCCTGTTGTATCAGTGGCTTGTGGTCTTGCAGAAGGGACATCACACATTATTAATGCATCACGTTTACGTATTAAAGAATGTGACCGTCTGACTGCTTCTGTAGAACTATTAAAAACTGCTGGTATTGATGCAGTTGAAGAAGAAGACAGTATGACCATTGTTGGTTCTGATTCTTATAATAGTGCAGAAGTAACAAGCTCTAATGATCATCGTATGTGTATGGCTGAAGCTATTTTGTCTACACGTGCCAATGGTCCAATTACTATTGATGATAAGGATTGTGTTAAGAAGAGCTATCCAGGCTTCTTTGAAGACTTTACATCTCTAGGTGGTGAATATCATGAGTGCTAATTGGGGACATCATATCGAATTATCTTTATTTGGTGAAAGCCATGGGAAGGCTATTGGCATCACAATAGGTAATCTCCCTGCTGGTATTAAGCTAGATATGGATGCCATTAATAAGGATATGCAAAGACGTGCGCCAGGTAAGAACCTAATGAGTACACAAAGAAAAGAAGCAGACGAAGTAGAAATACTCAGTGGTGTATTAGATGGTTATACAACAGGTGCACCATTATGTGGAATTATTAAAAATACATCCCAGCATTCTAAAGACTATTCTTATTTGAAGGATAATATGCGTCCAGGACATTCAGATTATCCTGCTTATATTAAATATAAAGGCTTTAATGATGTGAGAGGAGGGGGACACTTCTCTGGCAGACTTACAGCACCAATCGTTTTTGCAGGTGCTATCGCAAAACAGATCTTAAAAGAAAAAGGTATTCATGTCGGTGCACATATTCTTTCTATTAAAGATGTGAAGGACACGCATTATCCTTTAGATATTTCTCCATCTTACTTAGAAGAATTAAATCAAAAAGACTATCCTGTTATTCATGATGATGTCTATGCTTTAATGCAGGAAACAATCGAAGAAGCGAGAAAGGAAGGCAATAGTGTAGGTGGAAAGATTGAATGTGCTGTCACTGGACTACCAGCAGGAGTTGGAAATCCTTTCTTTGATAGTATTGAAGCCCATTTATCACCATTATTCTTTAGTATTCCTGCAGTTAAGTCAGTTTCATTTGGTGATCTAGATGATATTACTTTACTTAAAGGATCAGAAGCGAATGATGCCTACTATTATGAAGGAGAAGAAGTGAAAACTTCTACAAACCATAATGGTGGTATTACAGGTGGTATAACTAACGGTATGCCATTACTCTTTACGGTAGGTATTAAACCAACCCCATCTATTTCCTTAAAACAGAATACAATCAATGTGAAAACACATGAAAATACAGAATTAGAAATCGTAGGAAGACATGATCCATGTATCATTCCTCGTGCGATTGTCGTTGTAGAAGCTATGGCAGCACTAGGTGTATTAGATATGCTGGAGGCACTATGAAAGATTTAAAAACATGTCGAGAAGAAATAGATGCAATCGATAAGGAAATTATTGCCTTATTTGAAAAACGTATGCATGTTGCTAAGGATGTTATTACATATAAATTAGCGCATGATATGCAGATCTTCCAGAAGGATAGAGAAAAAGAAGTTATCCAGAAGAATGTAGATCGTTTAGAAGATAAATCTCTAGAATCTTACGCAAAAACATTTGTCCAGGATACAATGAATCTTTCTAAAAGTTATCAATCTACTTTTATTCCTTTAAAGAAATATGAAGCGACTGAACTTAAAGAAAACTTTAAAGTAGGTTACCAAGGTGTTCCAGGATCTTTTTCTAATCAGGCTTTGAATTGCTGGTTTGGAGACATTGAAGGCATCAACTATCCTCACTTTGAAGATGTCTATCAGGCATTAGAAAAAGGTGAAATAGACTATGGTGTACTCCCTTTAGAAAATTCTTCTACAGGTGCTATTAATGATAACTATGACTTACTGACTCAATATGGCTTTTATATTGTAGGTGAGCAGTCTATCACAATAGATCAGAATTTACTTGGTATCAAAGGAGCCACTCTAGAAGATATCAAAGATGTCTATAGTCATGTGCAGGGCTTAAAACAGACTTCTGAATTCTTAAATGCACATCATATTGAAGGTCATGACTATCTCAATACAGCTGCAGCTGCTAAGTATATCAGTGAAGCACAGGATAAACATATCGGTGCCATTGCCTCTAGTGAAGCAGCTAAACTCTATAATCTTGATATTATTGCCAAGGCAATACAAAATGATCAAAGCAATCATACACGCTTTATCATTATCGCAAGACAATATGAAATCAGACCATCTGCTAATCGTATCAGCATGGTCTTCACAGTCAATCATGAAGTCGGTGCTCTTTATGAAGTCATGAGAGTTGTAAAGGAACATAACATCAACATGGCCCGCATTGAATCAAGACCACTCCCATTATCTCCATGGGAATACTATTTCTATTTAGATATAGATGGCAACTTGAATCAAGATCATGTCCAGCGTGCTTTACAGGAAATCAAAACATATACCAATACATTTAGAATGATTGGTAACTATGAAAGGAAGGAATCATGAAAAATATCGTTTTAATTGGAATTATGGGGAGTGGTAAAACAACATTTGGAAAAATTCTTTCACAAAAAACAGGTCATGAAATGATTGACCTTGATGATTATCTTGTGAATCGCTTTAATATGTCCATTCCAGATATGTTTCAAATTTCTGAAGACTACTTCAGAAACAATGAAACAACATGTTGTCAAGAAGTATCAGAACTTGAAGGTAAAATCATTTCTACTGGTGGTGGAGTGATTAAAAGACCTGAAAACATTGGATATTTAAAGAAGAATGGTGTTGTTTTCTATATTGACCGTCCAATTGAAGATATTGTGAAGGATGTCGATCCAAGTGGCAGACCCTTGTTAAAGGATGGCCCAGACAAACTCTATGCCTTAGATAAAGAACGTAGAGATAAATATATGTCCTCATGTGACTATCATATTATAAATGATGGTTCACTTGAAAAAGTCATAGATACCATTCTAGATATCATGAAGAAATACGATAAATCCCCATTATAAGGGGATTTTTTTTATTTGCATAAATTGTAAATATATACTATAATAGGGCTTTATTTCGAGAGGAGAAAAGAATGGAAAAATTATTTCACTTAAAAGAACATGAGACAAATGTTAAGACTGAAATACTCGCTGGTATTACAACTTTCCTAGCAATGGCCTATATTCTTGCAGTCAACCCTGCTATTCTAGGACAGGCACACATGAGTCATCAAGGTGTCTTCCTTGCGACTGCAATCTCTGCAGGTGCCGCAAGCATCTTTATGGGATTAATGGCAAACTACCCAGTCTCTCTTGCACCAGGGATGGGGGTTAACGCATTATTCACTTATACAATTGTAGGACAGATGGGATTATCACCTGAAGGCGCATTAGCCTGCGTATTTGTATCAGGTATCATCTTTGTCATCATTACAGTGACAAACATCCGTCGTATGATTATTAATGCGATTCCTGCACAGTTAAAACTTGCGATTGGTGCGGGTATTGGTTTCTTTGTAGCCTTTGTAGGTTTAAAGAATGCAGGTATCGTAGTGGCAAGTGAATCTACATTTGTATCACTAGGAAACTTTAAGAATCCAACAGTATTACTTGCTTTATTTGGAATCATCATCACATTAGTATTATTAGTAAAGAATAAGCCAGCAGCCGTATTTTATGGCTTAATCATTACTGCGATAGTTGGTGTTGTATTTGGTTCAATTTTTGGATTAAAAGGTATGCCACAGTTACCTTCTAAACTTGTATCAGTGAACTTTGATTTCAGTTTAGTAGGTGCTTTTGTGAGAGGCTTCAACGAAATGTTCACTCATCCACAGTGTATCGTTGCAATTTTCTCATTATTATTTGTAGACTTCTTTGATACAGCCGGTACATTAGTAGCTGTTGCATCTAAAGCTGATTTGATTGATGAAAATGGTGAATTAGTGAATGTTGAACGTGCATTACTTGCAGATGCTGTAGGTACTGTATTTGGTTCAATGATTGGTACTTCTACAGTGACATCTTTCGTAGAATCTACTTCAGGCGTTGGAGTAGGTGGACGTACTGGCTTAACTGCATGTACAACAGGAATCTGTTTCTTATTAACAGTATTCTTCTATCCAGTATTATCTATGATCACTGATGCAGTCACTGCCCCAGCTTTAGTTATCGTTGGTATTTTAATGGCGTCACAGTTAAAGGATATCAAGTGGGATAACTTGATTTTTGCGGCAAGTGGTTTTGTGACTATCATCTTTATGATTCTTGGTTACTCAATCAGTAATGGTATCGCACTAGGATTCATCGTTTATGTCATCAGCATGATTGCGACAGGTCAGGCTAAAGATATCAACAAGATGGTCTGGGTACTATTCTTACTATTTATCACATATTTCGCATTCTTAATCTAAAACCAGCATTGCTGGTTTTTTCTTTTGTTCATATAATGTTTTTAAAACGTGAGTATAATAATACGCAAAGGAGTGAGAAAATATGAATGATTTAATGAAAACCCCTAAAATGACACCAAGAATACAGTCCACATTAAAACATACTGTAGAAGTACCAGAAGTGATGTACAAAGCCAGTGGTATTAATGTGAATGGTAGACGTATAAAAAGCTTACTATTTAGTACGGATGTTGCACTTATTGCGAATAATAACGCTGATGCCATTCTCTCTGTTTATCCTTTTACGCCTACTATTCAGATTACCAATGCGATTATCGGAGTCGCTAGACAACCAGTCTTTGTAGGAGTAGGTGGAGGAACTACCAATGGTGCAAGAGTATTCAAGATTGCCTTAGATGCAGAATTACATGGTGCAGCCGCTGTTGTACTCAATGCCCCTGTCCATACAGAAATGATTAGAGAATTATCACGTCTAGTAGATATTCCTATTGTCCTCACTGTTGTATCACTAGATGAAGACTTAGAAGAACGTATGTTACATAGTGGTGCGAGAATCATCAACGTATCTGGTGGAAAACAAACAGTAGAAATCGTCAAGGCACTACGCGCTATTGATAAGGATTTTCCAATTATTGCGACAGGTGGACCAACTGAAGGCACAATTAAAGAAGTCATTGAAGCAGGTGCGAACGCAGTGACATTTACCCCTCCTACAAGTGCTGAAATATTCAAGGGTATGATGGAAAACTACCGTGAACAGATGAAGAAGTAGAAATACTTCTTCTTTTTTATACAAAGAAGAAGTATTTGTATATCCCATTTATGATTATTTGTGTTATCATGTGGACAAATGCATAAAGGAGGAATAGAATTTGAAACAATATCTAGATATGTGTCGATATATCCTAGAACATGGAGAAGACCGTCCTGACCGCACAGGGACTGGTACACGTTCTGTATTTGGATATCAGACACGCTATGATTTACGTGAAGGATTTCCTCTTCTTACTACTAAGAAGATGTATTTACGTCCTATTGCGGAAGAACTATTATGGTTTATCAAAGGTGATACAAATATCAAATATCTTGTAGACCGTAATGTGAAAATATGGAATGAGTGGCCTTATGAAGACTTTAAGAAGAGTGAAGACTTCAATGGTGAAACATTAGAAGAATTTGTAGAAAAGATCAAGAATGATGATGAATTTGCGAAGAAACATGGTAATTTAGGTCCAGTTTATGGCGCACAGTGGCGTAACTTTAATAATGAAGGCACTGACCAGTTAGTAAAGTTAATTGATTCTTTAAAGAATAACCCATTCTCTAGAAGACATATTATTTCTGCATGGAATCCTGGTCAGGTAGATGAGATGGCTTTACCACCATGTCATACACTTATGCAGTTTTATGTATCTAGTGATCAGAAGTATTTAAGCTGTCAGTTATACCAGAGAAGTGCTGATACATTCTTAGGTGTTCCATTTAATATTGCATCATATGCCTTACTTACATGTATGCTTGCACAAGTATGTGGCTATGAGCCAAAAGAATTCATTCATACTATTGGTGATGCGCATATTTATAAGGATCACTTTGATGTAGTCAAGACACAGATTGAAAGAGAACCACTTCCTCTTCCTCATCTTGTATTAAATAAAGACATTGATAATCTGTTTGATTTCAAGATTGAAGATATCAAGCTAGAAGGTTATCAGTCTCATGGTCCATTGAAAGGTAAGGTCAGTGTATGATTACTATCATTGTTGCAGCTGATCAAAATAATCTCATTGGGAAAAAGGGAACAGACAATGGGATGCCATGGCACAATAGTGAAGACTTTAAACACTTTAGAAGTACAACACTTAATCATACATTATTAATGGGAAAAACAACTTACCAGGCAATAGGTAAACCATTACCTAAACGTCATACTATTGTACTTTCTCATAATTTTGAAGATGATAGAGTAGAAGTGGTAGATGATTTAGTAGGCACTATTAAAGCTTTTAAAGAACGTGGTGAAGACCTCTTTATTTCTGGTGGTGCTTCTGTATATAAACAGGCACTTCCATATTGTGATCAAATTCTTTTATCGCGTATTCCTGGTGATTATACAGGAGAAACATATTTCCCTGACTTTTCTGAATATAACTATCGTCTCGTAGAAGAAAAGCCATTTGAGACATTTACACTAGAAATCTATCAAAAATGAAAAGACTTATATTAATTGTGCTTCGTTTTTTCTTTGAATTACCCGTACTAATCTTTCAGTTAAAACATATCAAGAAGCATATGGATACGATTCCTTTTGAAGAACGTATTGACTGGACAAGAAGACTTTTAAAGAAAGCAACTAAAAGAGCACGTGTTAATCTAACTATTACAGGCACAGAATATCTTCCTGAAACAGGTGGTTTCTTTGTGGCTCCAAACCATCAGGGATTATTTGATATCCTTGCATTATTTGACAGTATTGAACGTCCTTTCAAGATTGTCTTTAAAAAAGAACTATTAGATGTTATTTTCTTAAGAGATGTGGCTGAATTCATGGAATATCCTGCCATTGATCGTACAAACTTAAGAGCTTCTATGAAGCTTATGAGACAGGTTAAAAAGGAAATGTCTGAAGGTATCCCTTATGTGATCTTCCCAGAAGGAACACGTTCTAAAAAGGGAAATGAATTATTAGAATTCAAGGGTGGTTCATTTAAACCAGCTATGGATGCACAGGTGCCAATTATTCCATGTGTCATGCACAACTGTTTTAAAGTATTAGACAGTAATTCTATTAAGAGAGTCGATTGTGGTATTCATTATCTATCACCAATTCCTTATGAAGAATATAAGGATATGAACAGCGTAGAAGTAGCTAATCTTGTACAATCAAGAATACAGACTAAAATGGCTGAACTCGAAGAACGTGCTTAGGCATGTTCTTTTTTTTATGAAACTATAAATAGAAGGGATAATTTGGTATAATGAGTGAACAAGGAAGGAGAGGATCCTATGTTTGGACACTTACAGATTAAAAGTGCTTATAGCTTTCAGGAGAGTACAATACTTATTCAATCTCTTATAGATAACGCAAAATCAAAACATATCCAGGCTCTTGCCTTAACAGATGATAATAATATGTATGGGGCCTATGAATTCTATGAAGCATGTACAAAAGCTTCAATTAAACCAATATTAGGTGTGAATGCCTCTATTATGTTTAACGATGATTTAATACATTTATTACTTTATGCACGCGATGATGTTGGTTATAAAGATTTAGTACGTATTGTGAGTGATATTAATCTCAATGAGAATAAAGCTATCACATTGAAAGCTTTATCCAACTATCGTGATCATCTTTATATTGTTTCTCATGAATATGAAGATAGACTCATCGAACAAGAAGCGACAAGTAAAGAAGATTTATTAACACATGCGCAAATAGAACGACCAGTAATGAGCTTTATGAAGACTATGAAGAGTCTTTTTGGTGCCTCTTATCGTATTATGATTGTAGAAGATGGGATAAAAGGACATTCACTTCGTAACCAAACACTTATTAAATATGCTCAATTCCTAGATATTCCCTGTATCTGGGGAAATGATGTGCGTTACTTGCATTCTCATGATGCTTTCACATTAGATTTATTACAAGCTTCTAAAAAAGGAGAAGTTTTGAATAAGGATCATGAACCACTTACAACTGACCGTTACTTAAAATCAGAAAAAGAAATCAGAGAACTCTTTAGTCGTTATCCAGATATTATTAAAAATACAGAAGAAATCATTGATAACTGTTATGGGTCTATCCAAAAGACAGAAAATGGTCTTCCTCACTACAAAACACCTACAGGTGATAGTGGGGCATATTTAAGACATTTATGTATTAAAGGACTTAAACAACGCTTTAAAAATCAGCCTATCACAGATGACTATAAAGATCGTTTACTCTATGAATTAAAAACTATTCATACAATGGGTTATGATGATTATTTCTTGATTGTATTTGATTATGTACAATATGCAAAAAAACATGGTATACTCGTAGGCCCTGGAAGAGGATCTGCCGCAGGTTCGCTTGTTGCCTATTGTTTAGGTATCACAAATATTGATCCATTAAAATATGATCTGCTCTTTGAACGTTTCTTAAATCCAGAAAGAGTATCCATGCCAGATATTGATGTAGATTTCCAGGATGATCGTCGTGATGAAGTCATTCAATATGTATGTGATAAATATGGACATGATCATGTGGCTCAGATTGTCGCTTTTTCTACCTATGGTCCTCGCGTTGCGATAAAAGATATAGGAAAAGTGATGGGAATCCCCTTACCAAGACTAGAAATGATTGCGAAGATGGTTCCTACTGCTCCTAAACATCGTAAAAGTATTACTGAAGTCTATTCTACAAGTGCTTCATTCCAGGATATGATTCAAAAAGATCCAGTTCTTTCACGTCTTATTGCGCCTATGAGCTTAGTAGAATATTTACCACGTAATATTACTATGCATGCAGCTGGTGTTGTCTTATCCTATGAACCATTAAGAGATGTAGTTCCTTTAGTTATTGGTCCAAGTGATATGATCATGAGTCAGTACTCTAAGGACTATATTGAAAAAACAGGACTCCTTAAGATGGACTTCCTAGCCTTAAAGAACCTCACTATGATTGACTATATTATGAAGGATATTGAAAGAAAATTAGGGAAAACATTCTCTATTAATACAATACCTCTTAATGATGCACGTACTTATCATCTTATTTCTCGTGGAGATACAACAGGTGTCTTCCAATTAGAATCAAGTGGTATGCGCTCATTACTTAAGAAGATGAAACCTGAATGCTTTGATGATATCGTTGCAGCCATTGCTTTATATAGACCAGGTCCAATGGAAAATATTCCCCTTTATCTAGAGGGTAGAAAGAATAAAAACAATATTACTTATTTGCTTAAAGAACTAGAACCTATTTTAAAATCTACCTATGGTATTATGATCTATCAGGAACAGATTATGCAGATTGCCCAGGTTATTGCTGGATTCTCTTTAGGACGTGCAGATATATTAAGAAAAGCTGTCTCCAGCAAAGATGAAAGCATGATGGCAGGTATGAAGGAAGAATTTATTCAAGGGGCTATTAAAAAAGGCTTTAAAGAGGATGTTGCCACAAGGCTTTATCAGATGATAGAAAAGTTTGCGAACTATGGATTTAATAAGAGTCATTCTGTTGCTTATGGGTATGTGGCTTATCAATTAGCTTACTTAAAGGCTAATTATCCACTCTATTTCTTTGCATCTATCTTATCCAATGAATCAGGTTCTGCTTCTAGTAAGATGCGTACAATTGAAGAATCTAAACGCTATGGAGTTAAGATTCTCCCACCTTCTATCAATTACTCTTATTCACGTTTTATGGTAGAAGAAGGTGGTATTCGTTATTCTTTAGTTTCTATTAAGAATGTAGGTTCTGCAGGTTATAAGATGATACTTAAAGAAAGAGAAAAAGGTCTCTTTAAAGATATGTATGATTTCTTAGCTCGTATACCTTCTCTTTCATCTAAGATGTTAGAAAGTTTAATAGATGCAGGGGCTTTTGATGAATTTAATAAAAATCGTGCCTATTTACGTAAGAATATTTCACTCATGATGGAGTATATACAATTAGGGGTCGATGAAAAACCAATCTTTGAAGAAGTCAGAGAAAATAAATTTGAACGTTTAGAAAGAGAAAAAGAAGTACTCGGACTTTATATATCTACACATCCTATTGTCTATGCAAAACAGAAGATTAAACATCCTTTAGTTAATCTCATAGATGTAGAAAACTATATGGATCGTACAATACCAGTTGTATGTTCTATTAGTTCAGTGCGTGCCATTGTAGATAAGAAAGGAAGAGAAATGGCTTTTATTGAAGGTCAGGATGAAACAGGACAGGTAGAATTTGTCTGTTTCTCTAACCAATATGAACGTTATAAGAATATATTTGAAAGAGGTAAGACTGTGGAAATGAATGTGCGTGTTCAATACCGTGATCGCTTATCTCTTATTATTAATCAAGTAAAGGAGTTATAAAATGGAAGAATTAATATTAATAGATGGGAACTCATTACTATTTAAAGCATTCTATGCCACTAGCTATACAGGTAACTATATGGTCAATCGTAATGGTATTCCTACTAATGGTGTCTATGGCTTTGCACGTATGGTGGAGAAAATCATCAGTACCAATCCTAAATATGTCATTGTCGCTTTTGACTATGGTAAGAAAACATTCCGTAATGAATTATTGGATACATATAAAGCGACACGAAAAGAAACACCACAGGAACTTGTTCCTCAATTTGCGCTTGCAAGAGAATACCTCACTGCTCATAACATCACTTGGTATGAAATAGAAGGCTATGAAGGGGATGATATCATCGGTACACTTGTAGACTTTGGTGAAAAGAATAACTTAAAAGTTTCTGTTTATACAGGAGATAAGGATGCCAATCAGTTGATTTCATCTCAGACTACAATCTATCGTACCGTTAAAGGTGTTACTGAACTTGATATTTATAATGAACAGACTTTACTTGATAAATATGGTTTAAAGCCAGATCAGTTTAGAGATTTCTTAGGACTCATGGGTGATAGTTCTGATAATATCCCAGGTATTAAAGGTGTTGGTGAAAAGACTGCATTAAAACTATTGCATCAATATGGCACTATTGAAGGATTACAGGAACATCAGGATGAAATCAAAGGTAAGATGGGTGAAAAAATCAGAGCAGGTATGGAAGATGCCTTGATGAGTAAAAAAGTAGCCACAATACTAAGAGATATACCAATAGATGTAGATTTAGAAAAAGCCACATATCAGGGCTATGACTATGAAACACTCAAGTCATTCTATGAAAAATATGATATGAATTCTTTGATTAAATCTATGACGACTGAAGCAGCACCTAAAAAGGAATTGAAACTAGAAATAGTAGATCATATGCCTGAAATCACAAAGGACAGTGCTGTTTATCCTTCTATCTATGATACAAACTATCATCGTTCTATTATTCTAGGATATGGAATTTATAATGATGAACAGGCTTATTTCATCTCTTATGAAAATGCATTAAAGGATGAATTATTCTTAGCTTATTTAAAGGATGAAAATAAGAAAAAGTATGGCTATGATATCAAGAGTGCTGTCATTGGTTCTAGATGGAATGGAATAGAAATCAATGGTTATACATTTGACTTATCACTTGCTTCTTATGTATTAGAACCAGCTATTAAAGAAGAACTCAAATATGTATGTACACATTTTGATTATGAAGGTGTGCAATATGATGAAGAAGTATTTGGGAAGGGTGCAAAGAAGCATATTCCAGAAGATGACATCTTAGCGAGTCATATTGTCTCTAAAGCCAAAGCTATTTATGAACTCAAAGATGTTGTCACTAAAGAATTAAAAGATAAAAATCAGTATGAACTATATGAAAACATTGAACTTCCTGTCACACGAATCTTGGGTGAAATGGAATTTGCGGGTACTGAAATAGACTTAGATGTATTAAAGGAAATGGATACAGCTTTTGATGAAACAATTGAAAAACTAGCCAATGATATCTATCGTATCTCAGGTACTACATTCAATATTTCTTCACCTAAACAATTAGGCCAGGTTTTATTTGAAGATTTAGGATTAAAGGGTGGTAAGAAGACAAAGACTGGTTATTCTACAAGTCAGGATGTCTTAGAAAAAATTATTGATGCCCATCCCGTTGTTCCATTAGTACTAGAATATAGAATGTTGACCAAACTCTCTTCTACATACCTAAAAGGACTACAGGAGCAGGTATTCCCAGACAATAAAATTCACACAATCTATAAACAGACTCTCACTCATACAGGACGTCTCTCTTCTGTAGATCCAAATTTACAGAATATTCCAGTTAGAAGTGAAGAAGGAAAACTCATTAGAAAAGCCTTTGTATCACATAATGGCTATCTTGTTTCATTTGACTATTCACAGATTGAATTAAGAATTCTTGCACATATGGCTCATGTCACTAATTTGATTGATGCCTTTAATCAAGGCAAAGATATCCATAGACATACTGCAGCTTTAGTATTTGGCGTAAAGGATGAAGAAGTCACTCCACAAATGCGTTCACAGGCAAAAGCCGTTAATTTTGGTATTATTTATGGTATGAGTGAATTTAGACTGTCTAAAGATATTGGTATGTCTATTTCTGAAGCAAGAGACTTTATTAATAAATATTTTGAAACATATCCAGAAGTAAAAACATATATGGATGAAGTTGTAGAAACATGTAAGAAACAGGGCTATGTCTCTACACTACTTAATAGAAAAAGATATATTCCTACAATCAATGATAAGAACTTTATGGTACGCCAGCAGGCGCAAAGATATGCAATGAATACACCAATTCAGGGAACAGGTGCGGATATTTTGAAACTTGCGATGATTGAAGTAGATAAAGCACTTAAAGAAAAGAATCTTAAATCACAGATGATCTTACAGGTGCACGATGAATTGATTTTTGATGTATTTGAAGATGAATTAGAAGAAGTTATGTCTTTAGTAAAAGAGAAGATGGAAAACTGCATTAAGATGGATGTCCCTCTTATTGTAGAAGGCAACTATGCCAAGAACTGGTGTGAATTAAAATAATGCCTGAATTACCAGAAGTAGAAACAGTACGAAGAACCTTAAAGAACTTCGTACTTCATAAAACAATAGACTCTATAGAAGTACTTTATCCACGTATTATTGATGGAGATGTAGAGACATTCGTCACTACACTCATTCATCAATCTATTTGTGATATAGACAGATATGGTAAATATTTGATCTTTATTTTAGATCATGATGCATTTATTTCTCATCTTAGAATGGAAGGGAAATACAATATAAAAATGAAAGATGAACCCTATGATAAACATGATCATATTATCTTTCATATGACAGATGGCACAGATCTTCGTTATAACGATACAAGAAAGTTTGGTCGTATGCAGTTAGTAGACAAAGAACACTATCGTGAATATCCACCACTTAACCGTTTGGGTCAGGAACCAATGGATGCTTCTTTTGATTACATCTATCCACGTATCCATCAAAGTCATCTGCCTATTAAACAATTATTACTAGATCAGTCTATTTTTACTGGTATAGGAAATATCTATGCGAATGAAATATGTTTTAGAATGGGTATGGATCCTCGTACAAGAGGAGACAGACTTTCAAAGAAACGTATTGAAGAATTGATACAAGTGTCCAGTACTATTTTAAAGGAAGCCATTGCCCAGGGTGGCACAACCATCCATTCATTTGATGCCAATGGCATCCATGGCTTATTTCAGGTTACTTTATCTGTTCATGCACAAACAACATGTTCAAAATGCAAGGGACCTATAAAAAAAATCACAATTGCAGGAAGAGGAACATATTACTGTCCTCATTGTCAGAAAAGGAGATATTAAATATGTTGAATTGGGGTGTAATAGGATTAGGAAGAATTGCCCAGAGATTCTGTGAGAGTCTCTCTCATTTTGATGAAGCATGCTTTTATGCAGGGGCATCACATAATCCAGAAAAAAGACAGCAATTTAAAGAACTCTATCATCCAGAAAAACTCTATGATGATTATATGAAGTTACTAGAAGATGAAAATGTAGACATTGTCTATATCGCATTGCCACATGCCTCTCATTACAAGTATGCATTAGAAGCAATGAAACATCATAAAGCTGTTTTAGTAGAAAAACCAGCCACCTTGACAAGCAAAGAAATAAGAACACTCTGTGAATATTCAGAAAAGAATCATGTCTTCTTTATGGAAGCCATGAAATCTAGATTTATTCCAATGATCAATCAAGTACATAAAGAAATAGAAAAAGGTATTATTGGAGATATTGTTTCTATAGAAAACCATTTCCAATCCATTGTACCTTATGATGAACATTCTTATATTTATGATCCAAAACAAGGTGGTGCATTATATGATACAGGTATATATAATATTGCGACTGTCTTAGATTTTGTGAAGAGTCCTGTTGTTTCTATTTCTAATGATGTGAAAGTAGAACATGGTGTAGATGTTCATGATTCGATTACTCTAGAATTTGAAAATGGTGTCAAAGCTTTTATGGAAGCGTCACTTGATGGACCAGTAAGAAAAGATATGATTATTACAGGTACTAAAGGGACTATCATACTAGATCCATTCTATCGTCCTACAAAAGCTGTTATTTCATTTAATGGTGAATCTTTTACAGGAGAAATCCCTTATGATATCGATGATTTCCATACTGAAATAGAAGCTTGTCATGAAGCTATTGCCTATATTAAGGTAGAAAGTGATCGTATGAGTCATCAGGATAGTATTGATTGTATAGAACTTATGGAACGTATTGGAGAAACAATATGCAGGTCATAGGACTCACTGGTGGTATTGCGAGTGGTAAAAGTACTGTCAGTTATTATCTGATTACTCATGGCTATGAAGTCATTGATGCAGATGATATCTCACGTCATGCCTTAGAACCGGGTACAGAGGCTTTTAAACAGGTTATAGAACATTTTCCTGTACTTGATAATGGAATCATCAATAGACAGAAGCTTGCAGATATTATCTTTAATAATCAGGATGAAAAGAACTATCTAGAAGGCATTCTACATCCCTATATTAGAAGCGTTATTGTACAAAAAATCAAACAATCTAAAAACAACCTTGTCTTTATTGATGTACCATTACTCTTTGAAGCAGGCTGGGATGATTTATGTGATTCTACAATAGTGGTCAGCTGTGACAAAGAAACACAGATTCAAAGAGTCTTATCCCGTGACCATTGTACACGTACGCAGGCATTAGATCGTATTAGAAACCAGATGTCTTTAGAAGACAAAGAACAGCGTGCAGACTATATCATTAGAAACAATACAAACTACTATGATTTAGAAAAAGAAATACTCAAAGTCTTAAAGGAGGTGGAATGAGATGTTGTATGCGACAGATGTTTATTTAAGTGAACGTTCATTACCATTAAGTAGTAATGATTGTGATATTCTCACTTATTTGTATGCCCCATTACTTAAAACGCAGGCATATAGTCTTTATATGTATTTGAATGTAGAGTCCATGCGTATGCGTCATTTCCATCAGCCTTGTGCAATCAGTCGCTTAACTATGGCTTTAAATCTAGATCTAGAAGAACTTGACCAGGCAAGAAAAACATTAGAAGGCTTAAGTTTACTTAAGTCCTACTATAAAGAATCAGAAGGACAGGGAGTCTATATCTTTCACTTAATGACACCACTTTCTGTCAATGCCTTTTTTAGAAATCAGATACTTGCAGGTTTATTACAGAAGACAATCGGTATAGAAGAATATACTAAAACAAAGAATTACTTCCGTTCAGGACTAGAAAAGCTCACTGAATATGAAGAAGTCACATCATGCTTTGAAGATGTCTTTACAATTGATTTATCACAAAACAAACCATTGAAACATGAATCAGGATATCAAGAAGAAGAAAGTGAACGTCCAATTATTAATTATGATCTCACTCTCTTCTATGAAACATTGAAGGATTATCAGGTCCCTATGAAAATAGTGAATCGTAATGAAGATACAATCAAGCAGATTGCGACTCTTTATGCGATAGATCAATTATCTCTCGCCTTAATGGTTAAGGATGCGATTGTGGAAGGTAAGTTTAATCGTAAAGCTTTAGTAGAACAGGCTAAACGTTACTATAGTGCTGATTCAGCAAGTTCACTTAAAGAGGTCTATCACACTCAGCCCATCCAGCATTCTTCACCACAAACTGATGATGATAACTTAAACAAGCACTTTAGATATCTAGAGACAATCTCACCTTATCAGCTATTAAAGAATAAGCAGGGAGGGAAAGAACCAGCCCTTCATGATCTCAATATTGCGGAATCATTGATGGCTATGGGACTTACTCCTGCAGTCACTAATATGTTGATAGAATATGTTTTAGGTAGAAGTAATGGACGACTAGACAAGAACTATTGTGAAACAATTGGCGCTTCATGGGTAAGAAAAGGGTTGATGACAGCTCGTGATGCGTATGAGGAGGTTCATAATACGAAAACTCAAAAAACAATCAAGAAGACTACAAAGAAAAAAGAAAATAAACCTGTAGAAGTCAGTGCGCAGGATCAAGAAGAATTAAGACGATTAATGGAAGGTCTAGGAGGTGATCTATGATGATAAAAGCAGGACAGATTCTTTCTTTTGATAAAGAATTAGAAAATACAAGAAACCAAAGTTTGCAGGAATTAGTCAAAAGACAGGATATTAGGGAATTTGTAGAAAAGAATCATTTAACTAAAAAAGCTCTAGAAGATGCCTGGGTAGATTTACTTGCCTATGTAGATGATCATGAACCTTGTTTACATTGCCATGGAATCAATGAATGCCCTAAGATGAATAAAGGTCAGCAGATTACTTTGAGCTATGAAACTTATGTCCATCGTGATGTCAAAAGCTGTCAATATGGTCTTGAAAAGCATGAAAATGATCAGCTTCTTTCTCGCTTTCATTACAACAATATGTCTACCAGACTTGCACTTATTAGCTTGAAAGATATGGCAGCTGAAGCAATGAATAAAAAAGATGCAAGTATGATGATTTTAACTAAGCAATTGATTGAATATGTCAATCGACCACAAACAAAAGGCTTCTTAGTATGTGGTGGACCAAATCGTACAAGAATCATGGCAGGTATGATGAATGAACTAGCTAGACGTGGCTATGAAGTAGGCTTATGTCATGTACCCACACTTATGGCAGATGTCAAAGCAAGCTTTAATTCAAATGAAGATACATCTTTAGTGGATCTAGTAAAAAACATTCCTTATTTACTCTTAGATAGTGTAGGTGAAGAAAATGTTACTAACTGGTCTAGAGATGAAGTTCTAGCGATGATTTTAGACTATCGTATCTTAAATGAATTACCTACTTTCATGACTTCTGCATATGGTTTTGAAGACTTGGAAACGATTTACATGAATAAATATAATGATAAACGTGAACAGCTTCGTGCAAAGAATATTGTTTCTAAAATGAAAGCGCTATGTTGTGAAATAATTATTGACTAAAAAAATTGATTGGAATAGAATTGTTGATGGTAAGGAACGAACAATTATGCTAGAATGGTTATTAAATAGAATGCATAAGTTGAGAGGAGAAAAAAATGGTTAAGTGTATTGGTGTATTAACTTCTGGGGGAGATGCTCCTGGAATGAACGCTGCAATTCGTGCAGTAGCTAGAACTTGTCTTAATAAGGGTATCGAAGTTTATGGCGTTAGACTTGGCTATAAAGGTCTTCATGAAGGTAAGTTCATGAAATTCGATCGTCATAGTACTCGTAATATCATCAATAATGGTGGTACTATTTTAAAATCTGCTCGTTTCCCTGAATTCAAAGATCCTGAAATCAGAAAAGAAGCAATCGAACAGATGAAAAAAGTAGGTATGGAAGCATTAGTAGTCATCGGTGGTGACGGTTCATATCATGGTGCTTTAAAGCTTACAGAAATGGGAGTTAATTGTATTGGTCTTCCAGGAACAATTGACAATGATATTCCTGATACTGATTTCACAATTGGATTTGATACTGCATTAAATACAATTGTTGAAGCATTAGACAGATTAAGAGATACTTCTTCTTCACATCAGAGATGTACTATCCTTGAAGTTATGGGTAGAAGATGTGGTGACCTTGCAATTAATGCAGGTATCGCAGCTGGTGCTGAACTAGTAGTCACTTCTGATACTGGTTATGATGAAGATAAGATCATCGAAAGATTAAAACAGTCAAAGGCATCTGATAAGGACCATGCAATCGTGGTTATTACTGAACATATCACTGATGTCAATGAACTTGCAAAGAAAGTCGAAGCTGCAACAGGTTTCGAAACTCGTGCGAATGTCTTAGGTCATTTACAGCGTGGTGGTAGACCAACTGCAAGAGACCGTGTCTTAGCAAGCCGTATGGGTGTTAAGGCTGTAGAACTTCTTGAAGAAGGTAAAGGTGGACTTTGCGTAGGTGAAGTACATGGCCAGATTACTGCTTTCCCTATCACAGAAGTATTAAGTCATAAGCATGTAGCTGATGCTGGTATTTACGAAGACGCTAAGAAGTTACGTTAATTTCTCAGTGTGTTTGTTAAATATATATAACGGAGTGTAAATTTATTTGGTTGATTAAGGAGTCTAAAATGGTTAAAGAAAAAATGAAAAAAACAAAAATTGTTTGTACTATTGGTCCTGCTTCACAGGATAAAGAAATGTTAAAGAAGCTTATTAAAGCTGGTATGAACGTAATGCGTTGTAACTTCTCTCATGGTGACTATGAAGAACATGCTATGAAGATGGATACTTTAAGAGAAGTAAACAAGGAATTAGGTACTGATGTAGCTATCATGCTTGATACTAAAGGTCCTGAAATCCGTACTGGTGCTTTCGAAGGTGGATTCACTGAATTCAAGAAAGGTCAGGTTTCAGTAATCACTCCAGAAGAAATTGTTGGTTCTTCAGATCGTTTCACAATTTCTTATAAGGAATTATACAAAGATGTTAAGCCTGGTGCTTATATCTTAGTTAACGATGGTCAGGTTGCATTATTAGTTGATCACGTTGAAGGACAGGATATCTATTGTGTAGCTGCTAACGATGGTAGAGTTAAGAACACTCGTGGTATCAACGTTCCTGGTACTAAGTTACAGTTCGAATTCTTATCAGAAAAAGATAAGAACGACTTAATCTTCGGTTGCAAACAGGATGTAAACTTCATCGCTGCTTCATTCGTAAGAAGAAAACAGGATGTATTAGATATTAAGAAATTAATTGCTGAAAACGGTAAGCCAGATATCAAAGTATTACCAAAGATCGAATGTGTTGAAGGTGTTGAAAACATCGATGAAATCATCGAAGTAGCTGATGGTATCATGGTTGCTCGTGGTGACTTAGGTGTAGAAGTACCTGCTGAAGAAGTACCTCTAATCCAGAAGTCAATCATCAGAAAGTGTAATGCTGCTGGTAAGGTTGTTATTACTGCAACACAGATGCTTGAATCTATGCAGGAAAACCCAAGACCAACAAGAGCTGAAGTATCTGACGTAGCTAATGCTATCTATGATGGTACTGATGCTATCATGTTATCTGGTGAATCTGCTCAGGGTAAATATCCTGAAGAAGCAGTATTAACTATGAACAAGATTGCTCATAAGATCGAAGGAAACTTAGACTATGCTTCAATCTTAAGAAGAGCTATCAGAACTGCTGATAACTCTAACTCTTCAGAAGCTATCTGTATGTCAGTTGCTGAAATTGCTGCTAACTTCAACGTTTCAGCTATCATCGCATTCACTGAAACAGGTGCTACTGCAAAACGTATGTCACGTTATAGACCACATTGCCCAATCATCGCTCCAACTCCATCTGATGATACAGTTAAGAAATTAGCTCTTAACTGGGGTGTTAAGCCTGTACTTTGCAAATCTATGAAATCAAGAGAAGGTTTAATGGATCTTGCAATGGTTATCGCTAAGGAAAACGGAATTTCAGCTGGTGAACAGGTAATCGTAACTGGTGGTACTCCAGGTGTTTCTGGTTTAACAAGTTACTTAGAAATCGTTACAATCAAATAATTTTTGATAATTAGGAATAGGGTGACCTATTCCTTTTTTCTTTATTGACAATTAACTGAAGTGGTGTACAATAAAGTCACAAGCTACGAAACAGGATATGTCTTTAAGATAAAAGCTTACTAGAGAGGAAGAATAGGTGGAAACTTCCAAGATATTTACTTAAAGGTACTCCCTGTGATGCTGAACTCGAAAGAGATTCCGTAACTCGCGTTAAGAGATGAGAGGTTATGCATTGCATAACGAATAAAGGTGGTAACACGAGACTTCGTCCTTTGATGAGGTCTCTTTTTATTTATAGGAGGAGAATATGAGCGATTTTTTAAATGACAAAGATTTAAATACTTTAAATCATTCATGTGCACACGTATTAGCACAGGCAGTTAAACATCTTTACCCACAGGCTAAGTTCTGGGTAGGCCCAGTAGTAGAAGAAGGATTCTATTATGATATCGATTTAGGTGATCAGACTATTTCTGATGATGACTTACCTAAGATTGAAAAAGAAATGAAGAAAATTTGTAAAGATGGTAAGAGAATCGTGAGACATGAAGTCTCTAAAGAAGAAGCTTTAGAAGAATTCAAGGATGATGAATATAAGCTAGACTTAATCAATGGTTTAGAAGATGGTACAATCACTACTTATTCACAAGGTGATTTCACTGACTTATGTCGTGGTCCACATGTAGAAACAGTTAAGTTATGTAAGAACTTCAAGTTAATCAAACATTCAGGTGCTTATTGGAAAGGTGATAAGAACAACAAGGTTCTTCAGAGAATTTATGGTGTATGTTTCCCAACTAAAGAAGAATTAGAAGCACATCTTCAGTTATTAGAAGAAGCAAAGGAAAGAGATCATAGAAAACTTGGTAAAGAATTAGGTATCTTCATGTTTGCAGATATCGTAGGTAAAGGTTTACCAATGTGGTTACCAAATGGTTTTACTGTTAGACGTTTATTATCTGATTACATCATGAACAAAGAATTAGAATTAGGTTATGAACATGTTATGACACCTTCTCTTGGTAACGTTAAGTTATACAAGAAATCAGGACATTGGGCTCATTATAAAGATGATATGTTCCCAGCAATGGAATTAGATGATGAAGCATATGTATTAAGACCTATGAACTGTCCACACCACATGGTTATGTATAAATCTACATTACATTCATATCGTGATCTTCCAGTTAGAATTGCGGAAATTGCGAATGATTTCCGTTTTGAAGCAAGTGGGGCTTTAACTGGTATCGAACGTGCAAGAGCCTTCACACAGAACGATTCACATATCTTCTGTCGTCCAGACCAGATTGCTCAGGAATTCAAGAATGTAGCACATTTAATCTTAGATGTATATAAGGATTTTGGATTCAAAGATTACTCATTCCGTTTATCATTAAGAGATAAGAACAACAAAGAAAAGTATTTCGGTAATGATGAATTATGGGAAAAGAGTGAAAATGAATTACGTGAAGTATTAAAAGAAATGAATGTAGAATTCTATGAAGCAGAAGGCGAAGCAGCATTCTATGGTCCTAAACTTGACGTACAGGTAAAGAGTGCATTAGGACATGATGTTACTTTATCTACAATCCAGTTAGACTACCAGTTACCAGAAAGATTCGAACTAACTTATGTTGATGAAAATGGTGATAAGGTAAGACCAGTTGTTATTCATAGAGCAATCTTAGGTTCATTAGACCGTTTCATTGCCTTCTTACTAGAAGAAACAAAAGGTAATCTTCCTCTATGGTTGGCACCTACTCAGGTTCAGGTTATTCCAGTTAAACTTGAATACCATGATGAATACGCAAAAGAAGTTGTGGCTAAGTTAAGAAAAGCACACTTCAGAGTAAATAACGATAACAGAGATGAAAAACTTGGTTATCGTATCAGAGAAGCACAGTTAAAGAAGATCCCTTATCAGTTAGTACTTGGTGATAATGAAAGAGATAATGGTACTGTGACTTATCGTAAACATGGTGAAAAGAAACAGACTACAGTGACTTTTGAAGAATTCGTAGAATTATTAAATACAGAAGTAGAAAACAAAACTTTAAGTCACTAATGCATTTGACTCCCTTAATGGGAGTCTTTTTTGTGAAAAGACAAAAATCAGTATCTTTTGTTTGATTTTAAAGTGTTTTACCCCCTATAATAGATTAAACAATAAAGGGGTGTTTTCAATGAAACGTAGAATAGAAGAAGTAAAGAAAATTGTCATTAAGGTAGGTTCAAGTTCACTTTGTGACAAAGATGGAAAAATCAATAAAGAAAAAATATTGATGTTAACATGGCAGATTGCCAAACTAAAAAGGGAAGGCTATATCGTTGTTTTAGTCTCTTCAGGAGCTATTGCAGCTGGTATGGGCGCATTAGGACTAGACAGTAAACCGAAAACACTACCGGAAAAACAGGCTTTAGCTGCGATTGGGCAGGCAAGACTAATGGAAATCTATGAAGAAATATTCCAGGTCTTTAATATGAAATGTTCTCAGATCTTATTAAACCATGATGACTTTGATGATCGTCATCGTTTAATGAACTTAAACCATACAATTAATGCACTACTCAATTATGGTGTTGTTCCTATTATTAATGAAAATGATGCTTTGGCAGTAGATGAAATCAAGGTAGGAGACAATGATACATTGGCTTCACTTATCGTTCCTCTAGTAGAAGCACAACTATTAATTCTCGTGAGTGATATTGATGGTCTTTATACAGGCAATCCTCATACTGATCCTGATGCTGTGCTTATCCACTATGTAGATAAGATTGATGATACAATTTTGAGCTATGCAGGAGATGCAGTCAGTGGTCTAGGTACAGGTGGTATGGCAACTAAACTAAAAGCGGCTCAAATGGTCAATGCATTAGGTAGTCATATGTGTATTGTGAATGGACAGAAAGAAAACAGTATATTAAATGCCTTAGATAATGAAGGAACTTGGTTCAATGGGGCTTCAGGCACAAATATGAATGCTAGAAGACATTGGATTGCCTATCGTACTAAACCAAGAGGAACAATTATAGTTGATGCAGGATGTAGAAAAGCGATTGTTGACAAGCATGTCAGTCTTTTACCTACAGGTATTAAAGATGTAGAAGGAAGATTCTTAGAAGGACAGGTTGTTGATATCAAGGATGAAGAGTTAAATACAATTGCGAAGGGTGTTGCCAATTATGCCAGTGATGAAATCAGACTGATTAAAGGACACCAGTCTTCTGAAATAGATGACATATTACATCGTCATGACTATGATGAAGTAGTACATGCGAATAACATGGTTGTATTGGAGGAAAGATAATGAATACATTATTAGAAACACAATTAAAGCGTGCAAAAGCAGCCGCACGTCTTTTAAAGAATATGCCTACTTGCACAAAGAATCAGGCACTAGAGAAAATTGCCGACGCATTAATTGCACATAGTGAAGAAATATTAGAAGCCAATAAAAAAGATATGGCACATGCCAAGGAAGTCAATATGACTAAGGCTATGCAGGATAGACTCTTATTTACTCATGAACGTATTGTAGGAGTGAGTGATGGAGTCAAGAAGGTAGCCACATTACCTGATCCTGTTGGTGAAGTGATGGAATCCTGGACAAGACCAAATGATCTAGAAATTTCTAAAGTGAGAGTGCCTATTGGTGTCTTTGGAATTATCTATGAAGCCCGTCCTAATGTAACTGTAGATATTGCATCTCTTTGCTTAAAATCAGGCAATGCCTGTGTTTTAAGAGGTGGTAAAGAAGCCATTTATACAAATAAGAAATTAGTAGAAATTATGAAAGCTGCCACAAAGGATATTTTACCAGAAGGGGCGATTGAACTGATTACAGAACTAGATCACGCCATCGTAGGAGAACTCATCCATGCCAATGAATATGTAGATGTTATTGTACCTAGAGGTGGCGCAGGACTCATTCAGTTTGTTGTTAAGAATGCGACAGTACCTGTTATTGAAACAGGCGCTGGTATCTGCCATCTTTATGTTGATAAGGATGCAGACCTTAATAAAGCATTAACTATTGCAGTCAATGCGAAGATTCAAAGACCTTCAGTATGTAATGCGATAGAAACAATACTTGTACATAAGGATGTTGCAGACAAGTTCTTACCTGAACTTAAAAAAGCCTTTGAAAAAGTAGAAATCAAAGGGGACGATGCAACATGTCAGATCATTAACTGTGAACATGTCACAGATGACAGTTATGCAACAGAATATGATGATTATATTGTAAATATTAGAGTTGTTGACTCAGTAGAAGAAGCAATCAATCATATTTATACATATTCTACAAAGCATTCAGAATCCATTATTACTGAAAATAATGAAACAGCTGCATTATTTATGAATAGCTTAGATAGTGCCTGTGTGTATCATAATGCTTCTACAAGATTCTCAGATGGTGGAGAATTCGGTTTTGGGGCAGAACTTGGTATTAGTACACAGAAACTTCATGCCAGAGGTCCACTTGGTTTAAAAGAAATGTGTTCTTACCAATACAAAATTGAAGGAAATGGCCAGATTAGAGAGTAGTAAAAAATACTACTCTTTTTTTATTGACAATAGTTAGCACCCTAACTATAATATTTAGCATACTAACTAATAGTAAGGAGGTGTACAACGGACATGCAGGAGAATGTCAAAGTGATGATAGATAAGGTCGCAGTACTTAGAAAAGTAGTAGGAAAGTATATGATGCGTAACTTTAAGGATATGCCTTTAACAGGTGATCAATCACGCTTGTTATTTGTGATTAAAGAACATGGTCATTCTCAAAAAGAAGTGGCACAATATCTTCATATCTCTGATGCAACACTTTCAGTAAGAATCAAGCGTCTAGAAGAAGCAGGCTATATTATTCGTGAACAGAATCCTCAAGATAAACGTCATTCTACAGTGCGTTTAAGTGAAATGGGTGAAGAGTATTTAGAAATCTGTAAGGATAAGATGAGGCATATGGAAGAAGTATGCAGCAGAGGACTCACAAAAGAAGATCATGATGCCGTATTATATATGATTGATATGATTATTAAGAATATGGAAGAAGAATTAAAGGAGGGAAACGATGCTTAAACTAAAGAAATATTTTAAAAAATATTGGTTATTATTTGTATTAGCCATCGTTTGTATATTTGGACAGGCCTATACTGAATTAACACTTCCTGATTATATGTCTGATATCGTATCTAGCGGTATTCAGGCAGGAGGCTTCGATTCAGCTGTGTCTCCTGTATTAAGTGAAGAGACATATAATCATTTATTATTATTTGTATCTTCAAAAGATCAAAAAGTATTAGAAAATGCGTATAAGAAGACTCTCGCAAAAGATGTGGACAAGTCTTATTATAAGACATTCAAGAAAGCAAAGAATCAGACTTTATATATCTTAAAGAAAGATGTAGATGAAGAAAAACTCAATAAAGTACTCACTAAACCAATGTTGATTGTTTATTCTATGAATAAGATGAAACCTGGTACAAATCAGTATAAGTCATTTGAAACAAAGATTGATTCAGCTATTAATTCTGCTCAGGAAGGGTATCAAAAAGGCTTAGATGGCTATAATAAAGGTTTAGAACAGTATAATGCTGGCATGGCTAAATACAATCAGGGTGTGAAGCAGTATGAACAGATGCAGACTGCTATTAAGCAGTATGATAGTGCATTAAACGCACTAAACACTCAGTTTGGTTCATATGAAAAAGCCAAAGAAATGCAGAACACTCTAACTGCACAATATAATGCATTACCTGAAGGTGACGCTAAAACAAAGCTTCAGGCCCAATTATTTGGTATTTCTCAGGCAGTTGCTGGTTATGAAAAGCTTAATGCTTCAGCAGGTCAGATGGCACAAATGAAGAGCCAGTCTTCAACAATCAAGAAACAGCTTGATCAGGCTAAAGAAAAAGTCGCTTCTGCAAAACCTCAATTAGATGAATCTAAGAAGAAACTAGATGATGCAAAAGCACAGATTGATGACATGGAAACACATTTAAACAATGGAGATATTTATTATTTCATTGGTTCAATGGGTGAAGATGAACGTAATAAGATGTTTGAAAGCGTCGATAAGCAGATGAAGACTATGGGTGAATCTACAATGAAGATTGCGGCTGGTGAAGGTGTTAAAGCAGAATATAAGAAGCTTGGCGCAGATGTCAATAAAGTACAGAACCAGTATATTGCCCATAAAGGTATTCAGATGTTAGCTATTGCCTTACTTGGTGCTGTGGCTTCTATCTGTGTTGCATTCTTAGCATCAAAACTTGGTGCAGCAGTGGCAAGAGACTTACGTTTAGCTGTATTTAAGAAGGTTGAAAGCTTCTCTAATACTGAATTCAATAAGTTCTCTACAGCCTCTTTAATTACTCGTAGTACAAACGATATCGTTCAGATCCAGATGGTTCTTGTGATAATCGTAAGAATGTGTATGCTTGCGCCAATTAATGGTATTGGTGGTATTATGAAAGCTGTCAAGAACTCACCATCCATGACATGGATGATCTTCTTAGTTGTTATTATCATCTTTGGTGTACTTGGTGTGACTTTCTCTATCGCAATGCCTAAATTCAAGATTATCCAACAATTAATTGATAAACTAAACTTAGCTATGAGAGAAAATTTATCAGGTATTCTAGTTATTCGTGCATTTGGGAATGAAGAAGAATCTGAAAAACGTTTTGATCAGGCAAACAAGGATTTAACACATACAAACTTATTTGTTAATAGAGTGATGGTCTCATTAATGCCTATCATGATGTTTATCATGCAGGGGATGACTTTACTCATTATCTACTTTGGCGCAAAGCAGGTTGATTTAGGTAATATTGCGATTGGTGAAATGATGGCCTTCTTACAGTATGCCATGATTATCGTTATGAGTTTCTTAATGGTCGCAATGATTGCAGTTATGTTACCTCGTGCAAGTGTAGCCGCAAACCGTGTAGCTGAAGTATTAAATACTGAACCTACAATTGAAAACCCAGAACAGATCACTTCTTTTGAAGAAGACAAGAAAGGTCTTGTGGAATTCAAACATGTATCATTTAAGTATCCTGGTGCTGATGAACCAGTCTTAACTGATATTGACTTTACAGCCCGTCCTGGTGAAACAACAGCCTTTATTGGTTCAACAGGTTCAGGTAAATCAACACTTATTAACCTTATTCCTCGTTTTTATGATGTAACTGAAGGTGAAGTCACAGTAGATGGTGTGGATGTAAGACATGTCTCTATGCATGATTTAAGAGACCGTATTGGTGTCGTACCTCAGAAGGGATTATTATTCTCAGGTACAATAGAATCAAATATCAAATATGGTGCTCTTGATTTATCTGATGAAGAACTTGCTGAAGTGATTGATGTTGCGCAGGCAAAAGAATTCATTGAAACAAAACCATTAGGTGTTAAAGAGCCTATTTCTCAGGGTGGTACAAACGTATCAGGTGGACAGAAACAGCGTCTCGCAATTGCAAGAGCACTTGCGAAAAATCCTGAAATTCTTATCTTTGATGACAGCTTCTCAGCACTTGATTTCAAGACTGATGCCACACTTAGAAAACGTCTTGGAGAAATGACTGCCAAGACTCATAACACTGTCTTAATCGTTGGACAGCGTATTGCATCTATTATGCATGCAGATCAGATCATCGTACTTGATGAAGGTAAGATTGTAGGAAAAGGCACTCATGAACAATTAATGAAAACATGTTCTGTCTATCAGGAAATCGCCTTATCTCAGTTATCAAAGGAGGAACTAGACAATGAATAAAAATCGTCGCTCTCCAATGGGTATGGGCAGAGGCCGTGGTAATAATGAAAAAGCTAAGGATTTAGGTGGTACATTAAAGAAGTTATTGGCATACTTAAAACCATATCATTTAAAGATTTGTTTTGTGATGGTATTTGCGGTATGTTCTACTGTTTTTAATATTATAGGTCCTAAGGTTCTTGCGAAAGCAACAGATAAATTATCAGAAGGTATCATGGCTAAAGTAGCCAATACCGGTGGTATTGATTTTAATTATATCATCAAGATCTTATTGATTCTTGTTGTATTATATGCTGCTAGTTCTCTATTTAGTTATATTATGAGTTGGATTATCTCTGGTGTATCACAGGATGCAGCCTTCTCACTTAGAAAAGATATTTCTGAAAAGATGAACCGTTTACCACTTTCTTATTTTGATAAGCATACAAGTGGTGATATTCTTTCTCGTGTGACTAATGATATTGATACAATCGCTCAGTCACTTAACCAGTCTTTATCTACACTTATTTCTAACGTAGTTACTCTTGTAGGTATCTTTATTATGATGCTTACAATCAGCTGGCAGATGACTTTAATTGCAGTTGTAGTATTACCTGTATCAATGATCTTAATGCGTTTAGTCATGAAGCATTCACAGAAATACTTCACTCAGCAGCAGAACTCACTTGGTGATGTCAATGGTCATATTGAAGAAATGTATGGTGGACATCAGGTAGTCAAAGCGTTCAATGGTGAAGAAAAATCTGTAGAACAGTTTGAACAATACAATGAATCACTTTATACATCTGCATGGAAATCACAATTCTTGGGATCACTTATGATGCCAATTAGTAACTTTATCGGTAATATCGGTTATGTAGGTGTTTGTATTATCGGTGGTATTCTAGCAGGTTCTAAAACAATCACTATTGGTGATATCCAGGCATTTATCCAGTATGTTAGACAGTTCAACCAGCCAATCTCACAGATTGCTCAGGCTGCTAACTTATTACAAAGTACGGGTGCAGCTGCAGAACGTGTCTTTGAATTCTTAGAGGAAGAAGAACTTACAGAAGACTCAGCCACTCTTACAACTGAAGAAGTACAGAATATGAAGGGTGCTGTCACTTTTGCGGATGTTCACTTTGGTTATAATCCAGATAAGATCATCATCAATGACTTCTCACTCCATGTTCATGCCGGTCAGAAGGTAGCCATTGTTGGTCCGACTGGTGCAGGTAAAACAACTATTATTAAATTGTTGATGCGTTTCTATGAACTCAATGGTGGTTCTATCATGATTGATGGTGAAGATATCACGCAAATGAAACGTAGTGATCTTCGTTCATTATTTGGCATGGTATTACAGGATACATGGTTATTTAATGGTACTATCATGGATAACTTGAAATATGGTCGATTAGATGCCACTGATGAAGAAGTCAAAAAAGCATGCGTGAATGCGCATGTAGATCACTTTATTCATACATTATCTGATGGCTATAACACTATGATCAATGAAGAATCTTCTAATATCAGTGCAGGTCAGAAGCAGTTATTGACTATTGCCCGTGCTTTCTTGAAGGATCCTAAGATTTTGATTCTTGATGAAGCTACATCTTCAGTTGATACAAGAACAGAAGTATTAATTCAGCAGGGAATGGATGAATTAATGAAGAATAGAACTTCATTTGTTATTGCGCATCGTCTTTCTACTATTAGAGATGCTGATACAATCATCGTTATGCGTGATGGTGATATTGTAGAAATCGGTAATCATGAAGGATTACTTAAAGAAAATGGTTTCTATGCAACACTTTATCGTTCACAATTTGAAAATGGACAGTAAAAAGCTTGATAGTCTCTTGACTATCAAGTCTTTTTTGTATAAGATACAAAAAATATTTTGAAAGGAGGACATGTCATGATATTAAGACAAGCAGTTATAGGTGATATAGAAGCTATCTCTCATATAGAGTCTCTTTGTTTTCCTAAAGCTGAAGCAGCGACTTATGAGCAGTTTAAAGAACGCTTTAATGCCTTCTCAGAAAACTTTCTTGTATTAGAAGATAAAGATGTTATTGGCTTTATTAACGGGAATACATCGAATATTAAAGGCTTACCAGATGCGTTCTATGAAGATGCTTCATTACATGATCCGAGTGGTGATTATATGACAGTTTTTGGCTTAGATGTACATCCTGATTATCAGCATCAAGGCTTAGCACATACACTTATGAATGGCTATATCACTCTTGCGAAGGAGCGAAATAAAAAAGGAATATTTCTCACATGTAAAGATCATTTAATTGGCTTTTATGAAAGTTTTGGCTATAAGCACCTTGGTGTCTCTTCTTCTACGCATGGAGAAGCAAAATGGAATGATATGTATTTGGAGATATGAATGTAGAAGTGATTAATGTAGGGACTGAACTTCTTCTTGGTGAAATCATCAACACAGAAGCTCCAATACTCTTTAAGATGTGTAAAGAATTAGGGTTTGATATTTATCATCAGACGACTGTGGGTGATAACCCAAAACGTTTATTAGAATGTCTCGATATTGCGTTTAAAAGAGGGGCAGATTGTGTCATTACTACTGCAGGACTTGGTCCAACGCAGGATGATTTAACGAAGGAACTCTCAGCAGAATATCTAGGACTAGAACTTGTCTATAACGAAGAAGAAGCTCGTAAGGTGGATGAAAAATGTCGCTTTGTGACAGGCCTCGATGTTGTTTCTGACAACAACTTTAAACAGGCTTATTTCCCGGAAAATGCTTATATACTAGAGAACGATGTAGGAACAGCCAATGGCTGTGTGATGAGCAAAGATGAAAAAATGATCATCAACCTTCCTGGTCCACCTAAGGAATTCAATTATGTTGTAGAACATTCCTTAAAACCTTATCTCGAACAATATCGCCAGGAACAAATCTATACAGAAGACTTTCTAGTGATGGGTATTGGGGAAAGTATGATTGATGAAAAACTGACAGAAACCCAATATAAACAGACAGATGTCACTCTTGCAATGTATGCAGGAGAAGGCTATGTAAGAGTACGCATAGCGACTAAAGCCAAAACAAAAGAAGAAGCTTATCAACATATGACCCCAATGAGGAATGAGATAGAAACACTATTAAAAGGTTATCTGATTCCAGGAGGTTCTATAGAAAAAGCCCTCAAAGACATCATGGTCCCTATTCAATTCATAGGGGATATAGATGTTCCCACATGGTTTAAGCCTTATGTAAAAGAGGATGCTGACTTAGTTATTTATTCTCAGGTGGAGCATGTCTCTTTAGGTGATCAGGTCACTATCCATGTGAATAACGATAAAGGATTTACAGATGGGATGTTGAAGGATTATCATCTTTCAATGAATCGTTTGACAAGCAAACTACAGCTTTATCTTTATCGTTATTTAAAAAACAGTTTACCCATGTAGTGGATAAACTGTTTGAATCGCTTCTATGACATGAAGAAAGATGTCATGAAGATTAGAAATGTCAACAAGCACATCTCCGCACTCTAATGAGTGATTTGCATCACGATAGAGAATAAGTGGAATATGTGCTTCATCACATGCACATTGAATGAGATTCGTTTTGGCCCATGGATCATTTGTACCATGGAAGGCAATGCCATTTAAGCTATACTTGAAAGTTGCAGAAAGTGGTGTGAAATAAATAGAATACGCATTCACATGATGTTCTTCATTAAAACGTGCACTAATGGCAGTACCAATACTTTTTGATACAAATAGTATTTCATCATAAGTAGAAAATGGAATATCTTTAAGAATTTCTTCAGTCTGTTTATAACCGATATCTTCTGCTTGCTTAATTAATTTATCTTTATCTTTCATATGAGGAAAGTGTTTATATTTCACTTCAATGATCTCATAGCCATAGGCTGATAAACATTTTTTAGAGTAGTAGAGGAGTGGTTTATCACAATGATAACCAATTCCAGGAAATAGAACTGCTAGTTTTTTCATCAAATCACCTCGTGTGATTTGATTATAGCACTTATTCATATAATTTCATTGACTTAACGAGAGTTTTATGTTTTACATAATGTTCTTTATCCTCTATAATATAGTTGTATTTTAATGAAAGAAAGGATGAACATAAATGGCAGGAGTCGTTGTTGTTGGAAGCCAGTGGGGCGACGAAGGAAAAGGAAAGGTTACAGATTATCTTGCACAGCAGGCAGATCTAGTAGTGAGATATTCTGGAGGTAATAATGCAGGTCATACTATTAAATTTAATGGCCAAAAATTTGCCTTAAGACTTATTCCTAGCGGAATCTTTACAACTGGTGAAGTTGTATTAGGTAACGGAATGGTTATCAATCCTAAAGCTTTACTTGAAGAAATGAAGTATTTAAATGATGCAGGTATCAAGACTGATAAGATGCACATCTCAGATCGTGCACATGTCACTTTACCTTATCATATTGAAATTGACGAATTAGAAGAAGAAATGCGTGGTGCTGCAAGTATCGGTACAACTAAGAAAGGTATTGGACCTACTTATGTAGATAAATATGACCGTATCGGTATTCGTATTGGTGAATTCATTAATGAACCATTATTTAAGAAGAGACTTGAAGAAACATTAGCATTCAAGAAGAAACAGTATCCTGGATTACAGTGTACTGCAGAAGAAATCTTTGAAGAATATAAGGAATATGCTAAAGTAATCAAACCTATGGTTTGTGATACTGGTATCTTTTTAGATGAAGCATTCCAGGCAAAGAAGAAGATCTTATTTGAAGGTGCTCAGGGTACTATGCTTGATATTGACTATGGTACTTATCCATATGTAACAAGTTCTAACCCAGGTGCTAATGGTGTACCATCTGGTGCAAGCATTGGTCCTCTTTATTTAACTGATGTAGTAGGTGTTATTAAGGCTTATACTACTCGTGTTGGTTCTGGTGCTTTCCCTACTGAAATTGAAGGTGAATTAGGTGATTATATCAGAAATGCAGGTCATGAATTTGGTACAGTAACTAAGAGACCAAGAAGAATTGGATGGTTCGATGCAGTTGTCGTTAACCAGTCAAGAAGAATGGCTTCATTAACTGGATGTTCATTAATGTTGTTAGATGTATTAAGTGGTTTAGATACTATTAAGATTTGTACTGCTTACAAGTTAGATGGTAAAGAAATTCATGGTTTACCTTCTACAATTGAAGAATTAGCAAGAGTAGAACCAGTTTATGTAGAATTACCTGGTTGGAAGGAAGATATCACAAATGTCACTTCATTTGAAGAACTTCCTGTTAATGCTCAGAACTATATCAAGAAGATTGAAGAACTTATTCACTGCCCAGTGATTATGTTCTCAGTTGGACCTGATCGTACTCAGACAATTGTGCTTAAGGAAGTATTTTAATAAATAAATAGTAAAGGAGAACTTATGAAGAGAGAATTAGTACTGGTTATTGATTTTGGTGGCCAATACAATCAGCTCGTAGCGCGTAGAGTTCGTGAAAGCAACGTATATTGTGAAATCTATTCATATAAGGTTGCTATGCAGAAAATCAAAGAACTCAACCCTAAGGGAATCATCTTAACTGGTGGACCTAATAGCTGCTATGAAGAAGGAGCTGCAACATGTGAAAAAGAACTTTTCGAATGTGGTGTTCCTGTACTTGGCTTATGTTATGGTGCGCAGCTAATGCAGTATGTATTAGGTGGTAATGTAGAAGCTGCACCTACTAGAGAATATGGAAAGACTGAAATCGTTGTTGATACAACTTCACCATTATTCTCAAATGTATCTGAAAAGACAGTATGCTGGATGAGTCATAATGACTATATTTCAGCTTTAGCTCCTGGTTTCAAATCTGTAGCACATTCTGATGAATGCCCAGTTGCGGCATGTGAAAACAGTGAAAAGAATCTTTATGGTATTCAGTTCCATCCAGAAGTATTACATACAGCAGAAGGTAAGAAGATGTTAAGAAACTTCGTAATCGATGTGTGTGGATGTTCTGGTGACTGGAAGATGGATTCTTTCGTAGAAGAATCTATTAAAGCAATCAGAGAAAAAGTTGGCGATGGTAAAGTATTATGTGCTTTATCTGGAGGTGTTGACTCTTCTGTTGCAGCAGTCTTATTATCTAAGGCTATCGGAAATCAGTTAACTTGTGTATTTGTAGACCACGGTTTACTTCGTAAAAACGAAGGTGATGAAGTTGAAGCTGTATTTGGTAAAGATGGCTGCTATGACTTAAACTTCATCAGAGTCAATGCACAGGAAAGATATTATTCTAAGCTTAAGGGTGTAACTGAACCTGAAAGCAAGAGAAAGATCATCGGTGAAGAATTCATCAGAGTTTTTGAAGAAGAAGCAAAGAAGATTGGTGCCGTTGATTTCTTAGTACAGGGTACTATTTATCCAGACGTTGTAGAAAGCGGTCTTGGAGGAGAATCTGCAGTCATTAAGTCTCACCATAATGTTGGTGGATTACCTGATTGTGTAGATTTCAAAGAAATCATTGAACCATTAAGAGACTTATTCAAGGATGAAGTAAGAAAAGTTGGTCTTGAACTTGGTATTCCAGAATATTTAGTATTCAGACAGCCATTCCCAGGACCAGGTCTTGGTATTAGAATCATTGGTGAAGTCACTGCAGAAAAGGTACGTATGGTACAGGATGCAGATGCGATTTATAGAGAAGAAATTGCGAATGCTGGATTAGATCGTTCTATTGGTCAGTATTTTGCAGCATTAACTAATATGCAGTCAGTAGGTGTTATGGGTGATGAAAGAACTTATGACTATGCTGTTGCATTAAGAGCTGTTAATACTATTGATTTCATGACTGCAGAAGCAGCTGAAATCCCTTATGAAGTATTAAATAAGACTATGAATAGAATCATCAATGAAGTACGTGGTGTGAATAGAGTAATGTATGATATTACATCTAAGCCACCTGGAACTATTGAATTCGAATAGGGACGCTTAGTTTAGAGGTGTCTGAAACCTCAGAATTTATGCGGGTTTGCAGACTTTGCATTTAGTGGTTGTCGTCTTTTGCAACACTTTTGCAACACCTTCATTAAAAAAGAAATTTGCAACAGATGAAATAGTGTCGGATGGTTTGCAAATAAAATAATATTTTTATATTAAGGCTTTTACCCGTTGGGGTGGAAGCCTTTTTGCATGTTTGAGATGTTTTCTATTTTAATATATCATTAAATCAAAAATAAGAAAGTGTGAGGTTGATGTTATGAGAGAACAGAAATACCATGTTTACCTAACCGCCGATGAACAGAGCAGAGTCATTCAGTCACTTATCCGACTAAAAAATGAACTTATCGAACAAGGCAAATACACTGACGCAGTGGATGATGTTCTTTGTAAAGTAGTATCAGCCAAGAAGAAGCGTAACTTTTTCATCTAATTACATATAACCTAGAATACAAGAGGACCGCCTACACCGAAGTGCAAGCGGTCTTTTTAATGGGTATGTTATCTTTGCAAACTGGAAGTTTCTTCCTGCTTCACGTGTATTCATTATGATTTCTACATCAATTTATCATAGTAGTTATATATATCACCATCAATTCCTAAACTGGAAGGGTTCCAAATTCCAGAAATCTTTAAATTATAATCTTTTGCTATTTTTCCTTCAATAAATTCTGCTTGATTTTTTCTTAAAATACTTTTTGAACTTATGGTTGTATCTACTTCGTTTGTCGAAATAAGAGAATAAATATACGGGGCACGTTCTTGTAAATCGGTCTGCTTTTTTAGCTTTTCAATATACATATCAATATTTACTTCTTGAAATATAATTTCAGAAACTTCATCGCTATTCCATAAATCTTTATATTTTTGTGCTTTAAGTGACTTATCCTGAATAATATCTACCAATTGTTTTATATGTACATTAATTTCAGCCATTGCATATTTAAAATATTTGCAAACTGCGACATTCTTGTAAGATGGAACCCCGTTTACATCTTTTGTTGCAAGTATCCATACCATTTGATCATCAGATGCGAAAACCGTGTCCTGACAATCCTTTATATATTGTTTTGTTTTGCTTCGAAGTGCTTGTGATAGATTGTCATTATCTGTTTCCCATATATGTGTTTCATTACAATCTTTAAATATATATTTTGTATCTTGTTTTTCAATACTGCATATCGTCTTAGTACAACCATTCAACATATGCTATAACACCAACTTTCGATTTGTCTCTATCTTTATTTCTTAATTATACACAGGATTTGAATCTTTTTCTACTTATCTATCGTTCTAAAATCTCTTTCAAAAAAATAATTTCAAAAATTTATTAAAAATAGGGTGTCAAAAGCCTGAGCAATTCCAAATAAGTGAAGGGAGTAATTCCGATTAACAAAAATGGAACCCTTTCACTTGAATTGAAAACTGAATATACAGGTCACTAAGACGTTAATTCTGATGATAGCCGCTTTATCGGGTACGCCATAACTTTTGCAGTTGCAGAACAGCGAGAACTCCCGGTATGAGTGTCAGGTTGCCCCTGACATGGCGATGACAGTCAGAAAGATAATGATACTTCTCTAAGGAGCTGGCGGAGTACCCGGCAGAGGTTAGAATCCTATGATACAGATCAGCAGTCTGTTCCTTAGTGGCTTCCCATGAGCGATACGCTCGGCAAGGGGTGTTGAGAACAAATGTTGCCACGACCGTTTAGGAAATGAAACGGTCAGGTACATAGTCATTCTACAATGGCTATGAATTTCAGGAAAGGAGGACGCAAGAAGTGTCAAACTGCAAAACGATTGCCATCTGCAATCAGAAAGGCGGAGTTGGAAAGACCACCACGTCGGTCAATCTTGGAATCGGTCTTGCAATGCAGGGAAAGAAAGTATTACTTGTTGATGCTGATCCACAGGGAGATTTAACGACTTGTCTGGGGTGGCAGGATGCGGACAGTCTGGGTATCACGCTTGCAACGAAATTAACAGATGTGATGAATGAAACGATGAATGACCCGATGGCTGGTATCCTGCACCATGATGAAGGAGTTGATTTTATTCCAGCAAACCTTGAGCTTTCAGCAATGGAGTATAACCTGATGAATGCCATGAGCAGAGAAACCACGATGAAAAATTACTTGAATCAGATTAAAGACAGGTATGATTTTGTCGTGATTGACTGTATGCCATCGCTTAGTATGGTAACACTCAATGCTCTTTCGGCGGCAGATAGTGTGATTATTCCGGTTCAGGCTCAATATCTGCCAGCAAAAGGAATGACGCAGCTCGTGCAGACGATTTCAAGGGTAAAGAAGTATATCAATCCGGATATTAAGATTGATGGAATACTTCTGACTCTCGTAGACAGTCGGACTAATCTTGCTAAAAGTACGGTGGAAGCTCTGAGGGAAAACTTCGGGAATCATATTAAGATGTACCGGACATCTATCCCAATCGGAGTAAAAGCCGCAGAAGCTTCTTCAAAAGGCAAGAGCATTTATGGTTATGAGCCACGCAGTACGGTGTCAAAGGCTTACACCGCATTCACGAAGGAGGTGTTAGCAGATGGCAGGAAGAAAGAGCGACTTCACGCTCACGAAGCTCGATGACCTGTTTACCACGCAGGCTCAGAGAGAAGAAGAAAAGCTTTCAAAAATCCGGGATATTCCATTGGGGCTGATTGACGATTTCCCAGATCATCCTTTTAAAGTCAGGGATGATGAAGATATGTTACAGCTTATAGAGAGTATCAGGGACAGAGGGGTTATTACTCCGGCAACAGTTAGACAGAAGGAAGATGGGAGATACGAACTCATATCTGGTCATAGAAGAAAACGAGCCTGTGAACTGGCAGGTTTTCAAACACTTCGTTGTGAAGTTGTGGATATGAGCAGAGATGAAGCCACGATTTTGATGGTGGAGAGTAATTTTCAGAGGTCACAGATACTGCCTTCTGAAAAAGCTTTTGCGTACAAAATGCGTTTGGATGCCATGAAAAGACAGGGACAACGAACAGATTTAACTTGTGACCCACTGGGGCACAAGTTGGAGGGGACAAAATCAGTAATGCTTTTAGCCGATAAATCCGACGATAGTAAAACGCAAATTCAGCGTTATGTTCGCCTTACTAACCTTGTCCCTGAACTGCTTGAATTTGTTGACCAGGGGCGAATCAAAATGCGTCCGGCAGTGGAATTGTCTTATCTTGATGAGGATTGTCAGAGGGATATCGTGGATGAAATCGACATGAACGACGCTACACCGTCACACGATCAGACCATCCGTATGCGGAAGTTTTTTGAGGAAGGGAAACTCACGACCGAAGTTATTCAGGCAATCATGTCGGAGGAGAAGCCGAACCAAAAAGAAAAGATAATGCTGAGTATGGACAGGGTAGAGAAGTTTATTCCGAAAAATATCAAAATCAGCCAGAGGGAGGACTTTATCTGCAAGGCATTGGAGCATTATAACAAGTATCTCAGGCAGAGGGCAGATCGTGACAGCAGATAACGCTTTTATAGTTCCCCCTTCTCACACTCTACCCCCTATAACCTACCGTTTACCTGCTGAAAATATATATTCTATCTCTATATTTATAACTATCTCATAAAGTTATGGTTATCTATAAGAGCCGGTCGCACAGTTGGAAAAGTGCAGGAAGTTCTGGTACGATAAATGGTTCAGATTTCTTCTTCGGCAGGTATTGGAGTGGTAACAGGGATAAAAATGCAATAAAAAGTTGGACGCACTGTGGATAATCAGTGCGTTCGTTTCGTTTAAGGAGGAAAAACGAATGGCAAAATTAAAAATCAAGAGGGCTGTTTCGTTTGTGATGGCAACAGTTCTCAGCCTTACTGCCTTTATGGGCGTAGGAGCGAATACCGCTTTTGCCGCAGCCGGGGAAAAGACCAACGTGTATATGGTCGATTTTCCTCGTGATGGCGATGCAAATTACGATGGCGTATGGGGATACAGTAACCTGACATTGAAAAATGGATGGCATACAGGCAGTGCTACACATACTAACCTGAAGGCAATCGGTTCTTTTTCCGGCAATGTTGGATATTGTATTGAACCAGGCGTGCATCTGAGTATGGGACAGTCAATGACTCAGTACGATGAAAATTATTTCAATAACATTCAGGCAAATGGTGTCATTTCCGGAGATGAGATCAGACAGTATATCGGTCGAATCTTGCAGTACGGTTATCGTGGAACAGTTTCCACAAGCTGGCGCACACAGAATGAAGCTGCTGCAAACAGTATCGCCCATGCCTATGCGACACAGCTTCTGATCTGGGAAACCATCGTCGGAGAGCGTGACGCAAACTTCAATCACAAAGCAGCGAGTGGTTGCAGCAATGTCAAAGATGTGGTCAATGCTGCACATCCACTTCGCAGTAAGATTTTCAGCTACTATGACTCGATGGTAGCAAGCATTCAGAAACACACGGTTGTTCCAAGTTTCTGTAACCGTTCCGCCGGTTCAGCAAAAACACTGGAACTGGAGTGGGATGGAAGCAAATACACAACAACACTGACAGATGCGAACAACGTACTCTCTAATTACAGCTTCAGTGCAAGTATCAGTGGGGTATCCTTTTCCACAAATGGGAATAAGCTGACGGTATCTATGGAGAAAGCACCAAGCGATGCCTTTACGATCACTGCCAGCAAGAAAAACTCTGTCCGCAGAGGTGTGGTTGTGTGGTCCGAGGGTAAACATGGCACAGGTTCCAGTGTGCAGGACGTTGTTTCCTATGCACAGGAAGTTGGCGATCCGGTCAGTGGCTATGTGAAGATGAAAGTCAGCTATGGTTCTTGCCAGATTGTCAAGACCAGTGAGGACGGAAAGGTGGATGGTATCAACTTCACGATTTCCGGTAATGGTATCAACCAGACAGTAACGACAGCGAATGGCGGTAAGTTCCAGCTTGATAATCTGATGCCGGGTGTCTATACCGTAACAGAGCAGTCTATCGACAAATATGTGCCACAGGAAACACATAGAGTTACCGTCGTTGCAGGACAGGTGGCAACTGTAAACTTTAATAACGTTCTGAAAAGGGGTGACCTTCAGGTGGTCAAATCCTCAGAAGATAACCTTGTTGAGGGTGTGAAATTCCATCTTTATGGTACTTCCCTTGCAGGTATTGCAGTCGATCAGTATGCAGTGACAGACGCAAACGGAGTAGCAACTTTCAAAGATGTGCTGATCAGCGGAAGTGAACCGTATACCGTAGAAGAAGTAGATACAGAGGTACGCTATGTTGTACCGGAGAATCAGACAGCACCTATTCAGTGGAAGTCTGTGACAAAGCGTGATTTCAGTAACATTTTGAAGAAATTCACAGTGACTGTAACTAAGAGTGACAAGGAGGAAGGCACAGCACAGGGCGATGCGACACTTGCAGGTGCAGTTTATGGTATCTACAAAGGCGAAACACTGGTAGATAAATATGTGACCGATGCGAATGGGCAGTTTACAACAAAAGAATATATCTGCGATACCGATTGGACAGTCAGAGAGATCACACCGTCTGAAGGATATTTGCTTGATAAGACGATTCACAAAGTTGGAGCAGACCCGAAACTCTATGAAGTAGAGCATAATCTGACTGCCAATGATGTAACTGAACAGGTCATGAAAGGAAATATTGCTATCATCAAGCATACTGATGACGGAGAAACCAAGATTGAAACACCGGAAAAAGGTGCAGAGTTTGAAGTTTATCTGAAATCTTCTGGAAGCTATGACGCAGCCGAAGAAGATGAGAGAGATACACTTGTATGCGATGAAAATGGATTTGCTCAGTCAAAAGATATGCCATATGGCGTTTATACCGTCCATCAGACAAAAGGATGGGAAGGCAGAGAACTGATGAGTGATTTTGATGTGTTCATTTCTAAAGATGGACAGACATATCGTTACCTCATCAACAATGCAAATTTTGAAAGCTTTATCAAAGTGGTCAAAAAGGATGCGGAAACAGGTAAAACCATTCCGTATGCAGGTGCAGGATTTCAGATTTACGATCCATCAGGAAATAAGGTAACTATGACCTTTACTTATCCGACACCGACAACCATCGACACCTTCTATACAGATGCAGATGGTCAGCTTGTAACACCGGAGAAACTGGAGTATGGCAAGGGATATTCGCTTGTTGAGGTACAGGCTCCTTATGGTTATGTGCTTGACAGTACCCCGGTATCATTCGATGTGACAGAAGAAAATGCAACACAGGAGGGCACGATTAAATTGGTTAAGGTTGAAAAGCCGAACATGGCTCAGAAGGGTACGATTTCTGTGGAAAAAACAGGAGAGGTATTCTTTGGTGTGAACGTATCCGGCGAGGAAGGCAAAGATGTGATCTATCAGCCGGTATACAAAGTGAAAGGTCTTGCGGGAGCAACCTATGAAATCACAGCAGACGAAGATGTGGTAACACCGGATGGAACACTCCGCTACCACAAAGGCGATGTTGTGGATACGATCACAACAGATGAAGATGGCACTGCAAAGAGCAAGGAGCTTTATTTGGGTAAATATACCGTAACAGAAACACAAGCACCGGAAGGCATGGTCATCAATAAAGATGGACATCAGGTAGAACTCACTTATGCCGGACAGGAGGTTGCAGTGACAGAAACTGCCACAAGCTTCTATAACGAAAGACAGAAAGTGAAGATTTCCCTTGAAAAAGTGCTTGAACAGGATGAAACATTCGGAATCGGCAAGAATGATGAACTGAAAAATATCAGCTTCGGTCTTTATGCGAAAGAGGATATTGTATCAGAAAGCGGTACGGTAATCCCGGCAGACGGACTGATCGAAATCATTGGACTTGCAGAGGATGGTACTGCGACAGTAGCGACAGACCTTCCGTTTGGCAGCTACTATATCAAGGAGATGGCAACGGATGAACATTATATACTGAATGATGAGCAGTATGCATTCACATTTGATTATGCTGGACAGGATACCGAAACCGTTGAGATTAAAGTCAATGACGGGAAACCGATTGAAAACAAACTGATCTATGGTTCTGTATCAGGTAAGAAAGTGGATGAAAACGGAGAAGCACTTGCAGGTGCAGTGATCGGAATCTTTAAAGCTGATGAAACAGAATTTACAGCAGAACACGCTTTTATGACAGTGAAATCCGGAGAAGATGGCAGCTTCGCATTTAAGAAAGTGCCATATGGTAATTGGATTGTTAAAGAAATCGAAGCACCGGAAGGATTTGTCCTTGATGGAACAGCTCATGCGGTCACTATTGATCAGAATGAGCAGGTCATTGAAGTGGAAATCACAAATGAATATATCCATGGCAATATTCGACTTACAAAGGTGGATGCAGATTATCCGGATAATAAGCTGACAGGAGCCACTTTTGAAGTCTACAAAGATGTCAATGGCGACGGAAAACTGGACGACAAAGATGAGCTTGTTGGAAATCTGGAAGAAACTTCTGTCGGCATTTATGAAATCCAGGAGCTGCTTTACGGAAAATATCTTGTAAAAGAGACAAAAGCCCCAGAAGGATTTGTTCTTGATGAGGGTGTTTATTCCGTATCCATTACTGAGGATGAAAAGACTTATGACGTGGAAAATAAAGCAGGTGTTGGCTTTATCAATCAGGCGATGAAAGGTAATCTGAAAATCAAAAAGACATCTTCTGACGGTAAAGTAGAAGGTTTCACATTCCGTATCACAGGTGTTAATGGTTATGACAGCACATTTACTACTGACAAGAACGGAGAAATCTTTGTGGACGGACTTCGTATCGGAGAATACACCGTTTCTGAGGTCAGTGACAATGTATCTGCCGGATATATCTTACCAGCCGATAAGAAGATTACTGTGCAGGAAGACTCAACAGTAGAGATTGAAATGCACAATGAACTTCGTGATACACCAAAAACAGGCGATGACAGCAGAACCGGTCTTTGGATGGTTCTTGCAGGTCTTTCCGCAGCGGGAATTGCGGCAACAGTCATTGCTTCCAAGAGAAAGAAGAAAAAGGAGGGCAATGAATAATGGACGCAAAGACAATCGTAGCAGTCGTATTGGTCGCCTTTATCATCGGCGGCTTTCTTTTCTTACAGAAGAAAAACAGAAAAAATAAATAACTTGAAGCGGGGGCGGAGCAATCCGCCCTTTGCTTTTGAGCAAGGAGGTCAAAATGAACCAGTTAGAGAAGATTGAGGACAGAGTTCTCTCTGTGCTTGAGTCAAATACACAGTCCCGTAGTGACGACATGGTGCTTTATCTTCTTGTCTGCAACAGTTATTCCAATAATGAAAATCCAATAGGAAAGATGCCTTTTGAAGTGGTCATGAAACATTACAGAGAGTTGGAATTGCCACATTTTGAAAGCGTCAGAAGAACAAGACAGAAGATACAGGCAACGCATCCAGAGTTAGGGTGTCTGCCTGAATATCGGAGAAACAGGAAGAAAATGCAGAAGTTATATACCGATTACGCAAGAAAGTAGCGAGGAGGATGGACCATGAAAGATAAATCAGCATTTCAGCAGAAGATCAAACTTCTGACCAAACTTTTCGATTTCGGCTGTAATACGGAAAAGAAGTTACAACAGCTCGACATGGAAAGCATTTTGAAAATCCCAGGGATTACGATACCGGATATGGCATTGATCCTTGAATTTCAGAAAGAAACCAAAGCTAATAAGCTGTTTTCTTATTTGGGAGGTGGTGCTGATGAACAGCAGACTTCGCAGTAACGATACCAGCCGATCAGAAGATACAGAAACGACAGGAGGTGCAAGGTAAGTGGCAAGAAAATACAATCTGATCTCGGAACTCTATGACCGGACTTGCAAAACAGTAGTTGCGAATCCACAGAACTGGCAGAACTTTTTGCAGTCTGCCTGCCGGAATTATAAGCTGCGATATGATGAGCAGTTGCTGATCTATGCACAGCGTCCTGACGCTACTGCGGTACTTGAGATCGAGCGTTGGAACAGAAATTTTGGTCGATGGGTAAATCGTGGAGCGAGAGGTATTGCAGTCTTTGCTGATGAGGATCGAAAGACACAGAGATTAACCCATTATTTTGATATTTCCGACACCCATGAGGGAAGATATTCCCGTCCGGTTCCACTTTGGGATATGCAGGAAGAATATACAGAAGCGGTCATTGAAACACTGGAAAATACGTTCGGACAACTGAATTACAAAAGTGTTCTTTCGGACGCTGTCATGAGTGCTGCACAAAATGCCGCAGAAGATAATCTCCCGGATTATTTGCAGGATTTACTTTATGTTGCAGATAACAGTTTTCTTGCAGGACTGGACGAAGGGATGATTACTACCATCTATAAAAAACTTGTGACAAACAGCGTGGCATATATGATGATGGCACGACTGGGAATCAATGTGGGCGAATATTTTGAAGCGGAAGATTTCAGAGATGTCACAAACTTTAATACGCAGGAAACGTTAAACGCTCTCGGTTTTGCCACAAGTGATATTGCAGAGATGGGACTTTCGGAAATATCAAAAACCATTCGGGCACTTAGCCGGAACAATCGCATCATTGAAGCGGACAGACAATCTGGATACAATAGGGATGAAAATACAACCGAAAGGAGCGGTAAGAATGAACGAGATCACATACACGATGGTCGGGGATTACAACCTTCCGGATCTGATCTTGCCAGAACAGCCGGAGCCGGTGGTGGGCAAATGGTCACAGATGAGGAGAACATTTCTCAAGGAACAGCACAGAGTCCAGTATTACAATCTCCTGACGAAAGGAATCCTGACAAAGCATTTGTCGGAAGTACAGCAGAGGGCGAGCGAACTGGAGGAAACTCTGGTGCGGGAGATGGCAGCCAGGGAGGGACTGACCGAACAGATGAAAGCAGACGACATGATGAACTGGGTTCGGCTGATGAACAACATCAGGAACTCGGCTCAGGAGATCGTGAAAGCACAGGTCATTTACGTTTAGAGCATTATGACCGAAACCATGAAGATAAGAGTCTTCCTTTCTTTCACAGCGATAAGGATATCAACGAGATACTCCGGACAACACCACATTTGTCGGCATCTCTTGAAGAAATCAAAGATTTTTATGAGAGGACACCGGATAATGTAGAACGGACGGAGTTTATCAAGAGTATTTTTAATCATGACTATACGGATCTGACTTTAGAAGATGGAAGGACAGTTGGATACAAGACATTTCAGAATGTATTGCATCTCTGGGAAGGTCATTATGAGAGCAGAACGAAGCAGAGCTATTATGACTGGGGTGTAATTGCACAACATTTTGAAGCAATGCGATTGCTCGGAGAATTAAATGATAGAATCAAACCGTTACCGTCAATGGACGGACAGCTAAGTTTTATTTTAGACGGACAGGCAGGGGAAGAAAAAACCTCTGCCTTTTCTTTTACTCAGGAGATTATAGATACAATCCTGACTCGTGGAAATGGCTTCTTCAATGGAAAAATGCAGATTTACGAGCAGTTTGAAAAGAGCTTATCCGCAAAAGAAAATGTAGAATTTCTGAAAAAAGCATATGGCGTGGGTGGTGTTCAACCGGTCATCACTGGCACAGGCATTGATGAATGGCATGATGGAAAAGGCATCAGCCTTTCACGAGGATATGGTGCAGATGCTGAGAAAATAATACTCAAATGGACGCAGGTAGAAAAGCGTATCAGGGAACTGATACGGATGGACAGATACCTAAATCCAAAAGAAAAAGAGCGGTATCCTAAGTGGCTGGAAGAACAGGAAATCAAACGGGCAGAAATGGAGGAGCAAAGAACAAATCGTGAAATCCTTTCGACTGCCCCATCTGAATCACAGGAGCAGACAAAGGAAACACCACCTTCCGAACACTATGAGTATCATCTGGGCGATACTGTATATATTGGAGCTTCCGAATATGAAATCTTATCGTTTGATGATGAGAGAGTCATGCTCTATGATACGGAAATGCCATTGTTCAATAAGGAATTTACCCGTATTGAATTTGATGAGAAAGTGCGGGAAAATCCGATGAATGACCATCTGAAAGTACTAGATCAGAAAACGGTATCATCAGAACTGTTGGAGCAGGCAAAGGAAATCATCAATGAATTTTGTCAGAATGAATATGGTTCGGACGCAGATTTTAGCAATCTGAAAGAAGTCGGCATTGCATTTACGACAGTCACGGATGATGAGATACCGATACAGGTAAATGCCAATCTTGTAGATCTCAGTATAGACCAATATATTGATAATAAGCTGATTGAAAGCACAAAATATAGTTCGATGGAGAAAATGATTGAGTCTGCACTTGTGTATCTGGACTTTGATGATCTGACTTCCATTACGGATGAACAGCTTGAGCGTGTGTTGGAATCTAAAACACAGAGGGAAGCAGCACAGGTTGATGATTTACCAGACTTAGCGACAAGGCTTACGTTGTTTATGAAAGACTATGATTATTTTGGATATCAGGATAACGTAGAAGTCAATGAGACGGATGAGGAAGTCATCGAAAATACAAGAGATTTACTTCAAAGTCCGGATGAAGTAAGTAATATTCTTGATTACTTAAAGGAAATAGACAGAGAAGAAGTTACAGCCGAGCAGGGAAAAGAATTAGAGAGACTGATTAGTGAACTCAGTGCCATGACGGTTGAACCGGAACCAATCAAACCACAGTGGGAGAAAAAAAGGAGCAAAGTCAGAAGTTTTGACCTGCACCCGGATATTCCGCTTGCAGCGAGAAATACGTTTGACCTTAGAAATCATCCAGTCGAACCAGCCGGAAAAAAGGAACGCTTTCACAGAAATATGGAAGCTATCAGGGTGCTAAAAGAGTGTGAAGCTGAGAACCGCTTTGTTACACCTGCCGAACAGATTATTTTGTCGAAATATGTTGGTTGGGGTGGTTTGTCCGAAGCATTTGATGAGCGTAATTCAGCGTGGGCAGATGAGTTTTTAGAACTTCGCATGGCACTTTCGTCAGAAGAATATGCCGCAGCAAGGGAAAGCACACTGACAGCTTTTTATACACCACCCGAAGTGACAACTGCCATCTATAAGGCAATGGAGCAGATGGGATTTAAGGAAGGAAATCTGTTGGAACCGTCCTGCGGTATTGGTAACTTTATTGGTATGTTGCCTGAGTCAATGGCAAACACAAAGATTTATGGTGTTGAGTTAGATACGATTTCGGCAGGAATAGCACAGCAGTTATATCAGAAATCTTCCATCGCAGCACAAGGATTTGAGGAAGTCAATGTACCGGACAGCTTCTTTGATGGTGTTGTCGGAAATGTACCTTTTGGAGATTTTAAGGTGCTTGATAAGCGATATGATAAATATAACTTCCTGATCCACGATTATTTCTTCGCCAAATCTTTGGATAAATTACGTCCAGGTGGTGTGATGGCTCTTGTGACTAGCAAGGGTACAATGGATAAAACAAACTCATCGGTCAGAAAATATATTGCACAGAGAGCGGACCTTTTGGGAGCAATCAGGCTTCCCAATAATACGTTTAAAGATAATGCCGGAACAGAAGTTGTATCGGATATATTGTTCCTGCAAAAGCGGGACAGGCTCATTGATATTGAGCCAGATTGGGTACAGCTTCGCACAAACGATGACGGTCTTACGATGAACGCATATTTTGTGCAGCATCCCGAAATGATACTCGGAGAGATGAAAATGGTCAGTGGTCGCTTCGGAGAAGAAGTAACTTGCGTACCGTTTGAAAATGCGGACCTGTCAGAACTGTTATCTGAAGCAGTGGCAAATATTCATGGAGAAATCAGAGCGTATGAGGTTGAGAATGAACTGGAGGAAGAAGATAACTCCATTCCTGCCAATCCGGAGGTAAGGAACTTTTCCTATACGGTGGTGGAAGATAAAATCTATTTCCGGGAAAATTCACGCATGAATCCAGTGGAAGTATCAGCAACTGCAGAGAACCGTATCAAAGGATTGATTGCAGTTCGTGATTGTGTCCGTAACCTGATTGAATTGCAGACAGAGGATTACCCGGATGAAGATATTCGGGCAGAACAGGCTAGACTTAATACGCTTTATGATAATTACACGAAGAAATATGGACTGATCAACAGCAGGGCAAATATCTCTGCTTTTAGTGATGATAGTTCCTTTGCATTGTTGTCTGCGTTGGAAGTTCTCAATGAAAATGGAGAGTTGGAACGTAAGGCAGATATGTTCTTTAAGCGGACCATCCAGCCACACAAACCAGTGACGAAGGTGGACACTGCCAGTGAAGCACTTGCTGTTTCGATGGGAGAAAAAGCTGGGATTGACATGGAATATATGCAGGAACTCTCAGGAAAATCAGAAGAAACACTTTATCAGGAGTTGAAAGGTGTGATCTTTTTAAATCCGCTTTATGGCTATGGAAATATTACAGAGCCGAAGTATTTGATGGCGGATGAGTATCTTTCGGGCAATGTCCGGGAGAAACTGGCACTAGCAAAGAGAACCGCCATGCTTTATCAGGAAGATTATAAAATCAATGTAGAAGCATTGGAAAAGGTACAGCCGAAAGACTTGACTGCCAGTGAAATATCTGTAAGACTTGGAGCAACATGGGTACCTCCAGAAATCTATCAGCAGTTTATGTTTGAGTTTTTAAATACACCGAATTATGCTCAGTGGAGGATTAAAGTCCACTACTCCCCTTACACCGGAGGTTGGAATATCGAGGAGAAATCTTATGACCGGGGCAATGTGAAAGCAAACAGCACCTATGGTACAGGGCGTATCAATGCGTATAAGATTATCGAGGAAACATTGAACCTGAAAGATGTCCGTATCTTTGATTATATTGAAGATGATGAGGGCAAAAGGAAGGCGGTTCTAAATAAAAAAGAGACAGCCATCGCACAGGCAAAGCAGGAATTGATCAAGCAGGGATTTCAGGATTGGGTATGGGCGGACCCAGAACGTAGGGAGAAACTTACAAGGCTGTACAATGAAAAGTTCAACAGTATCCGACCGAGAGAATATGACGGAAGCCATATCATTTTCAGTGGCATGAATCCAGAAATTACACTCAGGGAGCATCAGAGAAATGCAGTCGCACACATTTTATACGGAGGGAATACGCTGCTTGCACACGCAGTTGGGGCGGGAAAAACCTTTGAAATGGTGGCAGCTTCGCAGGAACTGAAAAGACTCGGACTTTGCAATAAATCTTTGTTTGTGGTACCCAACCATCTGACGGAACAGTGGGCGGCAGAGTATTTACAGCTCTATCCGTCAGCGAATATCCTTGTAGCCACTAAGAAAGATTTTGAAACCAAGAACCGAAAAAGGTTCTGTGGTCGTATCGCAACAGGCGACTATGATGCGGTTATTATCGGTCATAGTCAGTTCGAGAAGATACCAATGTCGATTGATCGACAGAGGGCAATTCTGGAACAGCAGATTGAAGAACTGACGAGGGGGATTGCCGAATTAAAAGCGAACAGGGGAGAAAGGTTTTCAATCAAACAGCTTGAAAGGTCAAAAAAATCAGTCACGCAGAAACTCGCAAAACTGAATGACCAGAGCAGAAAGGATGACGTTGTTACCTTTGAAGAATTAGGTGTAGACAGATTGTTTATTGATGAAAGTCATTATTACAAGAACCTTTTTCTCTATACAAAAATGAGAAATGTGGGTGGAATCGCTCAGACAGAAGCACAGAAATCTTCTGATCTATTTATGAAATGCCGCTATCTTGATGAGATTACCGGCGGAAGGGGAACGGTGTTTGCAACAGGAACACCAATTTCTAACAGTATGGTGGAGCTTTATACGATACAGAGGTATTTACAGTATCATACCCTTGTGAAAAATAACTTGCAGCACTTTGACGCATGGGCTTCGACCTTTGGAGAAACGGTCACAGCGATTGAACTGACACCTGAAGGTTCCGGCTACCGGGCAAAGACACGATTTGCAAAGTTTTATAACCTGCCGGAACTGATGTCGATGTTTAAGGAAGTGGCAGACATTAAAACAGCAGACATGTTAAAGCTCCCAGTGCCGGAAGCAGAGTATCACAATGTATCGGTGGAACCTTCAGAAATGCAGAAAGATATGGTCGCTTCGCTTGCGGAACGTGCAGAGAAAGTCAGAGGTGGAGGAGTGGATGCAAGTGTGGATAACATGCTGAAAATTACGAATGATGGTCGAAAACTTGCTTTAGATCAGCGAATGTTAAATGAGATGCTGCCGGATTTTGATGGCAGTAAAATCAATGCCTGTGTGGAGAATGTTTTCCGTATTTGGGAAGAAACCAAAGATAAGAAGTCCGCACAACTTGTGTTCTGCGATCTTTCCACACCAAAGAATGACGGAACTTTTTCTGTTTATAACGACATCCGAAAGAAGCTGATCGAGCGAGGTGTCCCGGAGAGTGAGGTCCGATTTATCCATGAAGCAGATACGGATATGAAGAAGAAAGAACTCTTTCAGAAAGTCCGAAAAGGAGAGGTCCGGGTGCTGATGGGTTCCACACAGAAGATGGGAGCCGGTACGAATGTGCAGGACAGACTTATCGCACTTCACGATGTGGATTGTCCGTGGCGACCGTCAGACTTAGAGCAGCGTTCTGGTCGTATTATCCGTCAGGGAAACTCGAATCCCAAGGTAGGAATCTACCGTTATGTGACAAAGCAGACCTTTGACGCATATCTCTATCAGCTTGTGGAGGGCAAACAGAAATTTGCAAGCCAGATTATGACGAGCAAATCTCCGGTCCGATCCGCAGAGGATATAGATGAAACAGCACTGTCTTATGCTGAGATTAAAATGCTTGCAACAGGCAATCCTTATATCAAAGAGAAGATGGATCTGGATATTCAGGTACAGAAATTAAAACTTTTAAAATCCAATTTCTTATCCGAAAAATACAGCCTTGAGGACAAGATAATTAAATACTATCCGCAGCGTATCACATCATTGGAAAACCGTATTGCCGGTCTGGAAAAAGATGTGGAAACTGCAAAACAGCACCCGAAACCTATGGATGACCGCTTTGTCGGTATGGAGGTTCAGGGTGCTTTTTATTCGGAAAAAGCAGATGCAGGAAAGGCAATCATTGAAGCCTGCAAGCAGATGACCAGTCCGGAAGCAATCCCTCTCGGCAAGTATCGTGGATTTGATTTGGAACTTTACTTTGACTCAGGTAAACGTACTTATTGCGTGACGGTTAAAGGAGAAACCAGTCGGAGTGTTGAGCTGGGAGATGATGTTCATGGCAACATTACCCGTATTGACAATGGCGTGGAGCGATTTATTGAAAGTTTGGAAACAGCTAAAAGCAGCCTTGAAGATACGAAGAATCAATTTGAAACCGCACAGAAAGAAGTGGCAAAGCCATTTGTGCAGGAAGAAGAATTGAAGGTAAAACTGGCTCGGTTGGATGAGTTAAATATTCTGCTCAACATGGATAAAAAAGAAAATGAAATTGTCGGCAGCGAGCCTGATGAGGGCGAAGCTTCTTATAAGAGAAGCACAAAATCTTATGAACGGTAAGGAGGAAATGCAATGGATACCGATTATAACAAACTGCTTTATGAAAAAATGCAGGCAGAAAATGAAACATTCAAGGATTGGCTTCTTAGTCAGGAACCGTCGGAAATCCTGAATCATGCCTATGAGTATACGATGTATCAGGATATGATGCTGTGCATGGAAGATATGGAACTGTCGCCAAAACAGGCGAAGGCAATGTATCAGTCGCCAAGTCCTTTGCGTGATACACTTTCTGATTTTGACAAAAGAGAAACGGATCACATGGAAAATCTGCGTGACAGTCTTGAAGCGACTGCGAATAAGTGTGTGCGAGTCCAGAAGGAAAAGGCAGAGCGGGAAAGTAGGTGATCGCAGTGCCATATATAGCACCGGAAGTCGTAACGGAAGCGAAACGGATGGACTTGCTGACGTATCTTCGCACCTATGAACCAGGGCAGCTTGTCAGAGTTAGTGGCAACACTTACTGTACGAGAGAACATGACAGCCTGAAGATTTCCAATGGGAAATGGATGTGGTGGTCCAGAGGTATCGGGGGCAGAACTGCCCTTGATTATCTCATCAAGGTTAAAGAACTGAGCTTTATTGAAGCTGTGGAAACCATCATGGGAAATTGTGCTGTGACTGCTCTGGTGTATGAAACGGAGAGCCGAAGTTATGAAGAACAGCCGCTTCTTCTGCCACAGAAAAGTCCAACCAGTGATGTCGTTACACAGTATCTTTTTGGGCGTGGCATTGATTATGAAATCATCAATGAATGTCTGGATAAAGAGCTGATCATCGAGTCACTGCCCTATCACAATGTTGTATTTATCGGCTATGGAGATAAGAAAGAAGCAAAGTATGCAGCATATCGTGCGACCAATAAAAGCAGGATTATGGGCGACTGTACAGGAAGTAAAAAGCAATATTCTTTCCGACTGACAAATGAAAACAGTACAGAAGTGCATTTGTTTGAATGTGCCATTGACCTGCTATCTTTTGCAACTTTAGCAAAGATAGAGGGAGAGGACTGGCGAAAACTGAACCTTGTTTCCTTGTCGGGAGTGTATTCACCAAAGCAGGAAATGGAAAAATCAAAAGTGCCGGTGACGCTTCAAAAACTGCTTGAGAAGAATCCGCAGATCAGCCGGATTGTGCTTCATTTTGATAATGATATTGCAGGAAGAAAGGCAACAAGAACATTAGAAATTTTATTGAAAGACCGATATGAAGTCGTTGATGAACCTCCCAAAAGCGGAAAGGATTTCAACGACTTTCTTTGTATCCAGTTAGGAATTTTAAAGCAGAAAGAAAGGAATTTTGAAAGATGAATGTAGAAGAAATCAGAAAGATGTATCCAGAAGGAACACAGATTGAACTGGAAGAAATGCATGGAGAACCACAGATGGATTATGGATTGAAAGGCACAGTTAGATATGTTGATGACGCAGGACAAATTCATGTGAACTGGGAAAATGGAAGTTCTCTTGCCCTAAATGTTAATGAAGATCAGTTCAGTATTATTGAACCACCACAGAAGATAAGTGTATTACTGGTAGAACCGGGCAAGTATCCAAAAACGATTGAAATTGAAGATACGTTGGAAGCGATGCAGGAAGTTGTCGGTGGAGATATTGAGGAATATATGCCATTTGATGATGAGGTCGCTATTATCTGTAATGAGGACGGAAAGATGAACGGATCAGAGCTTAACCGGGCAGTCTATTCCAAAGATAAGCAGATTTTGGATGTGATTGCGGGCAAGTTCTTTGTTGCTTATGCTCCGTTTGAGTCAGAAAGTTTCCTCAGTATGCCAAAAGATCTGACGAAAAAATATGAGGATAAATTCAGGTATCCAGAGCGATTTTATAAGACACCAGAAGGAATTGAAGCCAAAGCCTACAAGCCAGTGTCAAAAGATATGGAGCGATAGAAAGTGAAAATCTGGGGCAACCCAAGGAGCGTGTATCATCTTAGCGAGCAGACCATTTATACTCCTACAGTCGTATAAACGGTAAAGGCTCGTTAGGGGTTGCCCCTAATACCCCAGTGAGAAAGGAACGATGATTTATGAGAGAGATAGCATTGATTGCCGGCGGCTTGATCGTCGGAGGATTGGTTGGAGTCACATGGATGTGCCTGCTTCAGGTCAATAAGGACAGACATTATATCATTCAGAGAAAGGAAGAACATGAAGATGAGTAAGAGAACAATTAAAAAACAGTTTTGGTTATCTCGCAGCGAAGCACAGGATTTACAGAAGAAAGCAAAAAAGGCGTGTCTTTCTGAAGCCGGGCTTATCCGTCTGCTTTTGAAAGGATATGAGCCGAGAGAAAAACCAGATGTAGATTTCTATGAAGCAATGAAGGAACTGTCAGCAATCGGAAATAACATCAATCAGCTTGCAGTGAAAGCAAATTCACTCGGCTTTGTGGACGCACCACAGCTTAAAAAGGAAGCAGAGCGTTGGCACAAATTCCAGGCGGATATGGAACGTATTTATCTCAGACCGGATAAGAGCGAACTGAAATGGCAGTAACCAAGTTATGGTCTGTGAAAAGCAATCTGAAACAGGTCATTGACTATGCCGTCAATCCGGAAAAGACTGCGGCTGATGTTTATACGGAAGAACAGTATCAGGCATTGGCAGATGTCCTCAGTTATGCCAAAGATGAGGAGAAAACGGAACGGGAACTTTATGTTGATGCTATCAACTGTAATGTAGCGACCGCTCGTGATCAGTTCATAACAGTCAAAGAGCAGTATCAGAAAACAGATGGTATTCAAGCCTATCATGGCTACCTGAGTTTTAAAGAACAGAATATTACCCCGGAACTTGCACAAAAGATTGGGATGGAGTTTGCCAATGAAATATGGGGCAACCGTTTTCAGGTCGTTGTTACGACACATTTGAATACAACACATTTGCACTGCCACTTTGTTGTCAATTCCGTTTCTTTTGTGGATGGGAAAAGGCTGTGGGGAGAAGAAAAAGTATGGTTTAAATTCCGGACAGTGGCAGATCGTATCTGTGAAAAATATGGATTGTATTATAATCCGAAACCAAACCGCAGTAAGCAATCGTCTTATTACTATAAGCAGGAGCAGGCGGGAATGCCAACCCGGTATACGATGGTGCGTGAAGCGATTGATGAAGCGATTGCACATAGTACGAACCTTAGAAGCTTTGATTATGCTTTGACGCAGATGGGTTATGAACATTCACTCAGTGAAAGCCGGAAGTATTGGACAATCGTACCGAAAGGGTACACGAAACCGATCAGACTGAAAAATCTCGGAGAAGATTACACCGAAGAAGCTATCAAACGCAGGCTCATGGAAAATCAGAGAGTGCGTATTGTGCCATTTGCAAAGCAGACAGTTGTTATCCGGCAATACCGTTTGCCGACAAGAGAACAGAAAATTAAAAAGGTGGGTGGTCTGTATGGCTTGTATCTGCATTACTGCTACAAGCTCGGTTATCTGCCAAAGTATAAAAAACAGAATACAAAAAGACTTCATTATCTTTTAAAAGAAGATTTATTGAAGCTCGATAAAATTACAGCAGAGACAAGGCTGCTCGGACGGGAACATATTGTTACGGACGAGCAGCTTTTCTCATATAAAGCGTCACTGAAGGAACAGATTGAAATTCTGATTGACGATAGAGCGCACCTGCGAAAAATATCCAGAACAAAGATGAGTGACGATGAGCTATCGAAAGTCAAAGGACAGATTCTGTCTATCAGTGGCAAAATCAGGGAACTGAGGAGAGAGGTTTGGTTATGTGATGACATTGCCGAAAGGTCAAAAGTCATGGAACAGAATCTTGAAACTATCAGAGTCGAAGAAGAAAAACAGGAGAGAAAGGAGCAAAACCGATATGACAAACGGAGGTGACGCAGCAGAGCAGGTCGTCCGGTTATCACTGGAAGGATTTGAAGTTGCTGCAAGACTCACAGGATCAGCCGCTAAGAATGTTGCTATTCTTCTTGCTTCAGTATTAAAGCAGGAAGCAACGCAGGCGAATAAGACCAGAGGAAAAGCAAGGCTGACCAATATGATTAAATCTGGGAAAGAATTGAAAGTCTTTTCTATTCCAAACAAGGATTTGAAGAAGTTTACTGAACAGGCAAAACGATATGGTGTTCTTTATTGTGTCCTTAGAGATAAAAACACAAAGGGAGATAATGTTCCGATTGATATTATCGCCAGAGCAGAGGACGCTTCCAAAATTCAGCGTATCGTTGAAAGATTTGAACTCGGTAAAGTAGATAAAGCTGCAATCGTAACGGAATCCCAGAAAGCAGTGGAGAAGCGAGAAGCCTTGGAAAAAGAGAAACCAGCAAAATCTAAAAATGAGATTATTACGGAGGAGGCTGTACGAAAACCATTACAGAAAGAGGAAAATGCACAGGCAAACCCCTCCGTCGCCAAAACGGACAAAAACCCTCCGTTAAGGCAAAACTCAGAGCCGGAAGATATGCGAACTGATAAGGGTGTCGCTGTGAATGAGCAGAAGAAACCGTCGGTTAAAGAGAAGCTTGACCGTTACAAAGCTCAGGCAAAACAGGAAAAAGAAGCAGATCGCAAGGAACCGGAAGTTACTCAGACAAAGCGTAAATCTGCACCAAAGCAGACGGTACACAAACAGCCGAAATCAAAGCGGAAGAAATCGAAAGAGAGGTAAGGAACATGACGAATGATTTTAAACCTGCAAAAGCAGGCGGGCAGGCTCCAAGACTTTCCAAAGAGGAGTATGCACAGAAAAAAAGAGCAGAGAAAGATGCGGTCTATCAGATGGCTGATGAATCAGCAAGGGAGATCGTTTCGGACCCGGAAAAGTTCAAGTCGTTTCTGGATACGCAGAGCAGGCTTGACAGATACTCGGCAGTTAATGCACTGCTCATTTACAAACAGTATCCGCAGGCAGTCCAGCTTAAAGATTTTGATGACTGGAGCAAAGATAATATCAAAATCTTAAAAGGCGCAAAGAGTATTTCTATTCTTGAACCGGTGGAATATGTCAAAAGAGATGGTACAACTGGCATTTCATACAATGTGAAAAAGGTATTTGATATTTCACAGACCAATGGAAAACGACCGCCTGCACCGACAGTCAATCGTGATCCAAAGCAGCTTATCACGACACTGCTTGACTCATCGCCAGTTAATGTGGAAGCGACCAATGAATTACCCTATCCGAATATGGCAGCCTTCTATAACAATGAGGAACAGACCTTGTACGTAAAGCGTGATGTGGGTGACAGTGTTGCAGTTGCTCAGTGCGTAGCACAGGAACTGGGCCACGCACAGCTTTCCATCAACAGTGACACTTACAGTCGTTCCGATATGGGATTTCAGGCAGTGTGTATCGGCTATATGCTCTGTAAGAAATATGGCATTGATACACAGAACTTTGCAATTAACCGTATTCCGGAAAAGCTCGCAGCAAAAGAGCCGAAGGACATTCGTTTTGAACTGTCCAAGACGAGAAATGCGATGGCAGATATTCATTCTCGTGTTTCCGATGAACTTTACCGTAAGAAACAGGCTCGCTCAAAAGAGCAGGAAAGATAAAGAGGTACTGATATGGCGAAAGAAGAACTTTACCACATCGCATTAGATGATTATGAACATGGTATCGTCATTCGTTCTCTGAATGATGAGAAAACGGATTTGATGAATCAGGGGAAATCAACAGATGCTGTGGACGACCTGATCATCAAGGTCGGGACTGCCCCAAAAAAGAAATTCAAAGTAATTTCCAAGGACCGGTCTGATGCAGAGAGATAAGGAAAGACAGTCGGAGATTATTCTTTCCATCATCGGTATTATCCCGGTTGTATGGCTGGGGCTATTGATCGCTCCGTCCGTAAAAGGCGGATTGCCGGAGATATTACCAAGCCTGATGAATGTATTTAACAACCCGTTTCATATCGTACTTTGTGAGGACAGCGTAAAAACTGTCCTCATTTTGCTTTTGTGCTATGGCATGGGTATCGGGATTTATTTTTCCACACAGAAGAATTACCGAAGGCGGGAAGAACATGGTTCAGCAAAATGGGGCAATGCAAAAACCGTAGATAAAAAATACAGACAATCTCCATTTTCAGATAACAAGCTGATGACACAGAATGTTTGCATTGGCTTGAATGCAAAAAAGCACAGACGAAATCTGAACACACTGGTCTGCGGTGGTTCCGGTGCAGGTAAGACAAGGTTTTACTGTAAGCCGAACCTCATGCAGTGCAATACCTCTTTTGTCATCTTAGATCCGAAAGGGGAAATCTTGAGAGATACGGGAAAGCTGCTTGAAAGAAAAGGATATGAAGTCAGAGTCCTTGACCTGATTTCTATGGAAAAGAGCCACTGTTATAACCCGTTTGTATATCTTCAGAATGACAACGATGTGCAGAAACTTGTAACCAATTTATTTAAAAGCACCACACCAAAGGGAAGTCAGTCGCAGGACCCGTTTTGGGATACTTCGGCTTCCATGCTTCTATTGGCGTTGGTGTTTTATTTGCATTATGAAGCACCGGAAGAAGAACAGAACTTTGCGATGGTCATGGAAATGCTCAGAGCCGGTTCGATTGAGGATGAAGAAGATACCAGACCTTCTCCGCTAGATGAACTGTTTGCAGAACTTGAAATGACAAATCCAGACCATATCGCATTGAAATATTACCGTTCCTATCATTCCGGTTCGGCAAAGACACTGAAATCTATTCAGATTACGCTTGCTGCAAGGTTGGAAAAATTCAACCTTGAAAGTCTTGCTTCATTGACATCGGCAGACGAGCTTGACCTGCCTTCTATGGGAGAAAAGAAAGTTGCTCTGTTTGCCCTTATTCCAGATAACGACTCCAGTTTCAATTTTCTGGTTTCGATTTTATATACACAGTTGTTTCAGCAGTTATTCTATGCTGCTGACCACATTCATGGCGGTTCGCTGCCTGTTCCGGTGCATTTCCTGATGGACGAATTTGCGAACGTTTCATTGCCGGACGACTTCGACAAGATACTTTCGGTTATGCGTTCCAGAGGGGTGTCGGTCAGTATCATTTTGCAAAATCTGGCACAGCTCAAAGCACTTTTTGAAAAGCAATGGGAAAGCATCGTGGGCAACTGCGATGAATTTCTATATCTCGGCGGTAATGAGCAGTCCACACATAAGTATGTATCGGAATTGCTCGGCAAAGAAACCATCGATACGAACACTTATGGCAAGAGTTCCGGTCGAAGCGGTAACTATTCTACCAATTATCAGATCAGTGGACGAGAACTGCTCACACCGGATGAAGTGCGGATGTTGGACAACCGATATGCGATTTTATTTATCCGAGGGGAACGTCCGGTTATGGACTTGAAATACGACATCTTGAAGCATCCGAATGTGGCATATACCACAGATGGTAGAGAAAAGCCATATCTGCATGGAGAGGTTACGATACCGCACTCATCTATTTCCGTTCTTGCGATTGATCCGGAAGATGTACCGGAAGGCAGTTACGGAGAAACCAATTACGAACTTCTGTCTGATGAGGACTTTGAAGTTGATACAAATTTCTAATTTACAGGAGGAAAACACAATGAGATTTTTTAAGAACACAGATAAGAAAGCAATGAAAGAAACATCTAAACTTCCAATGACCGGAAAGGTCAGAAAAGGATACCGGGCATACTGTGCGGCAGTTCTGGCAATGACGGTTGTACTCGGTACCGGGGTAACTGCTTTTGCGGCAAGTGACCCGATTACAGTTGTCAACAATCTGTCTGATTTTATCTTCGGACTTATCCGGGCAATCGGTATGATTTTGCTCGGCTTTGGTATTGTTCAGGTCGGACTTTCCCTGAAATCACATGACCCGTCCCAGAGGGCAAATGGATTTCTTACGCTTGCCGGTGGTGTCATCATCACTTTTGCAAAAGAAATTCTGACTCTGATCGCAGGTTAAGAAACAACAGTTATCAGTGGGTGTACCCGCTTTTGCGGGTATGCCTTTTATAAGGAGGTGCGAATGAATGAGCGATAACTGGGTAGTTCAAAACCTCGAAAACGCTCTTGAAACCTGGAACGATAAATTAAACGAAATATGGCAGCTTTTGACCACTACTCCGCAGAACTTCAAAGGTGGAAGTATCTGGAATGTGATGGTCACGATCAATGGAGCAGTGCAGGCAATCGGACTTGCACTTCTTGTACTTTTCTTCGTGGTCGGTGTTGTCCGTACCTGTGGCAGTTTTACCGATGTGAAAAAACCGGAACATGCTTTGAAGCTGTTTGTCAGATTTGCCATTGCAAAAGGTGTCATCACATACGGACTGGAACTGATGCTTGCTTTATTTAATATTGTTCAGGGTGTCATATCAACCATTTTGACATCATCGGGATTTGGGTCACCGGACCAAACGACACTGCCTGCTGAGATGGTAACGACCATTGAGGATTGCGGATTTTTTGAAAGCATTCCGTTGTGGGCAGTTACGCTGATCGGTGGACTTTTTATCACGGTGCTGTCATTCATTATGATCATGACGGTCTATGGCAGATTTTTTAAGTTGTATATGTACACTGCCATAGCACCGATACCGCTTTCCACATTTGCCGGAGAACCGACACAGAATGTTGGCAAGAGCTTTATCAAAAGCTATTGTGCAGTTCTGCTTGAAGGAGCAGTCATTGTGCTTGCCTGCATTATCTTTTCATTATTTGCATCCAGTCCCCCAGTGGTCAATCCGGATGCGGCGGCAGTCACACAGGTGTGGTCCTATATCGGCGAGCTTGTCTTTAACATGCTTGTCCTTGTGGGTTCAGTGAAGATGAGTGATCGTATTATCAGAGAAATGATGGGCTTATAATTCGGAGGTTTAAGAAAATGAAGAACAGAAACAGAACAGGTCGGCAGAAGTATTTCTCGGCTGACCGTAATTGCAAAAACTGCGTGTACAACGGTGGCAGAAGAAAGGGAGAGCATATCTGCTTAATGGATACTTGCACTTTGGAAAACCGGTTGGATGGCAGGGAAAGGAAAAGAAATTGAAAAGCATACAGATTTATCATTTACACCTTGCCAATGGCGAGATTGTGCAGGCTGCTGAGGACTATAAACTCAAAGGCAAGAATACCATTGTCAACCTTTTTCAAAGAGCAAACGATGAAGATATTTTCTTTATTACAGATTTGCTCTTAGGCTCTTGTTACATTCCCAAAAAGAAGATTGTGTATATCTCAACAGGAGAGGTAAGAGTCAATGCAGAACCTGGTAGATTTGAAACAAATATTTGCTTGTTAAGGAGAGTGAGAGATTGTGGAAGTAAAGATTAACCGTGAAATACGAAATTACACAGAGTCAATGTTCTTTGGACTGTCGCTTCGACAGTTCATTTTTTCTGTCCTTGCATGTGGGATTGCAGTGGGACTGTATTTCCTACTGAAACCCTATTTAGGAACAGAAACCGTTTCATGGGTTTGTATCTTAGGTGCCGCACCATTTGCTGCGATTGGATTTGTGAAATACAACGGGATGACAGCAGAGAAATTTGTCTGGGCATGGTTTAAGTCTGAATTTCTCATGCCGAAGAAGCTGGTATTTCACTCTACCAACACCTATTACGAATTGCTGAAACCAAGCATTGAGCAGAAAACGAAGGAGGTTTTGAAAAATAATGATTAAGACACTCAATAATATTTTCAAACAGGATAAGGAAAAGTTTGTTGTGCCAAAAGGTGTACAGGATTGTATTCCGGTCATGGTTATCTATGATGACGGTATCTTTAAAGTTGGAAAAGACAAATATTCTAAGAGTTTCAAATTCGCAGATATTAACTATGCGGTGGCGAGCAGAGAGGATAAAGAAGGCATGTTCCTTGAATACTCTGAACTGCTCAATTCTCTGGATAGTGGGGCGACCACAAAGATCACGATCAATAACCGCAGGCTGAATCGTTTGGATTTTGAGAAAACCATTCTTATTCCGGAAACCGGAGACAGTCTTGATGAGTACCGTGAGGAATATAACAAGATGCTTCTTGAAAAGGCAACTGGGGCAAATTCAACTGTGCAGGATAAGTATGTGACAATCTCTATCAATAAAAAGAATGTAGACGACGCACGCACCTATTTTGCACGTGTGGGTGCTGATCTGATCTCCCATTTCACTCGCTTAGGCAGTAAATGTGTAGAAATGGAAACGGATGAGAGACTTCGGATTATTCATGATTTCTTCCGAGTGGGCGAAGAAAGTGCTTATCATTTTGACATCAAAGAAACCAGAAAGAAAGGACACGACTTCAAAGATTATATCTGCCCGGACTCTATGGAGTTTGAAAATGATTACTTCAAAATCGGAAACCGCTTTGGCAGAGTCATTTTCCTGCGTGAGTATGCGTCTTATATCAAGGACTCAATGGTTGCAGAGCTTACGGATATGAACCGGAATCTGATGATGTCCATTGACATTGTGCCTGTGCCAACAGATGAAGCGGTAAGAGAAGCAGAGAACCGACTGCTCGGTGTGGAAACAAATATCACAAACTGGCAGAGAAAGCAGAATCAGAACAATAACTTTTCTGCGACCGTTCCTTATGATATGGAACAGCAGAAAAAAGAAATGAAGGAGTTCCTTGACGACCTGACAACTCGTGACCAGAGAATGATGTTCGCAGTGCTTACGATGGTGCATACAGCAGATACGAAAGAGCAGCTTGATAACGATACAGAAGCACTGCTTACGACAGCAAGAAAACATCTGTGTCAGTTTGCGGTGCTGAAGTATCAGCAGATGGATGGTCTGAATACCGTTATGCCTTATGGCACAAGAAAGATTGACTCTTTCAGAACACTTACTACAGAGAGCCTTGCAGTATTCATGCCTTTTAGAGTTCAGGATATTTACGATGAGAACGGTATTTATTATGGGCAGAATGTCATCAGCAAAAATATGATTATTGCTGACCGTAAGCAGCTTTTGAATGGTAATTCCTTTATCCTCGGTGTATCCGGTGGTGGTAAGTCGTTTGCAGCAAAGGGAGAGATTGAGAACATCATTCTTTCTTCCGACGCAGATGTGATTATCATTGATCCGGAGCGAGAGTATTCCCATCTTGTGAATGCCCTCGGAGGAGAGATTATCAATATTTCTGCAACGTCTCCGAACCATATCAATGCTATGGATATGAACAAGGATTATGGCGATGGAGCAAATCCGGTTATCTTAAAATCTGAGTTTATCATGTCCCTTTGCGAACAGCTTATCGGTGGCACGAACCTCGGAGCAAAGCAGAAGTCTATCATCGACCGTTGTACTGCAAGTGTGTACCGCACATATCAGCAGAATGATTATACCGGTCCAATCCCTACTCTACAGGATTTTCGTGATGAACTTCTGAAACAGGATGAACCGGAAGCAAAGGAGATCGCACTGGCGATTGAGCTTTTTACGCATGGTTCCTTAAATACCTTTGCAAAGCAGACGAATGTGGACACACACAACCGTCTGATCTGCTATGACATTTTGGACCTCGGCAAGCAGCTTATGCCGATTGGTATGTTGGTCGTGCTGGACTCTATCCTGAACCGTATCACACAGAATCGTGCAAAGGGTAAGAACACCTTTATCTTCATTGATGAAATTTATCTTCTGTTCCAGCACGAATACTCTGCAAACTTCCTCTTTACCTTGTGGAAGCGTGTGAGAAAATACGGTGCATACGCAAGTGGAATCACTCAGAATGTCGATGACCTTTTGCAGAGCCACACAGCGAGAACAATGCTTGCAAACTCAGAGTTTATCATTATGCTGAATCAGGCTTCCACAGACAGGCTTGAGCTTGCAAAACTTTTGAATATTTCCGACCTTCAGCTTTCCTATATCACAAATGTAGATGCGGGACATGGACTGATCAAGGTGGGGAGTTCGCTTGTGCCATTTGCAAATAAGTTCCCGAAGAATACGAAACTCTATAAACTGATGACGACCAAACCGGGCGAAGCGTAAGGAGGATAACGAGATGGCTAAGATCTATTTTCGTGATAAGGCACACAAAGATTTTGTGATGGAAAATCTGAATAAATGCAGGAGAAACGACTGTTATCATCAGGCGTTCTTTTATGTGATGGGAATTTCGGAAGAAACGAGAATGAACATCGGGCAGATGTTTGATTTTAAGAATGACTGCATCATTCCGGAGGGAATGCATGGAGGATGGCAGACCAGTGGAACTGTGAAAGTCTGCAACCTTGCGTTTAATCTCTGGAATGGATTTGCAGAAGAAGGCAGGGAGAGGTTCTGCACACCAGAAGAACTGTTCTGCTGTGGATATGCCCCGTACTTTATGGAGGGAATCAAACTGCGGTATCCGGAATATTGCAGAGATCTGACACCACCTAAAAGAAAGGACATGGAACGATAATGATGAAAAGAAAGCGATATGTGATAATCATTGCGGTGCTTGCAGCTATTTTTTCTGTAAGCACCTTTTTCCTGATCCGCAATCATATAGACTCCAAAAAGCAGGCAGAAATCTATGATGAATTGATTGAAACTGTCGAGGATACAGATGAAACACAGGAAACAATGTCGTATTCCGAAGATCAGTCATTTTTGCCGGACTATCAGGAGCTTTTTCTGCAAAACAATGATATGGTTGGCTGGATTAAGGTAGAAGATACCAAGATCAATTATCCGGTCATGCAGTCCAAAGAAGAACCGAACTTTTACCTGCGACATGGATTTGATAAGGCGTATACGGTCTATGGCTGCCCGTATGTGCAGGAAAACTGTGATGTAGATGCTCCATCGGACAATCTCATTATCTATGGGCACCATATGAACGATCAGTCTATGTTTGCCGGACTGATGAAGTATCAGAGCAAGTCCTTTTGGGAGAATCATAAAACAGTGCAGTTTGATACACTGACAGAAAAATCAGAATATGAAGTCGTGGCAGCTTTTAAGACGGTTGCTTATACCGATGGACCGGAGAGCTTTAAATATTATCATTTTGTCAACGCAGGAAATGAGGATGAGTTCAATGTGTATATCAGCAAATGCAAAGAGTTGGCATTCTATGATACGGGTGTGAGTGCAACGTATGGCGATAAGCTCATCACACTTTCTACCTGTGAGTATTCTCATAAGAATGGAAGAATGGTCGTTGTTGCCAAAAAGGTAGCCGAGTAAGGAGGGATTGACATTGTATGGGTAACTTGATAACCCTAGCAGCATTGTTTGTTGCGAAAGTGACAGACAATGCACTAAGCACAACAAAAACAATATTGGTACAGAGAAGTCGGTGGATACTTGCAGGGATTGCGGTTATCATATCCGACTTTATTTATTTTTGGATCACAAAACGGGTGGTATCTGCGGACAGTGAGATTGCAATTCTTGTAGTTGCATTTGCAGGTGGTGTTGGATGTTCCCTCGCCTGCTTCATCAATGAGAAACTGTCAAAAGACCGCATCTATGTGAATGTGATTATGTCGGATGACCTTGAAGAAATGAAGCATTTCAGAGATTTTCTGGCAAAGCATCATATCACAAATGTAGCGGCAGACAGTTATACGCTTGACTGGGACGCCAAGACAATCTCGATCACAGCCTACCCGGAAACAAAAGCAGAAAGTCGGCTGATCAACGACTATATCGCAGGAAGTTCCACGAAATTTAAGCGAGTGGTACAGCCGACTTAGAAAGGAGGTTCGGTGTGGCTGATATAAAAACAAGAGATACGGTCAAAGGCACGATTAAAACATTGGATAAAGCAGCCGTTGCCGGTCAGAAGATGAAACAGGCATATATCGCCACAAAAGATAAAGCGGAGCGAACGGTCAATGCAAATGAAAATACCGCAGAAGAATATGCTGCGGATAAAGTGGAAGCCGGAATGGATGACATCTCACATAAGGCGGTTTATGTTTTGGATAGGGCTGGAAGAAAGGGCGCCAGGGATACAAAGGAAAATCTTCAGACAGCAAAAGAGAGTGTGCAGCATTTCAAACAGCAAAGAGCAGAACGAGCCATGAATGTGCAAAAGACACAGCATCGGGCTTCTGCTGTCAGAAATGGGACGACTTCTGTTCCGACAACACAAACACAGACATCTTCCGCAATCCGTACACTGGAAAAGCCTGAAAAGATGGTCAAGCAGTCGGTTACTTCCGCAGGTAAGAAAAATATTAAAATTGCCGGGAAAGAAACTGCAAAGACAACGCAGCGGGCGGTTAAGACTGCGGAGCATACTGCCAAGACAAGCATTAAGACTAGCAGACAGGCGGCAAAGACTGCCAAGAAAACAGCACAGACCACAGCAAAGGCTTCAAAGAAAGCGGCAAAAGCTGCAAAGGAAGCAGCAAAACAGACTGCCCAGGCAACAAAAACAGCAGTCAAAGCAGTTGTTTCAACGGTTAAGGCGATCATTGCAGGAACAAAAGCACTTGTAGCAGCAATCGCCGCAGGCGGTTGGATAG
>UMKF01017776.1_pt1 | contig 57196 bp, 35 predicted proteins | sample 1966251 | NCBI WGS metagenome assembly UMKF01 (sample SAMEA4836171, study PRJEB28245) | human gut metagenome | biome: gut microbiome; material: fecal sample | place: Denmark | collected 2008
AAACCGTGGAAAAGATTGGTATGAACTTTATGATTGATGAAGACAAGACGATTGTATTGGATTGGGCAAAATATTCCTGCTAAAAAATGAGGGTGTGTCATAAGTACATGACACATCCTCATTTTTTCTTGTTGGATGCTGATAGCAGTGCAGGCTATCAGCCTATGCTGGCAAGCAAGAGTGTGGAATATGACAGAAAGACAGTAAAGCTACAGATGTAAGTGTTACATAAAATAAAGTATTTGATAATTATGAAAAAGTAGAATTCTGTTTTTTTGCTTACCTTTGCATCCATAAATAACAATTTAATCAACTAATAATTAATTTAAATCATAAAATGACTAGATACAGAATGATTTTATCCCTGCTTTTGGCTGGCATGGGAACTGCTGCAACAGCACAGAACATCAACTTGCCAATCATCCAGACCAAGTATACAGCCGATCCTGCACCTTATGTGCACAACGATACGGTTTATCTCTATACCACCCACGATGAGGATGGGGCTGAGGGGTTCCTGATGAAGGACTGGCTGCTCTATACCTCAACGGATATGGTAAACTGGCAAGACCGCGGTGCCGTGGCTTCATTGAAAGACTTCAAGTGGTTCAAGGGCGAGAATGGTGCCTGGGCAGAGCAGGTCATCGAGCGCAATGGAAAATGGTATATGTATTGTCCTATCCATGGTCATGGCATCGGAGTGCTGGTAGCTGATAATCCATACGGACCGTTTAAGGATCCTATCGGAAAGCCTCTGGCATGGGAGGGTGACTGGTTCGACATCGACCCTACCGTATGGATAGATGATGATAACCAGGCTTACATGTATTGGGGCAACCCGGAGTTGAAGGCAGTGAAACTGAACGAGGACATGATTTCTTATTCTGATTCCATCATGCACTTCCCGAAGATTCAGGATTATCAGGAAGGTCCTTGGTTCTGGAAGCGCAATGGCAATTATTATCTGGCTTATGCTTCTACCTGCTGTCCTGAGGGCATCGGTTATGCGATGAGCAAGAATCCGCTCGGACCGTGGGAATATAAGGGACATATCATGAACCATACGCCTCGTACTCGTGGCAATCATCCGGGCATCATCGACTATAAGGGCAAGAGCTATTGCTTCGGCTTGAATTATGACATCTTCCGTTTGAAGACGGGGCGTCATGCCGAGCAGCGTTCTGTTTCTGCGGCCGAAATGACTTACAATCCTGACGGAACCATCCAGGAGTTGCCATACTTCCAGGACTGCAAGCTAGAGCAGATAGAATGGTTCAACCCTTATCGCCAGGTTGAGGCTGAGACGATGGCTTGGGGCTATGGATTGAAGACGCAGCCTAAGAACGAATGGGCACAGAAGGACAGATGGAACCAGGTGGTTACGAATATTGATGAGGGAAAGTATATCCTCGTGAAGGGTGTTGACTTCAGGAAGGGTGCAAGTAAGTTTGAGGTTTCTGCCTCTTGCCACATGTTGGGTGGCAGCATAGAAATCCGTCTTGATGGGGTAAACGGCCAATGCATCGGCAAGGTGGATATCAGCAATACCAAGGACGAATACAAAACCTTCTCTACCCAGGTGAAGAAGGTAAAGGGTGTTCATGATCTCTACTTCGTCTTTAAGGGAGGCGACATCCAGAAGCAGAACCTCTTCTTCCTGGATTGGTGGAAGTTTGGGGAGTAAACAAAAAGATGACATCGCCATATGCGGTGTCATCTTTTCTGTAGTATGAAATAGACACTCTTGGATAATCATTAGACTATGAAACCAATCATAAAGCATTTGTTACATGAAATAAAGTTATGATTCGAAAAAATCGCTATTTTTGCAGCGTTTTAACAGCTTTAATAAAGAAAGCCGGTGAAACTGTCGGCATCATAACAATTTTAAACATTTATATTTCAACCTAAAAACAAATGAAAAAGAGATTTTTGGCGATATTGGCGGCTGCGTTGCTACCGTCATGTCTGTTCGCCCAGTTTGGAGTGGTTTCGCCGCTTCATGTGAATGGCAATCAGTTGAATGATGCCTATGGCAACAAAGTGGTTTTGCATGGTGTGATGGATACACCGAGTCCTTACTTCAACAAATATCGTTGGGGTTATAGCTGTACCGACAATAACATCTCGGCATGCATAAGCTATTATGACAAGATTTTTGGAGCACTCCAGAATCCTGCCAAAGGTACCTATTGTAATATCTTCCGTCTTCATCTCGAACCAGGCTGGACCAATGATCCCAACAAGAAGTCAACGGGTTCTGATACTGGAGAGGCTAATATATCGCGTTTCAGTGCTACCCGTTTGCAGAAGTATCTTGATGCCCTTTATCTGCCTATTGCGCAGAAGGCCATCAATCATGGCTTGTATGTGGTGATTCGTCCTCCAGGCGTATGTCCTAAGGATTTGAAGGTAGGAGATGCTTATCAGAATTATCTTAAAACGGTGTGGAACATTGTTTCCAGCAACAGTTGGGTGAAGAATAATTCAGGCATCGTATCCCTGGAACTTGCCAACGAGCCTGTTCATATATATAATAGGTATGGTCAGAGTTCTGCCACAGCCATGCGAGATTATTTCCAACCAGTGGTTGATGTGATTCGTAAGAATGGCTTCAAGGGTATTATCTGGATTCCTGGCACGGGCTACCAGAGCCAGTATGAGAATTATGCCTCTTATCCTGTTTCCGACAGCAACTTCGGCTATGCCGTGCATGTGTATCCGGGATGGTATGGGGCAAGTGATACCAACTATGATTCCAACGCTTTCATCTATAATTTCCAGAAGCAGGTGCCTGTGGTAAAGAATAAACCGATTCTTGTTTCTGAGATAGACTGGAGTCCGGAAAAAACTGGTGCAGGTAAGTATAATGAGTTTGGACAGTGGGTGGCCAGCAACCTGGGTTCATGGGGAACTGCCACTACCAGCAAATGGGGTAATGCCTGGAAGAAGGTGATGGATCATTTCGGAAACATCAGCATGACGCTGACCAGTACTGATGATTATCTTGATATCGACAACTTCCTGAAAACTGGTCAAATCAAGGCTGGATTGGAGGCTAATCCGGAGGCTTGCGGTCAGACCTGCTTCTACTGGTATTATGAGTATTCTAAGAAAGACTATGCTCATAAGTCTGCTGGTACGTCTTCTTCTAACCAGAATACTCAGTCTTCTACTTCTGGCAATACCCAGGGCGAGAACATCGTCAAGTCGTGGGGCAATGGCAGCGGATTCGTTCCTTCGGGATGGACGGTGGCAGATAATGGCACTCAGGTTTATGCCGGCAATAAATCGAGCGGTCCACGCATCATGAATTTCTCTGGTGATTTCAAGAATGCTTTCTATGTGAGAACTGTTTCTGCCGATAAGGCTGGCTATATAGAATATGGTAATACCAATGGTTATACCCTGCCTCTGGTATATGGCGAGTATGAGCTGAGCTGCAATGTGGCAGCATGGAAGGGTGCTCCATATATGAAGGTGGAGGTGTACGACCCTCAGAATGCCGTGCTTGCTTCTACCATCGTCAAGGCAAATGGCAATGCCAATGGCAATATGGGGGCTTATCTCTCGGGTACCACCAGGGTTTCTCTCTCGTTCTATTCCATGATCAAGGGCAACTACCGTGTACGTTTCACCCCTGTGGCAGATGCCAAGGGCACAGGTGGTGCCTGGGTTGAGGCTCTGGTAGGCAATGTGGCTCTTTACTTCAAGGGAAATCCGCTGGCACTGAATGCCGTGGGACAGGTTCCTGCCGGATGGAAGATTGTTGATGCCGGAGAGCAGAAAGCGGCTGGTGCAGCTGGCATAGGTCCACGCATCTTCAAGTTTGCCGGTGGTGATTTTTCTACGGGTCTTTACATCCGTCAGAGCGATGCCAGCAAGGCAGGCTACGCTGAGTTTGGTTCTACTTGGGGCTATGGCTTCTCGTTGAAGCAGGGCAGCTATGTATTCTCTTATAATGCCGTGGCGTGGTCGGGGTCTCCTTATCTGAAGTGTGAGGTTCTCGACGAGAGCAACAACGTGCTGGGTTCTCAGATTATCCAGTGTACCAAGAATGTGAACAAGAACACCGGTGCAAATACTTATGGCAGCAATAGTGGTCAGGTACGATTCACCGCTTCCCGCACGGGTTACTATCACTTCCGCTTCACTCCTGTAGCAAACAGCTGGGGTGGCAGTGGTTCATGGCTTGAGGTAGTGGTAGGTCATCTGAAGATTTCCATGACCAGTGCTTTCCGTTCAAGAAGCATCGATGGCGGTTGGAACGATGGCACTACGGGCATCGGGCAGGTCGAGAGTGCTGAGAATATCAGCGGTCAGGAGACCAGACAGAACTCTGGCTGGTACACGCTTCAGGGTCAGCGAGTAGAACACCCAACCAAGGGTATCTATATCCATAATGGCAAGAAGGTGGTTTTGAGATAAAATATGTGAGATAGATTGTTAAATGTGAAAGATGGCCTCGCAAAACGTGAGGTCATCTTTTTATTTTTTTGTCTTTTTCTTTATTATGTGTTATCATGCAAATATTTTGGAACATCTGCCAAACAGTATTTTTGAGTTTTGTAGTAATTTTGCAGTATATACAATAATAAGATATTTATTTTTAGATTTATGCTTTTATAAAAAGAAAACAGTTCATATTGATGAACTGCAAGACTGTTGTGAAACAGGTTTAATTGTTTTCGGAAGTGGTGCATAGTGATATGCGCCATTTTTTGTGCTATAACATGTTTCTTTTTTTTAGTTTATCATAAAATACAGAAAATGTGTTAGTTACGGTGTGCTGTAACAAGAGATGAAACAATTGGAACATCAAGAAAACACGTTCTCATGACAGTTTTCTACCTTTGCAGCCGTGTTCTTTAACCAAGAAGTAATAACACCTAGAAACAAACTTAATTAAAATGATACAACATGATTGAACAAGTGTTTACATTTAAACGGACAGCAGCTCTATGCCTCGTGGGAGCCTTCTGCAGCTTGAACGCACAAGCCCAGAAGATTACCGTGAAGGGTAGTATTGTTGACGGCACAGGAGAGCCACTGATTGGTGCTACTGTGAAAGTGAAGGGTGATGCCACTTCGGGTGTCATCTCCGACATGGATGGTAACTTTCAGATTGCAGTACCTTCTGAAAATTCATCCCTTGTCATTACCTATATCGGTATGGAATCTAAAACGATTAAAGTAGGTAAGAAAAGACAGTTTAAAATTACCTTGACCGATGACAATACATTGGGCGAGGTAGTAGTGGTTGGTTATGGTCAGCAGAAGAAAGCCTCTGTTGTCGGCTCTATTGCACAGACAGATGCGAAAACCTTGAATCGTCATGCCGGAGTTTCTTCTTTGGGTCAGGCACTGACAGGTAATCTTCCAGGTGTCGTTACTTTCTCTTCTACGGGTATGCCAGGTGAGGAAGATCCTAAGATCGTGATCCGTACGCAGACTTCTATCAACGGTTCCAACGACCCTCTCGTTCTCGTGGATGGTGTGGAGCGTGCCATGAACACCGTTGACCTTTCTTCAGTAGAGAGCATCTCCGTATTGAAGGATGCTTCTGCCACTGCCGTTTATGGTGTGAAGGGTGGTAATGGTGTCATCCTCATTACTACCAAGCGTGGTAAGGAAGGTAAGGCTGCCGTACACGTGAAGGCGAATGCTACCATGAAGGTGGTTTCCAAGTTGCCTGAGAAATTTGATTCTTACGATACTTTCCGTCTTCTGAATAGAGTGGTAGAGCGCGAGCTGAACATCAGCGACGAAAAATCCTGGGGTTCTTACAAGCCAATGGCTATTATTGACAAGTATCGTAACCCTGCTAATGCTGAGGAATGGGACCGATATCCTAACGTTGACTGGCAGAAGGAGTTATTCAATAATACTGCCATGTCTTACAATGCCAGCGTGGATGTTTCGGGAGGTACCAAACTCGTGAAATATTTTGCAGCTATTGACTTCTCTCACGAAGGTGACCTGTTCAAGGACTTCACCAGCGGTCGTGGCTATAAGTCTGGTTTCGGCTATAACCGTGTTAACATGCGTGCCAACCTGGACTTCAACCTGACCAAGACCACTCAGTTCTCTACCAACCTTTTCGGTAGTAACGGTGTCCGCCATTTCCCTTGGGACAAGGCGAGTGATTCCAGTGCTTATTGGGCTTCTGTCTATCATGCAGCTCCAGATGCCATGCGTCCTATTTATTCTGACGGAACTTATGGATACTATGGTCCACGTAAGGCCGACTGTCCTAACTCTGTGATGAGCCTTGCCCGAAGCGGTGTGGAGAACCGTACCAATACACAGATTACCACCGACTTTATTCTTACCCAGAAACTCGATTTCCTGACCAAGGGTCTGAAGTTTGTAGCCAAGGTTTCTCTTGACAATACGATGGTAGAGGAGAAGCGTGGTATCAGCGACCAGTATATGGATCCGCAGCTGAAGTGGATTAACCCTGATGATGGCTCAGTTTCCTATGACCAGAGCGTGGATTACCATGAGTCTGTGGCATGGACCATCAATGGCGGTAAGGTAAAAACGGATGCTACTTATCGCCGTCTCTATTATCTGGCTCAGCTCGACTGGAACCGCAAGTTCGGCAATCATGAAGTGGGTGCAATGGGTGTATTCAACCGCAACGAATATGCCAACGGTTCTTCTTTCAAGCATTATCGTGAAGACTGGGTATTCCGTGCCACATACAACTATGCGATGCGCTACATGCTCGAGTTGAACGGATGCTACAACGGATCAGAGAAGTTTGGTCCCGACTATCGCTTCAAGTTCTTCCCGTCAGCTTCTCTCGGTTGGACTATCACCGAGGAACCATTCATGAAGAACATCAGAAAATATGTAGATATGTTTAAGGTGCGTGCATCCTGGGGTCGCATCGGTGATGATTCTACCGGAGGTTCTTATCTCTATTCCGACCAGTATTCCTATGGTGGTAAGACCTATCTGGGTGGTGATAATACTTATGATTCACCTTATACTATATATCGCCTTACCCGCATCGGAAACCCTAACGTGCGTTGGGAGACATCAGAGAAGCGCAACCTGGGTTTCGACTTTGGATTCCTGGGTGGATTGCTTACCGGTTCGCTGGATGTATTTAGCGACAAGCGTACCGATGTGCTCTTAACCACCCGTTCCATTCCTTCTTACTATGGTATGAGCTACACGGTTGCCAATGCTGGTTCGGTGGATGCCAAGGGTTACGAGTTGAGCCTGAAGGTGAACAAGGCATGGAACAAGAATCTGCGTACATGGGCAAACTTCAATATGACCCATGCTACCAACGAGATTAAGTTTGCTGATGACCCAAAGCTTCAGGCAAGTTATCTGAACAAGGCGGGTTATGCCATCGGTCAGAACCATAGTTACATTGATCATGGTTTTATCAGCAACTGGGATGATCTCTATGCCGTACCAACTTTTGGTAGCCATGATTCTGAGAAATATACGGGTGATGCCATCATTTCCGACTTCAATGCAGATGGTCAGATTACAGCAGATGACAAGGCACCTTATCAGTACACCTCTATTCCAGAGAATACCTTCAGTACTACATTGGGAGCAGAGTGGAAGGGTTTGAGTGTAACGGTACAGTTCTATGGTGTAACCAATGTTACCCGCGAGGTGAACTTCCCAACCTTTGAGCGTGAAACCCACATTGCCTTCAAGGAGGGTTCTTACTTCACGGCATCCAATCAGGGTGGAGAGTTGTCTTTGCCACGTTGGACCACAGTGGCAGACGATGGAAATGCCGGTACACGCTACTTCTATGACGGTGCTTTCCTGCGCCTGAAGAATGCCGAGATAGCTTATACCTTCAGGGGTGCTTGGGTGAAACGAATGCACTTGAATTCACTCCGTGTATATCTGAATGGTGACAACTTGCTGCTCTGGACCAATATGCCGGATGACCGTGAGAATAACTTCAGCGGCAACTCGGCAAATGGTGCTTATCCAACCGTACGCAGATTTAACTTAGGTTTCGACCTGACATTTTAAATGAATCGTAAATATGAAAAAGTTTATTAAAATATATACATTGCTGTTTGCGGCAGCCCTGTCTCTCTCTTCAGTATCATGTACTGATTACCTTGACAAGGCACCGGGCAGTGATATTGCCCCAACGGAGCCATATAAGAATTATACCAACTTTCAGGGTTTCTTGGAGCAGTGCTACAATGACATCCCTGGTCTTGCCTCAACATCCTGGTATCATGGCTGCTGGAACTATGGTGAGGATGAATACTGGCAACCATCAGAGGTCCGTATGCTCACTAATGCCATCGACCAGGGAAACTATTGGGCATGGGACGAGGTGCAGTATTCTCCATTCCATTCTGGCATCAACCTGAACGGTAATGATGATGTGAACCGCGATTCCAAGGGTCGTCTCTGGGGTATGTGCTGGCAGGGAATCTATACCACCAACCTGGGCTTGGAAAATCTGGGTAATCTGGTAGATGCTACCCAGGAAGAGAAGAACCTGATTGCAGGTCAGCTCTATTTCTTCCGTGCATTCTTCCATTTCCAGATTATGCAGTATTGGGGCGGTATTCCATATATCGACTTCCTGATTCCATCTGATGCCGTGTTCAACTATCCGCGCCTCACCTATCAGGCATGTGCCGACAAGGCTGCCGAAGACTTCAAGAAGGCTGTTGAGTTGTTGCCTGTAGATTGGGATAAGACTACCGTGGGTAAGCAGACAGTGGGCAAGAACAAGTTCCGTCCTAACAAGATTGCTGCTCTCTGCTTCCTGGGTAAGAATTATCTGTGGGCTGGTTCGCCGCTGATGAATGAAGTAAGTAAGGAGAATCCTGACTTTAAGAATGTTAACGGATATAATAAGGAGTATTGCCAGAAGGCTGCTGAGGCTTTCGGCGAGGCTTTGAAGATTAACAAGGAAACAGGACTTTACCAGTTGTCTTCTTATGATAATTACATGAATATCTTCTATACCTATGATCAGGGTGGAAAGATTCCTGGTGAGAAGGAGGCTATCTTCTACGAGAATTCAAGTAACACCAACTGGGTTTGGAATCAGGTGACAGACTATCGTCCTACCAGCCTTATTGCAGGTGGTATCAAGGTTTATCCTACAGCCAACTATGTGGATTACTTCGGTATGGCAAATGGTAAGCCTATCAAGGACATCACGAAGAAGGATGCCGACAGCGGCTATGATCCGGAATATCCGTTCAAGAACCGTGACCCTCGCTTCTACGATCTCTTCATCTATGATGGTGTGAAGTGTGTGAAGAGTGCAGGACAAGATGCAGATGTGCAGTATGCTTCTCTTTATACGGGAGGAAAGTATCGCTCGGCAACACCTTCCAAGGACTGCTTTACGGGATATTGCCTGAAGAAGTTCTGTGATCCATATCGTAATCGATTTGATGACGGTGGTGAGCGTGCTAAGATGATACGTGTGCTATTGAGTATGATTCGTCTGGCTGATGTTTATCTGATGTATTCCGAGTCGGTGGCTCAGGGTTATGGCTACAAGGAATCAAGTAAGGCATTCAATCTGAGTGCCGTAGATGCTGTTAACGTAGTCCGCAACCGTGCACATGTAGATAACATTGCTGATGAGTATCTTACCAATCTGGATGGTTTCATGAGCGAGCTTCGCCGTGAGCGTGCCGTAGAGTTGGCTTTCGAGGGACACCGTTTCACCGACCTTCGCCGCTGGCTCCTGATAGACAAGGCTCCTTACACCCAGAAGATGGCTGTTTACTTCGACCGTGCAGCCGACCAGAAGGATGTTGACCGCTACGACGATCCAAAGAAAAATCACGTGCTCAACCTGAAGGAGGAGCCATTGATTACCCGTAAGTTTACTTCAAAGCATTACTGGTTCCCATTCCTGAGAAAGGATGTAAAGATGTATCCTGAGTTCTCTCAGAACCCTGGTTGGGAATAATTAAACAATTCGAGAATTTATTATGAAACATAATATATTTAATAAGAGAATGTCATTGGCGCTAGCTTCCATGCTAGTCGCCAGTGGTGTGGCAAGCGCCCAGGAAATGGCTGACACTACCAAGGTAAACGTGGCTTTCGGTCAGGTTTCCAAGGCCGACCTGATGGGCGGTGTCAGCGAGGTGAATGTCGAAGAGCTGCTGAAAAAGGACTACAGCGCCAATGCACTCAATGATCTTCAGTCGCTCATCAGTGGTTATAACGGAAATGTTTGGGGACAGGGTGCACTTGTTCTCGTAGATGGAGCTCCCCGTGAGGCCAGCACCGTCAATGCCACCGAGGTGGAGAAGGTTACCGTGCTCAAGGGCGCTTCTGCCGTAGTACTCTATGGTGCCAAGGCTGCCAAGGGCGTAATCCTCATCACTACCAAGCGTGGTAAGGTGCAGCCATTGAGCATCGCAGCCACCGTCAATACGGGCATCTATACACCTAAGGCTTATCCTGAATATCTGGGTGCGGCTGAGTATATGTCGCTCTATAACGAGGCGATGACCAATGATGACCCTACACAGCCGCTGAAATACTCTAAGGAGCAGATCTACAATACGGCTATAGGTACGAATCCTTACCGCTATCCGGATATGGACTTCTACAGCAGTGACTACCTGCGCAAGTTCAACAACCGTACGGATGCTACGATGGAAGTGAAGGGCGGTAGCAAATTTGCCAGATACTATGCCAACCTGGGCATGACCTACAACAACAGCCTGGTGAAGTTTGGCGAGCACAAGAAGGACAAGGACAATTCCTTCCGCGTGCGTTCTAACATTGATGCTACCATCACCGACTGGCTGGGGGCTTATGTAAATGTAGGCATCAACATCTCGGACAACTATCGTGGACGTCCTGAGGACTACTGGTCAACAGCTACCAGCGTTCGTCCTAACTGGTATTCCGGCCTGTTGCCAATCTCCATGATGGATGCTAACAATTCAGCCTTGCAGCAGATGATAGCTGGCTCAAAATTCCACGTGCTCGATGGTCAGTATCTGCTGGGTGGAAACAACGATAACCAGTCTACTTTCTTTGGTGATGCGCTTGCTGCCGGCTACGTGAAGAATCACTCCCGTACCTTCAACTTTGATGTGGGTGTGAAGGCCAACTTCGATCAGTGGGTCAAGGGATTGAGCTTCGAGACAGCTTTCAGCATCGACTACTGGAACAACTACTCTGAGGCTTACAAGCTCGACTATGCCGTTTACGAGCCTACCTGGGCAAATGTGAACGGACAGGACATGATTATCGACCTGAAGAAATATGGTAAGGAATCAAGCAGTACGACCGAATATATCGGTGCAGCCAAATATTACCAGAACACCACCTTCCGTGCTCAGTTTGACTATAAGAACACCTTTGGCGGTGTGCACAACGTAAATGCTACTTTGGCTGGCTGGGGTTACTCCAAGTCGAATTCCGTGGACGAGAATCATGAGAGCTCATCTGGTGTAAAGGGTTCTTCTTACCACCGCACCACCAATGCCAACCTTGCCCTTCGAGCAGCCTACAATTATGCTCAGAAGTACTACGCAGAGTTTGGCGGCGCCCTGGTTCATTCATCAAAGTTGGCAGAGGGTCATCGCAACGCTCTTTCTCCATCAGGAACACTGGGTTGGAGAATCGGTCAGGAGAAATGGTTCAAGAATGCACTTCCTTGCTTCGACGATCTGAAGCTGAATGCTTCTTACTCAGTGCTCAACCAGGACATAGATATCTCAGGTTATTATCTCTACCAGGGATACTATGATGTGAAGGGAGGTTACTACACCTGGAACGAAGGCGGTGGCAACGGAACTTACACCACACTTTCTAAGCGTGGTAGCAACTACGGTCTTGATTTCGTGAAGCGTAAGGAATGGAGAGTAGGTCTGGAGGGTTCACTCCTCAACGGAACCGTAAGTTTCGACATGAACTATTTCCATCAGCTTACTTCGGGCTTGCTTACTGCGGGAACTGCTACCATCTATCCTTCATGGATGAATAATGACGGTTCTTTCATCACCTCCCTGAACTACAACGAGGATTTGCGACAGGGCTTCGACTTCGCCGTAAACTTCAAGAAGAACATCGGCAAGGTGAAGGCACAGCTCGGACTCACAGGTATGGTGTTCGACTCAAAGGCTAACAAGCGTGAGGAGAAGAACGAATATAGCTATATGAACGCACAGGGTCAGGCTCTTGACGTGATGCGTGGATATGTTTGCGAAGGCTTCTTCACACAGGAAGATGTGGACCACATGAAGGCAAACCTCGACAAGGACGACCCTAACTTCGTGCCAAACCATACCTTCGGTGAAATCAAGGCTGGTGACCTGAAGTACAAGGATATCAACGGTGACGGCAAGATCGACAGCAACGACCAGCAGGTGATGGGTAAGTATGGATGGAGTGCAACTCCTTTCTTCTATGGTGTAAACATCACCTTGAACTGGAAGCAGTTTACCCTCTTCATCGCCGGTACCGGTCAGATGGGTGCCAAGGCATTCAAGAGCAACGACTGGATTTACAACCAGAAGAAATATACCTCTGTGGTTCGTGGACGCTGGACACCTGAGACAGCCGCTACCGCTACTTATCCACGTTTGACAGCCAAGGACAATACCAACAACTTCCGCAACTCAAACTTCTGGATTTACAGCACAGACTGCTTCAACCTCAACAAGGTGCAGCTGACCTACGATATGCCAAAAGAGTGGTTTGAGAACAAGGTAGTGAAGGGTATGAGTGTTTACGTATTGGGCGAGAGCCTTCTCACCATCAGCAAGCATCGCAAGTATATGGAGACCAGCTATGGTTCACCACAGTGCCGTTTCTACAACCTGGGCTTGAAGATGATGTTCTAAAGGCTGATGAAATCATATCTTAGATATTGAAAAATTAGACAATAAAGAATTATGAAATTAAGAAATATATTCATGATATTGGCTTCTGCGGCATTGTTGACAGCATGTGATGATGTCTTTACTCCTGCTGCAGAAAACATGAAGGACATCAACGAGATGGAGAATGATCCTATCATGGCCAAGGGCTTCGTGCTCACCGCTTACCGTAACTTGCCAAACTACGAGGTGGGCACAGGTACGGATGTTGCGACGGATGATGCCGTGACGAATGAGAAGGGAGCCAACTGGTCTAAGTATGCCACAGGCTCATGGACCGTTCAGAGTTGGGATCCTACAGGCCGCTGGAACAACGACTTGTCTTCCATGCAGTATTTGTATATCTTCCTGAACTCAAACATTTCGAACATCGGGTTCCTTAAGAATGCCAATGAGAACAAGCTGATGCAACGACGCCTTACAGGTGAGGCCTACGGACTTCTGGCTACCCATGCCTATTATCTGCTTCGTGCCCATGCCGGATTTGACAATGAAGGAAAGTTGCTCGGCACACAGCTCTTTGACGGATATGTAGGTACGGATGCTGATTTCAATCAGCCTCGCAAGACATTCCAGGAGCATGTGGATTTCATTCTGGCGAACATCGAGAAGGCTGACAAGCTGCTGCCTATGGATTATGAGCCAGTGAAAAGCGACGACAAGGTGCCAGCCAAGTATGATGATATCCTGAATGTGCCTGAGGTGACATCGGTTAAGGATGGCAAGATGGGAATCTACAATAAGGTGATGGGTGAGAATGCACGTCAGTTGATCAATGGTCTGATTCTGCGTGCCATCAAGGCTCGTACCCTGCTGCTTGCTGCAAGTCCTGCCTTCCAGGATCCTGCCCAGAACAATGTAACCTGGGCGCAGGCTGCAGATGCTGCTGCCGAAGTGGTTGATTATGTAGGTGGTCCATCAGGCTTGCCTTCTACAGGACTCACATACTACGACAACGATGCAGAGATAAGTGCCTTGCAGAATGGTTCCAATCCTCCGGAAATCATTTGGCGCAGTACCAAGAATGAAGGTGAGATTGATGACGAGAAGAACAATTTCCCTCCATCGCTCTTCGGAAGCGGCAAGACCAATCCTACCCAGAATCTGGTAGATGCCTTCCCTGATGCAAAGGGTTATCCTATCACCGATGCACGCAGTGAATATGATGTGAATAATCCATACGTCAACCGTGACCCTCGTCTGGCTAAATACATTATTTATAATGGAGCAACAGCGGGAGTTGAGAACAAGGTTATCAAGACTGGTAGTTCTTCGGGCGATGACGGTATCGGTCGCCGTAATGCTTCTACCCGCACCGGTTACTATATGAAGAAGATGTTGCGCATGACAGCCAACTGTAATCCTAGCAATACATCCAAGGTAATCAAATATAGCTGCAAGGCACGTTTCACCGAGTTCTTCCTCGACTATGCTGAGGCTGCCAATGAGGCTTGGGGTCCTAAGAACCCTGGCACACATGCTTACTCTGCATACGATGTGATCAAGGCAATCCGCCACCGTGCAGGCTTGACAGACGATACTTATCTCGACGAGTGTGCCGGCGACCAGGCTAAGATGCGTGAGCTGATTCGCAACGAGCGCCGCCTGGAGCTTTGCTTCGAGGGATTCCGCTTCTGGGATTTGCGCCGCTGGAACCAGTTGGACAAGCTTACTTCTGTACAGGGCATCGATTGGAACAACGATACGTTTACCATCTTGCCAAATGTAGAAGAGCGCCATTTCGATAGCTATATGAACTATGGTTATATTCCATATTCAGAAGCATTGAAGTACTCTAATCTCCATCAGAACAAGGGATGGAAATAAACCAGTTAAAAATGATAATGAAAATGAAAAGTTTTAAGTTATTAAATACAATAGGCATTGCTGCCATGACTTTGTTGATGACCGCTTCCTGCGAGAGCGGTAACAAGGAATTTGGATATGACGGAGAAACTGCTGTCTATTTTGCCAATGCTGGTTATGTGCGCACCGTGGAACTGGGTGAGGATCAGGAAGCTGACCTTACCGACGATAACAACCACATCATCAACATCAAGGCCTACTGTGCCGGTGGTTATGGCAACAACAATGACGTTACCGTGGATTATATATCTGATGCCAGTCTTTGTGATGGCTATAAAATCAATGGCGCCGCCATCCAGGTGATGCCATCCAATTACTATCAGATAGAGAACCCTAACCAGTTTGTCATTGCCAAGGGACAGCAGCTGGGAGGCGTAAGAGTGAAGCTTACTGATGCGTTCTTCAACGATGACAAGAGCTATGAGCAGGGCTACGTAATTCCTGTGAAGCTGACCAAGGCTCAGGGAGTTGACAAGGTGCTGGAGTCGAAGAATACTACATTCTGCCTTGTGAAGTTCGTCAATCCTTGGACTGCCACTTATCTTCGTAAGGGTAAGGATGTGAGCAACGGCAAGGAATCTCACCGTGCTTATCCATATATAGAGAAGGCTGAGGTAATCAAGGTGGTGACCAAAGGCTTGTACAAGGCACAGATGACTGTGGAAGTGAAGGATGCTAGTGGCAAAAGCCATCCGGTGAACGTGCTGATGACCTTCAACGGCGATGACTGCACCATCTCTTCCGGCAGTGAGGGCGTTCAGGTTTCGGGTAATGGTAAGTTTGTCAAGAACGACCAGCTTTTGGGCGAATTTAAGCGCAACACTCTCTATTTGAACTACAACATCAAGAGCGATGCCTTGGGTACGGTTGAAACCACAGATACCATGGTGGTCCGCAATCGTGGCATTGGGTTCAAGACTTTCACTCCTGAGAAGTAAGAACATTTTTAATTTGATATCAGAATTATGAAAAAAATACATAATATCCTCTTGGCCAGTGCAGCAGCTTCCATGCTGCTCACTGGTTGTGCGGAGGACTTCGATACAAGCTACCCTGCCGGCGATAAGCCTGAGAGCGTAGCGATGGCTGACCTTACCAGAGGTTATGAAGTTCTGAAGAACTATACGGGCATGAAGCTGGGAGCTAACTTGACCATTGCAGATTTGAAAGCTGCCAATACTAGCTTTAGTACCGTTTTGGCCAACTTCAATGAAGTGAATGTCGTAGATGGCTTCTCCCATGCTGCTGTGGTTGCTGATGATGGTACGGTCAGTGCCGATGCTTCAAAAGATGAAGTTGGTGCTGCTATTGCCGCAGGACTCGTTCCTACAGCTTCCCTTTTTGCACCTAACGCATGGAATTTGACCGTGATGAAAGAGGCAACTAAGGATACTTGGGTAGATGGTGAGAATGTGGAACTCCATCAGAAGTTTGATTTCGAAAGCAGTGCCATCGGTGATGTCTTCGGAACTGACAAGGATTCCAAAGTGGCAAAGGATCCGACAGGAAAAAACGGAAAGTCGCTCTTCAACAAGAAGGCTGCCAAGTTCATCGAGTTCCCAGTGAATCTACCTGAAGGAGCTTCGCTGTCTACTATCAAGACCATCTCCTTTGATTATTATTCATCAAATGTCAAGAAGGATGTGGTTATCAGAGTAAAGGTGGGTGACAAAGTCCTGCAGTTGAGAAACTTCGGCGTTCCTACCAAGGCAAAGACTTGGGAAACATTCACGGTGGATTTGTCAAAGGTTAACCTCACAGAAACCTTTGATGCAGATGCTCTGAAATCTTCCAACATTACTTTGGTAATTGGTCAGGCTGCTGTACCTCAGAATGTTGCCATCGACAACTTGGACGTTTACTCTCCATATCAGAAACCTGGTCATTTCGACCCTCGTCCAGCAGACGAGAAGGCTGCTGACGTAAAGAAGGCTATGTTTGCCTATGTAGATAATATCATGGAGAACTATGGAGACAAGGTACAGGCATGGAATGTGGCTTCCAACCTGATAGAAGATCTCTTCTACTCTCTGAAGTCTTCAGAGAACATGGGAGCTACTGATGAATTCTATCCTAACGACTATCTGGATGAGAACTGGGTGGCTGATGTATGCAAGGAAATCCATTCAAAGAAGGCTGATGCCAAACTGTTCTACAGTGAAGAAAATCTGCTGACGGATGCCGAGAAGACCGAGGCTGCCATCAACTACATCAAGCAGTGGAATGAAGCTGGTGCACAGATTGAAGGCATCGATGTGAAGCTCGACGTGCCATACAATAGCAGTTCTGTGGCAGAAGCTAAGGCGAATATCGACAATCTTCTTGCTACGCTGAAAGCATCAGGTCTGGAGATTCGTCTTTCTGATATGAACGTATACCTGGCTGATGCCAACGGAACAGTAGCCGATCAGAGCATGGCTACATTCGAGGATTACAAGGGAATGGCTGAACTCTATGCCTATATTCTGAACAAGGCACAGGATGTGTTGGGAGACAAACTCTATGGGGTATCTTTCTCTACTATCAATCAGGGCACTAAGGGTGTAGGATTGTGGAATCATTTCAATCGCCTACCTACTTACGTGGGTGTGGTTAATGGACTTCAGAAAACAGAAATAAAATGGTAAGAAGATTATTTATATTTATTTTTGGGATACTAACATTCGCAATGGCGCAGGCTCATGACGGGCCTGCCCTGCGAAGAGTTATCTCGCCATCCCAGCCGGCATGGATTATCCATATCGACACATGGAATTCTCCGAATCCGCAAGCCATCATCAATATGGTACCGGAAGACATCAAGCCTTACGTGATATTCAACCTCTCGCTCTCTGCTACGGAGAGTATCTGTGCGGATGGTAAGAAGGTGGTAGATTCATGGATGAAGGTATGTGCAGAGAACCGCGTATGGACGATGATACAGCCTGCCAGCGGCGGATGCAGTGCTTTTGATGACGACGACCTGGAACTCTATGAGAGCTACTATAAGAACTATCCAAACTTTCTTGGATGGAACTATGCCGAGCAGTTCTGGGGATTTGATGAGGATCGTAAGCGTGAGAACGGAACCGTTCATACGCCTACTTTCCTGAAACGCTTGGAACTCTTCACGCATCTCATGAAGTTTGCCCATCAGTATGGTGGCTATCTTTGCGTGAGCTTCACCCAGTCTGTTTATTCTGCCAACATGATGCCTGTGGCTTACATGAAGCGTAATGCGGAGATGAACCGACTGCTTTCTACCGATAAGGAACATTTCATCTGCTGCGAGAAGTACACCATGAAGAATGGTTTCTTCGATATTGAGAGCAACTGTCTCGGTGCTTATCTTGGTGGATATGCCGGACAGTATGGTATCCGTTTCGATGCCTGCGGATGGTTTGAGGAGACCACCAAGGTGGATGAAAATGGTAATGAGATTAAAGATTCTAAAGGCAAAACTTTGTCTAATTACTTCAACGATTTCCCGAAGGCTTGTGGTGCCATTCCTATCTTGGAGCACGTGGCTTTGACTGGTGAGACTGTGATTGATGGTCCTGAGACCATCCCTTTGGAAGATTCTCGTGAGATAGCTACCACAAAGACAGCTGATGGTTATACCCATCGCAACTGGAGCTGGTTCCCTCATTTCAAGAACATCAACATCGATATGTTCCGCAAGATTCTTGATGGAACTATCCGTATTCCTACCCGCAGTGAGGTAATAGAACGCACCAAAATCTGTGTGAAGAATGATGTAACTCCTAAAGATATTAACTCAAGTACGAACGAGATGGAACCATACGTTTCGCCTCAAGGCTTGTATGATGGTGTATATCGTAATGAGCAAGACTATGGTGGCACTCAGTGGAATGCTGAGAATGCTCCGCTCAATAACCGTTGGTGGTTGAAGAGCACAGGTCGTTATCCTGCCATCCCTGTAGTTTACGACCTCTTGGATGATGAGGCTAAGAAACTGACCGTTGCCGTTACAGCCAAGGACTATGCTAACAACAGCACTTGGAACAATGTTACCAATAAGAAAGCTTATCTCAACAAGCTCTTCAAGCAGGAGTATACAGGTGATATCTATGCTGCTCGTCATGAGAATGCTTGGGTTTGCTACAATCCATATCAGTATGATGAGAAGCATGTGAACCTCGCAACTCCTTTGCATGGACAGACGTTCTATCGTGATTTCCCAGCAACTAAGCGTAGTGCCAAGGGTACACTGAAACCTGCTTACAACACTTGTCGCCAGATCAAGATGAACTTGGCTCCTTATTCATTGGTATTTATGCGTGAGAACTCAGATAAGTTGAGCCTCTACATGCAAAACTATCGTTTGGAAGATGGCAAGCGCTATGCACAGGGAAATCCTGCTTTGGCTGATGATGCCAAACTCCCAGAGTATGCTCAGCAGGTGGATACCATCACCGTAGTGGGTGCCACGGCAAAACCAACCATCTCTTGGAAGGATAATGCCAGCCACTCTGCAAGTACTGTTACCTGCGAATGGAAGAACTCTCAGTTCATCGTTTATGTGAAGCACAACGGTCCTCTGGAGTTGACCATCAATTGTAAGGGTACTTTTACATCGGGCAAGTTGAAGGATTCTGATGTTACCCCTTCTGTTATCGAGATGCCAGCAGTGCCAGAGGCATACGATGGAGAGATGCAGTATGAGTTTGAGAACTTCGACTACAAGAACGTAGCTGGTTGCTATGGCAACGCTTGGAACAATGGTTTCCGTGGATACAATGGTCAGGGCTGCTTGAACCTGGGTACCCAGAGGGGGGCTTCCGTTCGTGGTTACATTCCTGTTACCAAGCCAGGTAATTACAAGGTGGCTATCCGTTATCAGGCTTCTGTAGGTGATGCCGTTATCAAGGTTATCTGCGGCAATCAGACCAAGCAGGTTACCCTGCCAAAGAATGCTACTTCCAGCAAGGAATGGTCAGAAGTGGAGTTTGACATGGACATCGCTGATGTCAAGGGAAATATGACGGTTAACTATGTGAGCGGAAAGAGAGCTGTGCTCGATTGTGTCCGCCTGAACTACAAGGGTGCCTTGACGGGTATCGCCGGTGTAACCACCGATGCCGACCTGATAGACCATGTAGAGTATTACGACTTGCAGGGCATGCGCTTATCAGCAGCCAAGCAGGGTGTCAGTATCAAGAAAGTTTATCTTCGTAGCGGTAAGACCTATACGGAGAAGATTTATAAATAACTAGTTATTAATAACAATTTTAATTTTTACAATTATGAACACAACAATTAAGAGTTTGGCTATGGTAGCCGTAGCATTGTTTGCAGGTTTTGGTTCAGCTTCTGCACAGGAAGAGAGTGCAGATGAGGGTGTTGAATTGACTAAGGACATGTTCCACATTTGGGATGGTTTAACAAAGGATGCACAACCAACTGATGAGAAGGTTTATATGGATTGGACTGTGGGTGCAGAGAATCCAAATGCCCCAGGTTCTGTTATCGTAGGTACAGGTACTGTGGCTGAAAATATCTATGCCGACTTGTCAGACTATCATTACATGGTAGTTTATGGTGAAGGTAGCACAAACGATAAAGGTGAAGTTGCCAAACCTCGTTTCATGTTCAACCGTACCGTTAAGGATGGTCAGCAGGCTAATGGTGGTATGATTGAAATCAATAACAAAGCTTTTGATAAAAATACAGGAGCTATTGTTCTTGATTTAAAGAAAGATTTGGTTCGTACTGTACCTGGTGAAGAACCTGCAGCTGATGATTTTGCCCACTTGGTTACTATCAAGGCTTCATGGGGCGGTACTATCCTTATTTCTTCAATCTACCTTTACAATACCCTTCCAGAGGAACTCGGAGGTGGAGCAACTGGTATCAAGAACGTTAATGTAGCAAATGATGCAGTGGTTGCAACATTCAACGCTGCTGGTGCTAAGGTAGCAGCCAATGCCAAGGGTCTTGTTATCAAGAAGCTCCAGAGTGGTAAGGTTGTTAAAGTAATGAATAAGTAATGGCAGAAATTCTACTCCTTTTGTGTAACTAGGGAGTAGTCCCTAGTTCAGATGTTCGGCAAAGTATTTGTTGAATCCAGCAGATACTTTGCCGATTTTTTTTTGTGTCATAACAACAGACAATTATAACAACAGATAATCGTATAACTGATAATTATAACTTAAAATGAAAAGAACAACTTTCTTGATGTGCTTGCTTTTTACCTTGTGCATGCAAGTGGTAGCTGCTGTTGAGCATTCCTATACGCAGAAGGCAGTGAAGCAGACTGTAAAAGTGGGTACATCTACACGAGAAATGTTGGTCTATGTACCAACCGACTTACCCGAGAAGGCTCCGATGGTCATCTCTTTGCATGGATTCGGCCAAAATCCTGATTATCAAATGGGGCAGACCCATTGGAACGAGGTGGCAGACACGGCTAAGATCTTGGTGGTTTATCCTCAGGGAAAAAATAATTCCTGGGACATCTCAGGCTCAGGCGATGTCAAGTTTATCGAAACCATCATGAAGACGATGCAGAAGAAATATAAGGTAGACAAGAATCGCATCTATATCTCTGGCTTCTCCATGGGCGGAATGATGACTTATCATTGTATGACCAAATTGGGAACTGTAGTTGCAGCCTTTGGTCCTGTGAGTGGTATCCCTGTCGATTATCGTGCTCCTGTGGCTCCACGCCATGTGCCTATTATGCACATCCATGGCACGGGTGATGATGTGGTGAAATGGGGAGGCGATCCGAACCATGCTGCTGGTGGCTATGGCAGTATAGACGAATATGTGAAGAAGTGGGCTGCTTATGAAGGTTGTGATGTGGATAATCCAGAGGTGATTCGCCCTTATCCTGCATCCATGAGTTATGCTGCCGCCACTCGTACTCGCTATATCAATAAGATGGATGGTACGGAGGTTACTCTCATCGCCATTGATGGTAAGGGACATTGGCACTCCGACGATCCTAATGCTGTATATTCTACTCGCGAACTTTGGAACTTCTTCCAAAGATATAAGCTCGACCTTCCTGATAGTGAAGAGGCTGGCGAGGCGAAAGGTGATGTGTTGTTTTCTGATAACTGGGAGGATGAAGTCATCAATGTAGGTGAAGGTGTGCCTGCGGGATGGAAGCGTGTGAATAGTATGAATGATGGTAGTAGGAGCGATGAGAAAGCGAACGGCGCTGCCAATACGGGTGGTGCTCGTATCAAGGATTTCGTGGCTGGTGGTGATTTCAATACAGGATTCTATCTGAGTGCCCGTGACTTTGACCAGTGCAAATTCTCTTATGGCTTGTATGATGGGCATCGCTTGCATTTGGTCCCAGGCAAATACCAGCTTTCTTTCAATTCTTCTTATTGGAATGAAGGTTCTGAGAATGGGGCTGTGACTTTTGATGCTGGCATCGCCGGCATAAGTGATAATAAGGCTGTCTTGTGGGAACAGAACCTGGATTCGAAAGGCAACTTGAAGGAAAATAACAACCAGGTGGTGAAAGGCTCTCTGGCTCACTTCTTGAACTTCACTATAGAGAAAGAAGGTGACTATGAACTTTATTTTACCATGTCCTCTGGTTGGGCTGCGGTTATCCTTGGCAATGTGAAGATTAGAAAGGCGGATACCGGTACGGGTATCACTGATTGTACAATCGATGCCTTCGGAAAAGGTGTTGTCACAACTTATAATCTGGTGGGTCAGCGCATCAGTGGTCAGACTAAGGGCTTGGTTATAGAGCAGATTCAGTTTGCCAATGGTAAGAAGGTTTCCAGAAAGGTAATCAAAAAATAATAAACTGGATAATAGTTGGTGCATAACAGTTGGTCACCGCATGCACAACAGCTGTTGTGCATGCGCATATCAGCTGTTATGCAAGCGCACAACAGCTGTTGTGCGACCGGAGATACTGATTGTCTCAACAACATATCCTATCTCTTCCAACAACTTATCCTGTCTCTTCCAACAACTTATCCTGTCTCTTCCAACGACATATCCTGTCTCTTCCAACGACAAGAAGAGGGTGAATCATAAACTTATGACGCATCCTCTTTTTGAGTATATCGTATAATAAACTTTATCTCTTGTAACTTTTTGAGTAAAAAAACAGGTAAAGGATGCAAATTCTTGGGCTTTCATTCTTTTTTCTAGCAGAAATTATATAATTTTGCATCATTCAATAATCATGTAAACAGCAATTTTGTATTTTTCAATCAAAAAGCCTATGAAGCGTTTTTTACTTTTTGGAGTTCTTTGCCTCGTGCAAATGTTGACAAGCTTCTCTCATGCTAACTCTGGACGACTTTATACATCCAACGACATGTCGAGTAGCCTGATTCGATGTATCATACAGGATAAGTATGGTTTCATTTGGGTGGGTACGAATTATGGACTGAATCGTTTTGACGGCTATAATTTCAGTACCTATCTTTGCAATCCTGCCGATACGACAACCATTCAGGACAATGATATCGTAAAACTCTATCCTTACAGCAAAGAGTTCCTCTTTGTGGCAACAAATCGTGGACTCTATAAATATTCCTATCTTACCAATAGTTTCCAGCATATCGTATTGGAAAAGAAAGATGAGAAGATAAGAGTAAGTTCTCTTATTGGGGATAGAAAGCATAATCTCCTGATAGGTACATCCGGGTATGGTGCTTATAGGCTGGATATGACTACGGGTAAAGTTACTCGCCTTTCAAGAAAATCAGCAAATTCAGTGGATGATTTCTTTGGTATGCTGTTCTTCGATGATGAGGGATATCTGTGGCAGGCTAATCATACAAAGGTGTTGAGAAAATATAAATACGATGGCAGGTCTATCCGACTGGTAAGTGTATATGAACCTAAAGATCTGTTTGGTATCCGTAAATTATATGCCGCAGACAAGAAGGGGTTCTTTGTGGCGCATACGGGCGGCATTATGCGCTATGATTATGCCTCGGATCGCTTCTCACGCTACGACTTTGATTTTTCAGCTCATCAGGGAGCAGGATATATCAGTGCTGCTACCTTGGATAAGTATGGCAATTTATGGTTGGGTACTTCGGGAGATGGAACTTTCAAGATACCGCATGGAAGCAGAAAGGCTTATCGGGTGGAGTTGAATAACCAATCGTTTATCTTTGATAATGCGCATATCAGCGATTTGCTGATAGATAGAGATGGTAATCAGTGGTATGGATGCTATATGAAAGGACTTTTCTTGTCGAATAATGATAAGAATGTGTTCCATCCGGTTTCTTTGGATGAATTGGGGGCTGGTATGGAAACCATTTCGTCTGTAGTGGGAGTTGCTGACGGATTGATGCTTTTTGTGGTCAAAAATCATGGGTTGTATCTCTTGGATGAGAAGACGGGCAATACCAAGCTACTGCAAAGTCCTGCAGGACCAATCAAAGTGTACTCGGATTTTCGGAAGAATGTTTATGTATATGGTCGTGATGGCATTTATGAGTATGATTGGAAGCATCAGACTTACCGGTTGTTGCTGCCTGCCAATGGACTTTCTCTAGATGGTATGCAGGTAGATGCTGCTGGTAATATTTATTTTACGAGCCCGGGCAACGGACTTTATGTATGGAATAGAAAGAGTGGCAAGATGACGCAATATCTGATGGATGATAAGCGTCCACACAAAACCATTTGCAATAACTGGATATCGGAGATCAGGTTAGATTCCCGGGGATGGCTCTGGTGTGCAACAGCCAATGGTGTGTCGTGCATGGATACCAAAACCGGATATTTTGACATCATTCTTTCTCGGTCTTTGTTAGAGGGTAAAACGTGCTATTCTACATTAGAACTGTCGGATGGTAAGATTGCTATTGCCACAGAGATGGGGCTTTATCTCTATGACAGGAAAAAACAGCAGACTACCCCTTGGCCTCATTCCGAGAGTATTAGCGGATTGAGAATTTATTCGCTGAAGAAGGATGTCAAGGGAAACCTATGGATGAGTACTGCGCAGGGTATCTGGTGTTATGATAGTAAAGCTAAGTCGTTTTTCTCTTTTGAAAAGGGAAACGGACTCTTGACCAAGGAATATCTGGCTGGAGTAGTAGGTTCTACATCGGATGGGGTTATCTGTTATGGAAACTCCGTAGGATTGACTTATTTTAGGCCTTCTCAGGTAAAGAATTATGATGAGAAAACGTCCGCCATTTATCTGTCGGGTGTGTTGCTTGATGGAAAGATGGCTCCGTTTATTGGAGATAATCTGAGTGTTCCGTCTGATTTCAAGTCGATAGTGCTCAGCTTCTCCCAGCTTGATTATCAGAGCGTGGGTAACATCGTGTTCCAGTATCGCATCAACGGGGGGGGGCAAATGGATCAGCAATGCGGCTGGAGACAATAGCTTCAACTTCACAGGTTTGTCGTATGGACATTATCGTATAGAGGTGCGTACCTATTGCAACGGTAAGTACTCTATATATAATAAGGTGATCAACCTGGATGTGCTGGCACCTTGGTATCTCACAGTTTGGGCTAAGCTTATCTATCTGAGCCTGGTTCTCGGCTTTATGGCTGCTGTCATCTTTATCTATCTGCACAAGAAAAAAAGAGATCTTGAAGAGGCTAAGATGCAGTTCCTCATCAATGCCACCCACGATATCCGTTCGCCGCTTACTCTGATTATGGAGCCTCTGAAGAAATTGAAGGAGCGATTGGGAAATGCTGAGGAGTATCATGAAGATATTGATACCATGGACCGAAACGCACAGCGTCTGCTCACCCTGGTGAATCAGATTCTCGACAAGCGACGCCTGGACAAGCATCAGATGAAACTTTCGTGCAGGGAAACCAACCTGGTGGAGTTTTCGAGGGGATTGGTTTCACTCTTCACTTACAATGCCAATCTGCGTGGTATTAATATTAGGCTGGAGATGCCGGAGACGCCTGTGAATGCATGGATAGATCGTAATAAACTGGATAAGGCGATAGCCAATCTGCTGTCTAATGCCTTTAAATATACGCCTAATGGCGGCGAAATCATCTTCCGCATTGAGAAGCAGGATAAGAAGGTGCTCTTGTATGTAATTGATAGTGGCAAGGGATTGGGAAAGAACGATGATGCCAAAACCCTGTTTGAACGCTTCTATCAGGGAAAGAATTCTGCTGATATGCACCTGGGAGGTTCGGGCATCGGCTTGAATCTATGCCGATCCATCGTAAGGCTTCATGGAGGTGATGTATATGCGCATAATCGTGAAGACGGGAAGAGCGGTGCCTGTTTCATCATAGAATTGCCTTTGGGTAAAGAGCATCTCAAGAATAATCAGATTTATTCGGACAACGGGAAAACCAAAAAGAAACAGCAGCGAGATGCGGCTAGCAGAAACTGTAAAATCCTGCTGGTAGATGATGATATCGAAATCTGCCGTTATCTCAAGTCGGAACTGAGCGACTGGTATCGCTTTGTAATCTGCAACAATGGCAAGGAAGCATTGAACCAGTTGTTTTCTGACGATTTCGACCTGGTAATAAGCGATGTGGTGATGCCTGAGATGGATGGTATCACGCTGCTTAAGAACATCAAGGGTAATGCCAATATCAGTCATGTGCCTGTCATCATGCTCACTTCCAAATCGGAAATCAGCGACCGTCTGGAGGGCATCAAGCTGGGAGCTGATGCTTATTTGGCAAAACCATTCAGTTTGGAGGAACTTCATCTCACGATAGACAATCTCATTGATAATGTGCGTCGCCTGAAAGGTAAGTTCAGCGGTGTCTTGAAGCAGGACGACAAGGTGGAGAAGATAGAGGTGAAAGGCAACGATGAGGAGCTGATGGAGCGTATCATGAAGGTAGTGAACGAGAACATGAGCGATTCTGACTTCAATGTAGAGAAGATGTGTGATGAGGTGGGCGTAAGCCGTACTCAGCTGCATCGTAAGTTGAAGGAGATGACCGGTGTGCCTACCAGCGAGTTCCTGCGAAACATCCGTCTCAATGAGGCTGCCCGATTGATAAGAGAGCATAAAATCAACATTACGCAGGTTTCATATATGGTGGGATTTGCCAATAACAGTCATTTCTCCACTGCATTTAAGAAATATTTCGGTATGTCGCCTTCGGAATATGCGGCAAAATATACTGAGTAAAGTATTTGAAACATTAAAAAAAGTCATTATGATTGTTTATTCGTAATTTTGTAGCGTTAAACGAATAAACAATCATAATGATGAATACAACGAAAATCTTGGCTTTCAGAAAGCCGTTACTGATGATTGTATGGCTGCTTGCCATGCAGGGCGCAGCTTTTGCGCAGAATCTGCGGGAAACTTTCTCTTCTCCCAATGGAAAGATTGAATGGAAGGCTGAGGGTGAGGAAAATAAGGTGAAGGTTTTTGAGGTAGCTTATCGCGATGCCTGTAAAGGAAATAAGGAAAGCCAGGTGCTTCATATTACCGGTTATGGTTTGAATACCAGTGATGGTGGAGGAAGAAATCTAGTCTTGAAAGACATTTCCAAACCCAAGTATATTTCGGAGCATTATCAGATGCTCATGGGAAAGAAGAGTGAATGCAAGAACGAGGCGAATGAAATAGTTTATACCTTTGAGGATGATCTGCAGCGCCCGTTGCGCATGGTGGTTCGACTTTATAACGATGGCGTAGCCTTCCGTTATGAGTTGGAGGGTTTGCAGCATACGTCAATCAAGCAGGATTTGACTACTTATCATATCAGTGAAGGCACGCGCCGGTGGTTTCAGGAATGGACGGAGTCTTATGAGAATTTCTTCCCTTTATCCACTACCGGTAAAGGTGGAAAACAACATTGGGGCTATCCTTGTCTGCTTGAGCAGAATGGTGTGTACTCTCTTATTACTGAAGCTGGTATAGAACGAATCAACAGTGCCTCTTCCTTGAAGAATGGGCAGAATCCGGAGGACTATCATGTGTTCCTGGATGAAAACACACAGCATTATTCGGGTAATTGGAAATCTCCCTGGCGAGTGGTTGTCATTGGAAAGAAGCAGGATCTGATAGCTTCGACCCTGGTAACTGATGTCAGTGCCCCTTGTCGTCTGAAAGATACTTCATGGATTAAACCGGGATGTGTAAGCTGGATTTATTGGGCTTACAACCATGGCTCAAACGACTTGAATATCATTAAAAAGTATGTAGATATGGCGAAGACCTTGCATCTGCCATACGTATTGATTGATGCAGAATGGGATGAGATGAAGAATGGAGCCACCATCGAGGAGGCTTTGAAATATGCTAAGGATAGGGGTGTGAAGCCTTTGCTTTGGTATAATTCTTCTACTGCATGGATTAAGGCTTGGGGTGCACCAGGTCCTCACAATAGACTGAATGCTCCGGAAAACAGGGAGAAGGAGTTTGCCTGGTTGGAGAAAATGGGCGTAGCTGGAGTGAAGATTGACTTCTTTGCTGGCGATAAACAGGAAACGATGGAGTATTGCATCGACCTCTTGGAGTGTGCGGCACGCCATCATCTTACGGTTAACTTTCATGGTGCTACTGTTCCCCGAGGCTGGCAGCGCACTTATCCCAACCTGCTCTCTACCGAGGGTGTGTATGGAGCGGAATGGTATAATAATGAATCTGTGCTGACAAAAAAGGCTGCTTGCCATAATGCTACCTTGCCATTTACCCGCGGCATCGTGGGCTCGATGGATTATACGCCTTGCACCTTTTCTGATTCTCAGCATCCGCATATCACTACCCATGCTCATGAGTTGGCTTTGCCAATCTTGTTCGAGTCGGCTTTGATGCATTGGGCTGATAAGCCGGAGAGTTATCTTGCCCAGCCAAAGGAAGTGCAGGATTTTATCTCGAACATGCCGACTGCATGGGATGAGACGCGATTGCTCAGTGGTTATCCGGGCGAAAGTGTCGTGATGGCTCGCAGAAAGGGAAGCACCTGGTATGTGGCTGGCATTAATGGCAAGGATGAATCCCAGAAACTGGCCCTGAATTTATCTTCTCTGACAAAGCAAAACTCACGTGTTGTTTTGTTCGAGGATAGCGGAACGGCAAAAAATCCTTGGAAAATTTCATACCGTAAGGTTAGGGGTATGAAAGATTATATCAATGCACAGCCTCGTGGTGGCTTTGTGATGGTTATCAAATCCAAAAAACGCTTCGCACCAAACAAAGTGCGAAGCGTTTTTTTAGAATGTATTGAATGTATTATTTGATGTGGATGGTGTAATTCTTGCTGATGCCCTTGTAGGTGCATTTCACATAAGCCTTGTCTTGCAAGGTCTTAGGCTGAAGAATCTCTATCTCCACCTCCTTGTTGTCGGATGATGCAGTGATGCGTGGTGCGCTCTTCTCGCCTGTTTGCAAAGAGGCGATGACATCATACTCATTGTAACCGAAGTTGCCATTCTCATTGGTCATTCTCGTTGGAATGGTAGGAACATCCAGTTTTCTGCCGTTCATCTTGATTTCGATGGTAGGCGATATTGGGCATTCCATGTTCTCGCCCTTCTTGGTGAATCCGAGGCCCTCCAGTTCGCAAAGTTGCTTGCCCTCACCTTCGGCGATGAGATAGATGGCATGTTTCTTGCCGATACCATCTACCTTGTCTGCTACGTCCAGTGTCAACTTTTGGATTCCCTGCGCTGAAGTCTGGGCAGGAACCGTTAGCTCACCAAGCAATTTGCCTTTCCATGTCTTGTTTGCCCATGGACCATCCATCATTACTTTGATTTTGAAGCTCTTTTGCGTTTTTGCCTTCACAAAGATATTAAGTTGGGTGCCGTTTCCTTTTTTTGTTCCCTCAAAAGGTTGCAATCCTTTCTGTGCTTTGCTGAGACCGCCGAATCCGAAATACTTGAATCCAACGATGTCACCAGCGTTCATGTTTACAGGCATGTGGTTGTTCCATACGTCCCAGGCATCCTGCATGGCTTGGTTGTTGCTCAGATAGCTGGCGATACCAGCAGAATAGTAGTGGTATGGATTCAAGCCGTATATCTGGAATCCTTCCGAAGTGACTTCTGCTCCCGTGTATTCTGTGTTGTCGGATGCTTTGGCGGTCCAGATGCCTTTCTTGTTGTATGGATCGTATGCCCTGATAACCACTTTTCCGCCTTCTTCCACAGATTTCTTATCCCATTGGATGGTAACGGGAGCAACGACAGACTGACGGGCAAACCCAAATCCACGTGGTGGGCGATGATAGAACACATACCATTGACCGTTGATTTCTTGTAGGCTTCCATGGGTGTTATGGGCGGCATTGCTGGTGATTAACTTGGTGCCGTCTTCGTTAGGAACCACTCCACGTGAGTCAACCAATACACCACCATTCTTCCATGGACCTAATGGGGTGTCTCCATAGGCATATCGCAAGGTGGAGTTGGTGTTGCCTAATCCGTATTCCTTTCCGGAATAGCCGGAGTAAATCATCACATACTTGTTGCCTACTTTTCGGATGGATGATGCCTCGAAGAAGTTGAAATCTGTAGGCTTCTGTCCCTTGATGATAGGGTAGGTTGTTCCCTTAGGGTCTCTTACGTTGCCTTGTGCGTCGCAAGCTGGCAGCGAGTACTTGATGAGCTCAGTACCTGGTCTGAGCGAGTACATGGTGCTAGGGTCGAGTTGTGCGGCTGATGAATGTTGGAATCCCCAGTAGCCGTATGCTCTGAATCCTGTGTCGTAATCTGGATCCTTTGGGTCAGTGATATTCTCGATGTATACGGAAGGGTCGAAGTCGAGGATGCTGCCTGGCAGCTCTTCCGTTCCATCTGCATTGAGGTTGATGGGAGTGAAAGGACCATCAGGTCGCTTGCCTTTGCAGACCATTCTCACACGCTTGTATCCTCGGGAGTGAGGATAGAGATAGTAATCTTTTGTTCCATCTTTTCGTTTTATCTCTACCAAATCGGGAGCAAACATGGTGTCCCATTGATTGTTGATGTGATAGGAAAAAATGGCTCCCTCGTCTCTCCACTGGGTGAGGTCTTCTGTTGGGGCAGACCACATGCGTATGTCTGATCCGCAGTAAGACTTGAAAGATGTGTCGTGAGAGCCTATGATGTAAGCTCTGTACTTCCCTGGGTTGTCAGGGTCTTCGAATACTCTAGGTTCTCCGTCTGGCACATGCTCCCAAAGTGGGAGATATGGATTTTGTGCCATGCAAGGAGTGCTGAGCGAAAGCAATGGGATGGCTGTGAGCATGAATCCCATGCACTGATTTTTGATTTTTGTCATATTGCTATATTATATATTATGTTTGTGCTTGCAAAGTTATAAAAATAATGATATAATTGATGTTTCGTATGTTCCTTAAACATATAGTCTTGTTACAAGTTTAAATTTGCGATGTTTTTGCAACATATAGAAAGGTGATCTATGTTAATGGTAAGATGGCTGGTCATCATGTTAGCGCTTTAGTCTTAGATGTTGACTTAATTGGGCAGTATTTATCATATTTTTGTTGATGTGGGAATGTACGCCAAAGTGTTTGGAACATGGAGAAAAGTTGTTCTTGGAGCAAAGTTGTACCTTTGCATAAAAAAGGGAATAGGTGGGGCAATCCCCTTCTTCTCTATTTTTCATAATTTCTCTATTTTAATAATATTACAGTATGAAATTTCAAATGAAGATCAACTTTCCATGGTCAAGGCCTCTCTTGGCCTGTTGTTTTGTGATGTTTGCCCTCACAGCAATGGCTGATTCCTTTATCAGCTTCCGACAGCAAGGGGGAGCATTCCCTATTTCCACCGCCTCTCAGATGTCTGGTATCTGCATGGATGCTCACGAAAAACAAGGAGTGAAAAGAGCAGCGGAAGACCTGCGTAAGGATATCTATACCGTGTCGGGTCGTTCACCCAGAGTGTGCTGCCAGGGCGAGGATGTGGTGCGTTATCCCATCCTCATTGGTACATACGGAGTGAGTGAAGCTATTACTCGCCTTGCCAAGAAAGGCATCTTGCCAGAGCGTTCGCTCAAGGGCAAGTGGGAGAGCTTTGTCATCAAGACCATTGATCATCCTGCCAAGGGTATGGAGCGTGCCTTGGTGGTGGCAGGTAGCGATATGCGTGGCACCATCTATGGCATTTACGAGATTTCCCGACAGATGGGGGTGTCGCCTTGGTATTGGTGGGCGGATGCGCCGATAGCCAAGCATGAGGAGGTCTTTGCCAAGCCATGCTCCGTGGAGAGTGGAGAGCCGAAGGTGAAATATCGTGGTTTCTTCATCAATGATGAGTTCCCTTGTATGACCACCTGGGCTAGAAATAAGTTTGGGGGCATGAACGGCCAGATGTATGCCCATGTCTTCGAACTCCTTCTTCGCCTCAAGGCAAATTGCCTCTGGCCTGCCATGTGGGGCTCGTTCAAGGAATACAAGCCTTTGGTACCTATCCTGAAGGATGAGAACGGATTGTATGAGGGCAACTGCTTCAATGAGGATGATCCGGAGAATGCCCGACTGGCTGATGAATATGGCATCGTAATGGGTACCTCGCACCATGAGCCGATGCAACGCTCGCAGCAAGAGTGGATTCGACATAAGAAGAACTATGGCAACGGTGAATGGAACTGGTTGACCAACAAGAATGCCATCAAACGTTTCTTCCGAGAGGGAATCGAGAATAGCAAGGGTTACGACAAGCTCGTGACCATCGGTATGAGAGGTGACGAAGACCGTCCGATGACCGATGCAGGTAGTAGAGAGGCTAACTTCCGGCTGATGGAACAAATCATTTCGGAACAGCGAAAAATCATAGCTGATGTCACCAGGAAACCAGCCTCCGAGACCCCACAGGTCTGGACACTCTACAGTGAGGTACTCGATTATTATGACCAGGGACTCAAGGTGCCCGATGATGTCATCGTGATGCTTTGCGATGACAATTTCGGTCATGTGCGCCGACTTCCTGATAGAAAGAAAAATTTCCACAAGGGCGGCTATGGTATGTATTATCATGTAGGCTATTATGGTGCGCCGAGAGCCAGCAAGTGGCTCACCATGTCGCATATCGCCGAGATGTGGGAGCAGTTGCAAGCCACTTATCAACATGGTGTGGATAAACTCTGGATGCTCAATGTCGGTGATATCAAGCCCCATGAGTTTGCCATTGACTTTTTTATGAACATGGCATGGAATCCCGATGCCTTCGATGCCAGCAACCTGGAGCAATATGCACAGGGATTCTGTGCCCAGCAGTTTGGTGATAAAGAGGCGAAAGAGGCTGCTCGTCTCTTGATGAGCTATGGAAGATATGCGTCTAGGGTGCAAGCCGAATTGCTGGATGACAAGACATACAATTTGCAGACGGGAGAGTTTAAGGGCGTACGGGATGAATTTCTGGCCTTAGAGGCACGAGCCCTGCGTCAGTATATCACCCTGGATGAGCCTGCGAAGGATGCCTATCAAGAGTTGGTTCTCTTCCCAATACAAGGCATGGCTAATCTTTATGATATGTATTACTCTTTGGCGATGAACAAGCAACTCTATCGTGAGGGACGTATTGAGGCTAATACATGGGCAGATAGGGTGGAGGAATGTTACAAGAGAGACTCCTTGCTCTGCGACAATTATAATCACCATATCGCCAATGGCAAGTGGAATCACATGATGGATCAAGTGCATATCGGCTATCAAAACTGGCATGCCCCGCAGCATCAAGTTATGCCTATGGTATATCGCATTCAGCAGAGTACCCCTTTTGCCGTTACGCAGCCTAGTACAGGCTACGTGTTTGAGCAAGATGGCGGCATGGTGGTGATGGAGGCAGAGCATCTCTTCTCACTGAAACCTGCTGAATCTGACAAGTCGCAGTGGAGACTCATCCCTGGTTTAGGACGAACGAAGTCGGGTATAGCTCTCTTCCCATATACCCAGCCGACAGCAGGAGCGTATCTTACCTATAAGATGAGATTTAAGACAGATGTGGATTCGGTGGATGTACATCTTATTACCGATGCAGTGATGCCATTTGTGCTGGGCGGTCATTATGTGGCAGTGTCGCTGGATGGTGGCAAGGAAGAGATTGTAGGGCTGAATCAGAATCTGAACTGGGAGCATAAGTACGACTTGATGTATCCTACAGCCGCATCGCGCATCATCGAGAAGAAGGTGAGGATGGCTGTAGGAAACACGGGGAAGGCAGAACATACCTTGAGGCTTCGTCCTATGCAGCCTGGTATTGTATTTGAGAAAATACTCATCAATCTTGGCGGGTATAAACCTACTCATCTAGGAATGCTAGAGAGTCCTTACGTGAGGTGAGGGCTCTCTTCTACCGTCTTCAAGAAACATTTCGGCATGTCGCCTACTGATTATGAAATGAAGTTTGGCGAAGAGGAAAATGTGAATGATGAGGAAGAATGATAGCATGAGCCAGACAAGGAAGGTTTCTTCGATGGCTACTACGACGGACTGTTGCGTCTCTTCGCCTTCATGCATCTGAGTGGCCGTTATCAGATTATCGAACCTCAATAATAATGAATAGTCTATGAACAACTTTTTCAATAAAATAGTTAGATTGTTTTGTTTATGTGTATTCCTTTTTGGGCATTCCTCTGCGGATGCCCAAAATCGGAATTTACCTTCGATTTCAACAGTGATAATTCTAAATGGAATTTCAGACAACAATAATAAACTGAACTTTCGTATATCAGGAAGTTAAAGGAGTTAAGGAAGTTAAGAAGTTAAGACGTATGTCTTTCAGCTTAAAAACTATGCCAAAAAGACTATTGTCTTAACTCCTCAGCGACCGTAGGGAGCGATAACTCCTTTAACTTCTTTAACTCCTGAACTTACTAAACTTGAATAAGTTATTTTAATGGTCTTGGAAACCTGTATTGTTTACCTCTTAAATACTGTTCCGTGTGGTTGCCGGCAGCTGCCAGCAACGTTGCTGCCATATGCCGACAATGTTGCTGCCATATGCCAGCAACCTTGCTGGCAGCCGCCAACTATTAAATAAATCTAATTCTTCAGGTCGTTAGATACACCTTCTATGATTATTTCATATATTTGCAATGAACTATAAAACAAGGCAATTATGGACTTAAAGTATGATGTTTATACCATTACCAATGCTGAGGGTCGTGGTGAAGAACGTAAATACGTTCGATTGAAACAGCATGAGGCGATGACGGCTAGCGAACTGGAAGCCACCATCCAGCAAAGATGTACTCTCACCAAGGGTGATGTAGCAGCAGTGTTCACGGAACTTCATGACATTGTTGTTAGTGAGTTCTCGATGGGGCGCAGGGTTTATGTTCCTAAACTGGGATATTTTTCGCTTGCTGTAAACCTGGAAGTGCCGGAGGATAATCCTGACAAGAAGATTACGGGAAAGGAAGTAAGATTGCGTGGTATCAATTTCCGTCCGGAGGCTGGTCTGTTACAGGAAATAGACAGGAATGTTCATTTTATACGTTCCGAGTATACTGGCCGTTCCAACGTCTTTACTGAAAAGAAACTTTGGACAGTATTACAGGAATTTTTCCAGGAGAACCGCTATCTCACCATCAGTCTCATGCGAATGAAGTTTGGACTGTCTCGCCACATGGCACAAAAGTGGATAGATCACTTCATTGACAAAGGCTTGTTGGTAAAAGATGGTTCTCCCCGTTCACCGATTTATTTCTTGAATACATAATAAATCCCGAAATCGCTTGGCGGTTTCGGGATTTTTGCTTATCTTTGCCAACGTAAATAGTAAACTGAACTTTCGCATATCGGGAAGTTAAAGGAGTTAAGGAAGTTAAGGAGTTAAGACGTATGTCTTGCAGCTTAAAAACTACGCCAAAAAGACTGTTGTCTTAACTCCTCAGCGACCGTAGGGAGCGATAACTCCTTTAACTCCTTTAACTTCTGAACTTGCGAAACTTGAATTAAAAATCCTAACTCATAGCTTTTTCCTCTAAAACTCACCGTTTCTTGGGTCTGAAGTCATCGTTTTCTATTTGGGAACTCATCGCTTACCGGATGGAAATCCTTGCTTTTCTTTATGATTTCATGCTAAAAAAATAACACGGACAAATTCAATTTGTCCGTGTGTTTTTTTTTCTTGTAAGTGTTACATGCTATAAAGTATTTGGTACATGTGATAAAGTAGAATTCTGTTTTTTTACTTACCTTTGCAGTCGCAAATAACAATTTGAAATACTGATAATTAATTTAAATCATAAAATGAAGAAACAACTAATGATTGCTCTGCTGAGCATAGCGCCAGCCTTGGGTGTTGTGGCGCAAGATAAACTTTATAAGGATGAGTTCCCGCTGGGCGACATCACCCTTCTGGACGGACCATTGAAGCATGCTCGCGACTTGAATGTGCAGGTGCTTCTGAAATATGATTGCGACCGCATGCTGGCTCCTTATCGCAAGGAGGCAGGCTTGCAACCTCGCAAACCTTCTTATCCCAACTGGGATGGATTGGATGGTCATGTGGGCGGACATTATCTTTCAGCTCTCGCCATCAATGCGGCTACAGGCAATGAGGAATGCCGCAAACGCATGGAATATATGATATCTGAACTCCAACTGGTGCTTGATGCCAACAATCAGCGTCATGAAGCCTGGTGTCATAACTATATAGGTGGTGTTCCGAATAGTGCCAAGATGTGGACGGCTTTCAGTAAAGGCGATTTCGGACCTTACTTCGGAACATGGGCTCCTTTCTATAATATTCACAAGATGTATGCAGGTCTTCGTGATGCATGGCTCTATTGCGGAAATGAACAGGCAAAGTATCTGTTTCTGAAGTTCTGCGATTGGGCAGTTGATATAACACGTGATTTGAGCGATGAACAGATGGAGAAAATGCTGGGTAACGAGCATGGAGGTATGAACGAGGTGCTTGCCGCTGCCTATGCCATGACCAATGATTCGAAATATTTGAGTTGTGCCCGCCGCTTCTCCCATAAACAGTTGCTTACTCCGATGGAGAATGGCAAGGATTGTCTTGACAATATGCATGCCAATACGCAGATTCCGAAGGTTGTCGGCTATCAGCGCATCGCTGAGTTGGCTCATGATGTGCAATATCATAATGCCAGCGAGTATTTCTGGGAAATTGTGACACGTCAGCGCTCGCTGGCTTTGGGTGGAAACAGTCGTCGTGAGCATTTCCCAACCAAGGAAAATTGCATAGACTATATCAACGACATCGATGGTCCTGAGTCGTGCAATACTTATAATATGCTGAAGCTTACTGAGGATTTGAACCGAGTGAAGCACGATGGCATGTATGGCGACTTTTACGAGACTGCGATGTTCAACCATATCCTCTCTGCCCAGCATCCGCAACATGGCGGCTATGTTTATTTCACTTCCGCCCGTCCTCGCCATTATCGCAACTATTCTGCCCCTAATGAGGCGATGTGGTGTTGTGTGGGAACAGGCATGGAAGACCATGGAAAGTATGGACAGTTTGTCTGGACGCACGATAAGGGTGTGAAAGCGGAGGATGATGCACTGTACGTGAATCTCTTCGTGGCTTCCGAATTGAATTGGAAGGAACGGAAGATGGTGATTCGTCAGCAGACCGCTTTCCCATACGCTGAGACATCTAAGATAGAAGTAACTAAGGGAAAAGGTATCTTCACCTTGAAGATTCGTAAACCATCGTGGTGTGATAACTTCACCGTGAAGGGTGTAGGTTTTGATGCCAATAGCTATGAGGAGAATGGATTTGTCTGCATCAAGCGCAAATGGAAGAAGGGTGACCAGGTCGAAATCTCTATGCCTATGCACGCTTACATCAAACCGATGATCAATGTGCCTCAGTATGTGGCAATCATGTATGGTCCTATCCTGCTCGGCATGAAGACGGGAACAGAGGATATGCGTTCGCTCATTGCCGATGACAGCCGTTTCGGACAGTATGCCGGTGGCAAGAAACTGGCTCTTGACAAGGCTCCTATTCTGTTGCCGAAACATCTCGACGACATTGCCAAAGACCTGAAGCCAATTCCTGGCAAGCCATTGCACTTTAAACTTGCCACCCGAATGGAGAATACCATTGATGGTGAACTGCAGCCTTTCTTCGAGATTCATGATTCCCGCTATATGATGTATTGGTTGGCACTCGGCGAGAATGATTACAAGGCTTATATGCAGAAGTTGGCTGATGAAGAAAAAGCCCGTCAGGCTTTGGAGGCTAGAACTGTGGATAAGGTGAGCCCTGGAGAACAACAGCCGGAGACCGACCATCGTATGGAGACCGATGATTCGAACAAGGGTAATACAGAGGGTATCTTCTTCCGTGATGCAAAGGATGGTCATTATTTCAGCTATCTGATGCAGACCAAGGGAGAGACTGATCTTAGCCTTCAGCTCAAGTTCTGGGGACAGGATGAGTGGCGTACAAGTGAGTTTGATATTTATGTCAACGACAAGTTGCTTTGCAGCGTGAACAACAGTCATCGCTGGCGCACTACGCAGTTTAAGACCGTTGATTATGAGATACCTGCTGAATTCGTAAAAGGAAAGAAGGAGGTTAGAGTGAAGTTTGTGGCTCACAAGGGCAAGCAGGTTGGACAGATTTATGGTGTCAGACTTGTGAAGAATTATTGAATAGGCAATATAATTAAGGTATAGTAATGAAGAAATATATATTAATGGTTTGTGTGCTGCTTTCAGCTCAGCTATCTGCTGAGGCTGCAGAACAGTTTGTGAAGTTCTCTTCACCATCTCAGAATGCGTTGCTATTGACAGGCTCGAATGACACCATTCGGTATAGTCAGAACGATTGGGCGGGCGTAAAAATGGCAGTGGACAATCTTCGCAATGACCTTCGTGCCGTAACGGGAAGCGACAAGGCTCCTGTCATCGTGGCAACTGTGGGCAAGAGTGAGTTGGCGAAACGATATGCCAGGCAGTGCAAGCAACTGAAAGGAAAATGGGAAAAATATCTCATTTTTACGGATAAGGGGCAGTTGGTTATCTTGGGATCCGATAAGCGTGGTACCATCTATGGTATCTACGAGTTGTCGCGCCAGATAGGTGTGTCACCCTGGTATTGGATGGCTGATGCGCCCATCGCTCATCACGACAATCTCTACATCACTCCAGGCACTTATACGGATGGAGAACCTAAGGTAAAATACCGTGGCATCTTCATCAACGACGAGTGGCCGTCGTTTGGCGGATGGTGTACCAATAAGTTTGGTGGCATCAACTCCAAGGCTTATCGTCATATCTTCGAATTGTTGCTCCGCTTGAAAGCCAACTATTTCTGGCCTGCCATGTGGGGCTCACGCTTTAACGAGGATGACCCCAAATCACCACAGTTGGCAGATGACATGGGCATCGTGATGGGTACCTCTCATCATGAACCGATGATGAGGGCACATAAGGAGTATGTGCGTCGCAAGGCTGAGGTGGGTCCATGGGATTATGCCCAGAACCCTGATCGCATCGAGAAGTTCTTCTCTGATGGCTTGAAGCGCAACAGCAAGTATGAGAACATCATCACCATCGGTATGCGAGGTGATGGCGATGTGGCGATGGGCAACGGCAAGGACGAGGATAACATCAAGACATTAGGCAAGGTGATAGAGGCACAGCGTCGCATCATCAAGGATTGCTATGGCAAGCCGGCAAGCACCGTGCCTCAGCTCTGGGCTATCTTCACCGAGGTGCAGCGATACTATGATGCGGGATTCACCGTGCCTGATGATGTAACCCTGCTCTTCTGCGACAACAACTGGGGCTATATCCGCCGCAAGGGTACTGCCGCAGAACGCAAGCGCAAGGGTGGACTGGGCTTGTATTATCACATCGACATGAATGGTGGTCCTTGGAACGACCGCTGGGTGAACACCACAACCATCCCGAAACTCCGTGAGCAGCTGCATGAGGCATACGCCAGTGGCATCGACCGTATCTGGATTATCAACGTGGGCGACTTGAAGCCGAAGGAGGTGCCTATCGACTTCATCATGGATTATGCATGGAATCCAGATGCCGTAAAACCTGGTGATGAACAGCCATGGCTGGAACGTTTCTCAGCAAGCATCTTCGGCGAGGAATATGCCAAGGAGATTGCCGACTTGATAGCCAAATACAGCAAGTATAATCTCCTTAGGAAGCCTGAGGCTCAGGTGCCAGGCTTGTTTAATGAGCATGAGATGCTGGTGATGTCACAACGTTGGCAGTCGCTGGTGGAAAGGGCAGAGCTGTTGCGCCAGCAGATGCCTAAGGAGAAGCAGGATGCTTTCTACCAGTTGGTTTATTATCCAGTGGTGGCAAGTGCTGGTGTGGTAGAGATATACAACCATGCCACCATGGGTGACAGCCTCGGTGTGGAGGTATTGATGAAGAAAGACCAGCAGTTGAGCGACTATTATAATAATGTGTTGGCAGGTGGCAAGTGGAAAGGCATGATGATGGATAATCATATCGGCTATACCCAATGGTCTATCCCTGACAAGAATCGCAACCCGATGACCTTGGGCATGAAGATAGAGCATCCGTTAAATGTACCTGTTTCCACCACGGAGATAGGCATTCCAGCCTATCAGTACAGCCGAAGCAAGGAAGGCAAGAATGCCAAGTGGATTTTCTTGCCAGACTTGGGTAGAGGTAAGGGATGCATGGGCATCGACCATGTGATGGCAGCAAGTGAGCCGGATGGCAAGGGTGGGTCGCTGGAATACGATTTCGAGCTTTCTTCCGATATGCAGCAGCTTTCCATCGCTCTCGGCATTCTGCCAACCCAGGATGTCTATCCAGCTCGTGGCCTTCGCATCGGCGTTCAGATAGACGACCAGCCATTGCAGATTGTGGATGCTCGCGCAGGATTTGTGGATACCTTTGCCGAGTACACTCCTCAGAATCTCGCCGTGTCAAAGGTGTTGAAACCATTGCCTCAGCAGCCTAAGCTGGTTTTGAATGGTTGGTGGAAGGGAAAGCGACAGCTTAGAAGAGACGAGGTGTTTGACAACCAGCGTTGGTTGGCAGCTACATCTTCATCTGCAGTCAAGGCTGGTAAGCATACGCTTCGTATCGTGATGATAGACCCTGAGATTGTCTTGGAGCAGGTGGTTATCAATCCAGACAACAACAGATATAGCTATTTCGGGCAAAACTTGTAGGTATAATGTCTTAAATATGCTTTTCTGAGGACTTTGAAAGAGTATTGGAACATGAAACAAGTTTTTGGGAACATATACCAAAGCCTTGTTTCTCTTTTTGCAGTAAATTTGCAGCCGAAACAGAAACAAATGTATAAGAATGAATCTGATGTCTAGTAATATAGATGTATAATTTAACATATAATTTTTTTAAAAACTTAAAGATTATGAAGAAAAAGTATTTGAAACCAGTAGTGGAGGTGTATGAAATGCAACTCCAGGGTGCACTGTTGGCAGGCTCCAATCCTAATGAGAATAAGGAGTATTCTGCAGATGATGAATATTATAATGATCCGCTAGGATAAACTTATGTCTGGTAAGTAGATAATAGGTAATTTGTTTATTGGAATTAATAATTAGAAATAGAATAGATTATGAAAAAAATTATACTTTCTGTATGTGCTGCCCTTATGCTTTTCTGTGGGGGGGCATCTGCTAAGGTCTCTATATTGAAGAGTAATTTCGACTTAGGTACTTCAGAGGCAACATATCGTAATGAGTCTTGTAGATTTGAGTGGGCATCTCCAGCTAACAACTGGATGAATTTGTTCACAAACTTGAAAGGTCAAGCTTCTAAATACAAGCATCTGAAGATCAATATCGAAAGGGCAGGCTATGGCTATCGTTTGCTCTTTTATAAGGGCAATGACAATGTTATCATACATAAGGATATAACAGATCTTACTGTTGACTTGGATCTTACGAAATTGGAGTTGAAGGAAGGTTGGACCATCGATGACATAGATAGAATCTGTATAGCTGGTGAATCAAATAACACTGGTGGTTTCCTTGTTCTTGCGCCTGATGACGTTACCCTTGAGACTGATGATATTGAGACTTTGACCGTTACAACAACCTTGGATGAAAACTCTGATGTTAATGCTCCATTCCAGTGGTATAAAACTACAGGTAGTGGTGCAGAGGCAATATCTGGTGGAATTTCTAACAACTTTGGTAAATCAGAATGGGATGGTAGTGTTTTGTTTGGGTATTCTAAAGATAACGATGAGAATCATGGCTATATTAATCTGAATGGTTATAGCGCTCTCCGAGTAAAGATAAATAAATTTGATAGTAGCAAGAATAAACAATTCCGTGCTTTGGCTGATAAAGATAAAGCTGGTAATGATAAAACGGTATGGATAACCATGACTGGAGACGAAACTTTGGCGTCATTTAGTCAAGATAGATGCACTTCGCTGAAAAATTCTTGGGAAGGACCTGGTGTTCAGAATGTCACCTCCATCGACTTTATCGGTGAGTATCAGGCTGACAACACAGTGTCTCCTTTCGCTATCGCAGCATCCAAAGGCTCTAAAATCTCTTACGACCGTACTTTCACCAAGGACCAGCCATGCACCATTTGCTTGCCTTTTGCTTTGACGGCAGATGAACTGGCTAAAGTAGGTAAGGCTTATACCTTGTCAGCAGTAAGTGGTTCTACAGCAACCTTTAACCCAGTGCAAGAAATCGAGGCTTACAAGCCATACCTCTTGATACCATCCGATGGTGGTAAGCTCTTGGAAAAAATTGATGCAACCAAGGAAATCACTGCTGTTCCTGCTGATGCTATGACATCTGTATCTGGAAGCTATTCTTTCGTAGGTACGCTTCAGGCTAAGAAGTCTGTCAAGACATCAAATACGGAGGTTTATGGATTCAGTGCAGACGGAGGCAAGTTTGTACGTGTAGGCGAAAATGCTAGCATTGATGCCTTCAGAGCATACATCTCTGTTCCATCTGCGGCTCTTTCTACTGCTGCATCTCGTTCTATCGACATCGATTTCGGTGGCACAACTGGCATCAATGAGATTCAGAACGCCCATTCTTCTTCAGCTGCGGCAACCTATGATGTTGCTGGAAAGCGTGTAGACAAGAACTACAAGGGCGTAGTGATAAGAAATGGTAAGAAGATGATTCAAAAGTAAAGAATAAGAATTCATACAAAATCCTGTTAACGAGGGTGCTTCGGCAAGAAGTACCCTCGTTTATTTCGGGCAAAACTTGTAGGTAAAGATGTAAAAACGGTGTGTTTCTTTTGAAATGCACCGTTTTTTTCTTACACCATGATTGTCTTGCCAAAGTATTTGTAACATACAGCAAAGTGAATCTTCTGCTTTTTTATTACCTTTGCACTCAAAAATAGAAACTAATAATTTTAGATAAACAATGAACAATAAGTTTTTGATTGCTTCGGCTTTATGCATGAGTATGAGCGCAACGATGAATGCGCAGAATCCTATCATACAAACACAGTTGACTTCAGACCCAGCTCCTCTTCCTGTCGGTGACCGGCTTTATGTCTATGCCGGTCATGATGAAGATAAGGCTGACTTCTTCTGGATGAACGAATGGCGTGTGTATTCCACTACTGATATGGTAAACTGGACCGACCATGGTTCTCCGCTCGACCTCAGTTCTTTTTCCTGGGCAGACGACCGTGCCTGGGCAGCACAGACCATCGAACGTAATGGTAAGTATTACTGGTATATCTGTGCGCACTCTAAACTGACGGGCGGAATGGCTATCGGCGTAGCTGTGGCTGATTCTCCTACCGGTCCGTTCAAGGATGCGCTGGGCAAACCGCTTTTCGATAATGGAAGTTGGGACAATATCGACCCTACCGTCTGGATGGACGAGGATGGTCAGGCTTATCTCTATTGGGGTAATCCACATCTTTACTATGCCAAACTGAATAAAGATATGATCAGCTTCAAGGGTGGTATAGATGCTAAGGCAGCTGTTGATGAAAAGCGTGAAGTAGGCAGAATCGTGATGACTGAGGAGGGATTCGGTTCGCCTGACGTGGAGAAGCGTGATTCTACCCGAAAATATAAGGATTGCTACACAGAGGGACCTTGGTTCATGAAGCGTGGCAAGAACTATTATATGCTTTATGCTGCAGGTGGAGTGCCTGAACATATCGCTTATTCCATGAGCAAGAAGCCTTTCGGACCATGGAAGTATATGGGCGAAATCATGCCATTGGAAGATACGGGTTCCTTTACTAACCATTGCGGTGTGACCGACTTCAAGGGCAAGTCTTATTTCTTCTATCATACGGGTAAACTGGGTGGCGGATTCGGACGCAGTGTGGCTGTGGAAGAATTCAAATATAAAGCCGACGGCACATTCCCAATTATCCACCATACTCAGGAAGGAGTGGCTCCTATCGCAACCCTCAATCCTTACAAGCGTCAGGAGGCTGAAACCATCGCTTTCTCTAAGGGAGTGAAGTCGGAGCAGACCGATGATACGGGTGTTTATATCTCTGAAATCCATACAGGTGATTATATCAAGGTACGCGAGGTGGATTTCGGAAATGAGAGTCCGGATGCATTTGCCATCTCAGCGGCGTGCTCTTCGCTTGGAGGTTCGCTGGAGGTTCATCTCGATAAGGAAGATGGCGAACTGGTGGCTAAACTTGATGTTATCAAGACGGGTGGCTGGGAAAAGTGGAAGACTTTCTCGGCACAAATGCTAAAGAAAGTGACAGGAAAACATGATATATACTTCGTGTTCAAGGGATTGAAGGGAAGCAAACTCTTCAATTTCGACTGGTGGAAGTTTGAGAAGAATTTCGCCAATCCTGTGGTTTGGGCTGATGTGCCTGATGTGGATGTAATCCGTGTGGGTGACAGCTTCTATATGGTAAGCACCACCATGCATCTGATGCCGGGTGCGCCTATCATGAAATCGAAGGATTTGGTGAACTGGGAAACCGTGAACTATATCTTCCCTAAACTTACCGATTCGCCTAAGTATGACATGAAGGAGGGTACGGTGTATGGTCGTGGTCAGTGGGCCACTTCGCTGCAGTATCATCGTGGCAAGTTCTATGCGCTCTTTGCTCCGAATGATAATCCTGGTGGAGAGACTTATATCTGCACCGCCGATGATATCGAGGGAAAATGGACTATCCACAGCCGTTTGCAGCATTTCCATGATGCTGCTCTCTTCTTCGATGACGACGATAAGGCATACGTGGTTTATGGAACGGGAGAGATGGTGCAGCTGAATGCCGACCTGACGGATGTGGTGCCGGGCAGCCATCGTAAACTCTTTGAGCGTGATGCTGATGAAACAGGCTTGCTCGAAGGCTCCCGCATGATCAAGCACAACGGCAAGTATTATCTTCTGATGATTTCGTGGCCACAGGGACACCCTCGTCGTGAGGTTTGTTATCGTGCTGATAAAATAACGGGTCCTTACGAAAAGAAGGTGATTCTGGAAACGGAATTTGCCGGATTCAACGGCGTGGGACAAGGTACGATTGTAGATGATAAGGATGGCAACTGGTATGGCATCGTATTCCAAGACCGTGGTGGTGTGGGCAGAGTGCTCACGCTGGAGCCATGTACCTGGAAGGACGGATGGCCTATGCTGACCGATGAGAAGGGCAATATTCCTGCCGAGATGCAGAAGCCTGTGCTGGGCTATGACGGCAAGGGACTCGTGTATAGCGACGATTTCTCGAAGGATAAACTGGAATTGCAGTGGCAGTGGAACCACAATCCTGTGGATAATGCCTGGTCGCTCACAGAGCGCAAGGGCTGGCTCCGCCTGAAAACTTCCCGCATTGTTCCTAACATCTTCCTGGCTCCCAATACCATCAGTACCCGTACCGAAGGACCAACCTGCGAGGGAATCATCAAGATGGATGTAAGCAAGATGAAGGATGGCGATGTGGCTGGCTTGTCAGCCTTCCAAGGTGATGCAGCCCTGCTTTCTATCGTAAAGGAAGGCAAGAAACTCTTTGTGGTTGGTACCAAGGAGAGTGTAGCCCTGACGGATAAGGAGAAGGCGGTGACCGGTGTGAAGCGTGAGGAGGTGTATCGCCAGCCTTTGAATCTGAAGCAGGATAAGGCAACGAAATCAAGCATCATCTATCTGAAGATGAGTTGCGATTTCCGTCTTCATCAGGATCTCGCCACCTTATTATATAGTATAGACGGCAAGACCTGGATTCCTGCCATCAAGGATTTCAAGATGCAATATGATTATCGCCGCTTCTTCATGGGTACCCGTATTGCCATCTACAATTATGCCACAAAGGCTGCTGGCGGATATGTGGATGTGGATAGTTTTGAGTATCAAAAACAGAATAGTAGTGAGAAATAGAATCATAGTGGGAACTATGGCTTTGGCGTTTCTTCTTCCGTTAAAGATGATGGCTAAGGCTAGCAGTTCTGATAATAGTACTCTGCTTTGGTATAACGCCCCAGCCCAGCAGTGGCTGGAGGCTCTGCCTATCGGAAACTCACATCTGGGAGGTATGGTGTATGGCGGAACCACGGATGAGAATATCCAGTTGAATGAGGAGACTTTCTGGAGTGGCGGTCCCCATAACAACAATAGCAAGAAATCTCTGGAGAATCTGCCAAAGGTGAGGGAACTCATCTTCAATGGAAGGGAAGAGGAGGCTGCGGCTCTCATCAACCAGACTTTCATCCCAGGTCCTCATGGCATGCGCTTCCTGCCGATGGCAAATCTGCATATCAGCATGAAGAACCGGGGAAAGACTGAGCAGTTTGTGCGCAATCTGGATTTGAAGAGGGCAATTGCTACGACTTCTTTCGTGATGGATGGCGTAAGATATACTCGTACTACCTTTGCTTCGCTGGCTGATGGCATCATCGTTTGCCACATCAAGGCGAGTAGAAAGGGTGCCCTGAATATCGATGTTACCCTGGATTCGCCTTTTGAACATCAGACTCAGAAAACGCCTTCAGGGGTTATGCTGAAGGTGAAGGGACAAGACCAGGAAGGCATCAAGGCGACTCTCACTGCCGAATGTGTGGCAGATGTAAGGACGGATGGCACCGAGGCAACCATCCTCGTGAGTGCTGCCACCAATTTTGTGAACTATCACGATGTGTCGGGCAATGCAGCCCAACGCAATGCCGACTATATAAATAAGGTGAAACTGATGAGCTATGCACAGTTGGAGAAACGCCATGTGGAGGCTTTCCAGAAGCAGTTCGCTACTTCTTCCCTCATTTTGCCAACCGATATCAATGCTTCGTTGCCTACCAACCAGCGCCTGGAGAAATTTGCGGGCAGCAAGGATATGGCGATGGTAGCACTGATGTATAACTATGGTCGCTATCTGCTCATCTCCTCTTCCCAGCCTGGTGGACAGGCGGCAAACTTGCAGGGCGTTTGGAACGACAGCAAAAATGCACCTTGGGACAGTAAATATACCATCAACATCAATACGGAGATGAACTACTGGCCTGCCGAGGTAACGAATCTCGGTAACACCACGGAGCCTCTGTATTCGCTCATCAAGGATTTGAGTGTAACGGGAGCACAGACGGCTAGGGAAATGTATGGTTGCCGTGGCTGGATGGCACATCATAACACCGATATCTGGCGCATAGCAGGTCCGGTGGACGGTGCGCAGTGGGGCATGTTCCCGAACGGCGGAGCCTGGCTCACTACCCATCTCTGGCAGCATTATCTCTATACGGGCGACAAGGCTTTCCTCAAGCAGTGGTATCCGGTGATAAAGGGTGCTGCTGAGTTCTATCTCGACTATATGCAGAAGTTGCCGGGCACCGAATGGAAGGTAAGCGTGCCGTCGGTGAGTCCGGAACAGGGACCTAAGGGTAAAAGAACTGCCGTAACGGCGGGATGCACGATGGATAACCAGATAGCCTTCGATGCCTTAACCAGTGCCGTGAAGGCTTCTGAGATATTGGGTGTTGATGAGGCTGAGCGCAAGGATATGCAGCAGCTGGTTTCTCAGATTCCGCCGATGCAGATAGGAAAGTACGGACAGTTGCAGGAGTGGCTTGTGGATGCGGATGATCCGAAGAATGAGCATCGCCATATCTCGCATCTCTATGGATTGTATCCATCCAATCAGATTTCTCCTTTCTCTCATCCGGAACTGTTCCATGCCGCAGCCACCACTCTGAAGCATCGTGGCGACCAGGCTACGGGCTGGAGTCTGGGTTGGAAAACGAACTTCTGGGCACGTATGCTCGATGGCAATCATGCTTTCAGAATCATCAGCAATATGCTTCGCCTGTTGCCATCTGATGCGCAGGCAAAGGAATATCCTGATGGCAGAACCTATCCGAATCTCTTCGATGCCCATCCGCCATTCCAGATTGACGGCAACTTCGGAGTAACAGCCGGTATCGCCGAAATGCTCCTGCAGAGTCATGATGGAGCCGTGCATCTCTTGCCAGCCTTGCCTGATGCCTGGAAAGAAGGAAGCGTAAAGGGACTTCGTGCCCGTGGCGGCTTTGTGGTGGATATGGACTGGAAGGATGGCAGACTGATGAAGGCGAAGATTCGTTCCACCATCGGAGGCATCCTGCGTCTCCGCTCCTACGTTCCGCTTAAGGCGAAGAATCTGAAGAAGGCTGAAGGAAAATGTCCCAATATCCTTTTTGCATCTGCAGAAGTGAAGCCTGTAATGGAACAGCATCGGATAGCAGAAGGAGTGAAGGTTCCTATTCCTGACGTATATGAATATGACTTGGAAACAGAACCAGGAAAGACTTATCTGATTAAATAATGTCCTAAAATTACATTTGTTGCCATAAAAGTATCATTTTATCCACCTCTGTTTGGATAATTATTCGTACTTTTGTGGCAATATTTTTTATAATAATCTTTTAGACCTATAAATAAGAATGAAGAAATTATTATTTGCAACCTGTTGCATCGCTTTTTTGAGCGGTTCTTTGGGAGCTGCGGCGCAGAAAAAATCTGCAGCCAAGAATGTTCTGACACAGACTTTGAAAAGGAAGTCTTGGTCGGCAGATAACGGTAATGGTACCTTTACAAACCCTTTGTTTTATGATGAGTTTTCTGACCCTGATATTATCAGAGTAGGGGAGGATTACTATCTGGCGGGTACCACGATGCACTGTGTGCCGGGACTGGTGGTGCTGCATTCCAAGGATTTGGTGAACTGGGAATTTTCTTCTTATTGCTTCGACCGATTGGATGATTCTGATGACTTCAATCTCAGAAACGGTAAGGAGGCTTACGGACAGGGTATCTGGGCACCTGCCATCCGCTATCACAACGGAAAGTTCTATATCTTCTCTAATATCAACGGACATGGCTTACAGGTGTATATTTCGGACAGTGCCAAGGGACCTTGGACGCATCATAAAGTTAATGGCGATATCTACGACCTCTCTGTGCTCTTCGATGAGGATGGTAAGATTTATGCCGTGCACAAGTATGGCAACGTGACCGTTACGGAGTTGAAGCCTGATTTGAGTGGTCCGGTAGAGGGCAGCAGCAAGGTGGTGATTCCGGAAGGCAATGCGATGGGTGAGGGACATCATATTTATAAAATCAATGGTATGTACTATATCCTCTCTGCAGATTATTCACCGATGGGCCGCATGCAGTGTGCCCGAAGCAAGAGCATTTGGGGACCTTATGAAACTTGCGTAATTAGCGAGCGCGAATCGTATGGTTATGCTGCTGGATGGAGCGTAGGTAACATGGGAATCGGTCGGCCTTTGCCGGAAGATGGTTTCAAATTCCAGAACAACAAGCCTAATGGTCTGAACCTGGGCTGTGCTACCATTCATCAGGGCGGCATCGTGCAGGCTCCTGACGGAAAATGGTGGGGCGTTTCGATGCAGGACTTCAATGCTGTGGGAAGAACGGTGTGCCTGTCGCCTATCACTTGGGTTGACGGCTGGCCTTATTTCGGATTGGAGAAGAACCTGGGACGCTCGCCTCGTACCTGGTTCAAACCGAATGATGCGGTAAAATCGCCTAAGGCACCATACGACAGATGTGATGATTTCTCGGGTAAAACTTTTAAACCGGTTTGGCAATGGAATCATAATCCGAATGACAAGATGTGGTCGCTGAATAAGGAGCGAAAAGGATGGCTCCGTTTGCATTCCATGCCTGCCAAGCAACTGCTTTGTGCAAAGAATACATTGACGCAGCGTGCCATCGGACCGGTATCTTATACATCTGTAAAGTTGGATGCATCCCGCTTGAAGGTAGGTGATGAGGCTGGTTTGGGTGCCATCAATACGCCATACGCTTCATTGGGCGTTGTCAAGACGGATAAGGGATTGAATTTGAGATGTTATGACCAGAATACCAACAAGGAAGTGTTGAAGCCGTTGGCTAAAAGCAAGGTAGTTTGGTTGCGCCTTTGGGGTGATTATGACAAGAGCCAGTTGCAATATTCCTATTCTCTGGATGGTAAGAACTGGGAGAATATCGGTGAGCAGATGCTTTCACCTTATCAGTTGAAGACCTTCCAGGGTGTACGTGTGGCACTTTATGCTTTCAACAAGAAGGAATTGAATGGCGGTGTGGCTGATTTTGATGATTTCAAGGTGGAGGAGCCGTTGGCAGACAGAACAGCCAATTTGCCTATCGGAAAGACCATAAGATTCTCTAATCTCGCTGATGGCAGTCTGATGGATGCTACCGGACATGGATTGATGCATAGTTCTAGTAACCGAAAGGACATGAGAAATCAGGTGAAGTTTGTTGTGGAGGATAGAGGTAAGGGAAAGATTGCTTTGAAGACGGCTGACGGACGATATGTTTATATTGCTGGTGCTGGTTTATCTGGTGATGTTCGTCTGACTTCTGACTCTTCCAAGGCAGAGGAGTTTGTATGGCAGGATATGCTTTATAACCGCTGCATGCTGCTTTCTCTGAAGACTCAGCGTTATGTGGGTAAGAATCCTGTGGATGGAAGTCCTTATTCTGCAGATTACCAAGGTGCTGATGCCGGCATGAAGAACGGCTGTGTTTTTACATGGGAAGTTGTTGAGTAAAGATATCTGTTCTTTATAAATTAGAAGAGGCAGACTCTCGATGTGGGGAGTCTGCCTCTTTTTCTTATGTGATATTGTTCGATTATTCGAAATAGAATGTGAGAGCTATCATCTTGCTATGTGCTGACTTAGCTGATAGTGTATATGGGAGTGTACTCTTGTCTTTTATATTTTTGATGTGATTCTTATCGTATGTATCTGTTATTCCATACATAAACTTCAGTTCTGGGCGAAGTTTGAAATAAGGCAGATAGAAATCACACCCCAATCCCAGCTCCAGGAACAGATCTGTTTTCTTCAGTTTGATATAATCTTCGTTCTTGCTGTTCAGATTCATCATCGGGTTGATTCCTGCCATGATGTATGGGCGGTGATTGTTGAATCTCTGTGCTGCAAATATCAGGTCGAGGGCACTGGAAATGTAAGCCGTCTTCATCTCCTGTTTCTGTTGGATCGGATTACCGGCTCCATCTTTTTCCAACATGTTGTAGAAGGAGAGATGTCGGGTACCGAAATACATGGCTGGTGCTATGCGTAGCTGGAAGTGGGTGTTGAGGCGGAATTCTCCTAGTACACCTACTGTAAATCCAGTATCCCATCTGTCCTGGTCTACTGTTACACAGCTTTGCTGCTCAATGCCGTCAGCATCAAGATAAGTCACCGGTCCTGCATTCTGGAATTCTATATCCTGGAAGTGGGTGCCTACTAATACACCGAAGTGGAATGGACGCAAATCGGTATAAGGACGGTTTTCTACCGTTCTTTCCTGTGCACCAGCCTGGATTGTGATGGCAAGGCTTATGATGAATGTCAATAGTTTCTGTTTCATATATTTATAACGGAATATTCCTCTTCATATTGCTTTCCGTTTTATTTCGATTATGTATAAATTAATCTAATTCTTGAAAATTCTTATACCTAATTGTAGGTATTTCAGAAATTATTATTATCTTTGCACCATAATTATTAGGTAATATACCTGATGTTATGAAGTAAGACAAATTAAAAGCATATTATACAAAAACATTATAAACATTTAAACATTAATAATTATGGCATACGTAATTGGTGACGATTGTATCGCTTGCGGTACATGTATTGATGAGTGTCCATCAGGTGCAATCTCTGAGGGCGAGAAGTATTCTATCAACCCAGACGTCTGCACAGAGTGTGGTACTTGTGCTGATGTTTGCCCTAATGAGGCAATCAGTCTTCCTTAATCTATAAGGATAGATACTTTTAGTTACATAAAACATTGAGAGCGGTTCCTTTGGAATCGCTCTTTTCTTTTTCTATTGTTTAAAGATTTTGTTTTATCGTTATATCCTTTTATTTGCTTATATTACAAATCATACAAACTAAAAGGGGATTGTATCAATATCTGATGCAATCCCCAATATGTTGTAGTTAATAATGTTATGCTTATTCGCCTGGCTTGAGACCTGCCTTCTCGTAAGCATCGTTAGCCAACTTGTTCTGTGGATCAAGCTTCAGAAGCTTATCCCAGTATGGCTTAGCTGTATTGAAGTCCTGCTTGTCGTAGGTATAGATGAAGCCCATATACTGGTAAGATGTCTTCAGGTAGCTGAGCTCATCTTCATCACACTGCTTTGCTTCCAGCTCATTGATTACTTCTGTATAAGCAGCAATAGCCTTGTCGTCCAACTCGTTCTGGAAAGCAGTGTTACCCTCCTGAAGCTTAGCAAATGGCTTCAATGTAGGATACTTCTCTGCCAACTTAGCGTATACGCTGATAGCCTTGTCAATGTTCTCAATCTTCTTGGCTGGATCTTTCTTAGCCTTGTTTACATAGATTTCAGCAAGCTTCATGAAGTCTGTAGGAGCAGCATTTGGATTCTTATCCATGTACTGCTGGTTGTACTCCAATGCCTTGTCTTCATCGCCCAACTCCTTGTAAGCCTCAGAGATATACTGCAATGGCTTAGGATCGTCAGCCTTCATCTCCAATGCCTTCTGGTACTGAGCAATAGCCTCATTATACTGCTTGTTGCCAGCCAAAGCCAAACCATAATAAGCAACGATACTAGCATTTTTCTTGATAGAATCGGTGTTCATTACGATGTTTGAATGCTTTAGAGCAGATTCAAAGTCCTTTACGTCAACTGCAGCGCGCATAGCCAAAACCTGCATAGCTGCATCCTTAGGGAACTTCTGGATACCACTTTCGCAAAGGCTCAAACTTTCTTCCTTCTTTCCAACGATATAAGCTGTGAAAGCATATTCGTACTGAGTATACTCTTCAAGTGTGTTTGGCTTAGCCTTTGAGAAATACTCATAAGCCTTCTCGTAGTTGCCAGCGCTGAAGAAGTTGTGACCAGCTTCTGCCTCGATAGGGTAGTTAGGGTTGATTTCTCTCAGTTTGTTCAAAGCTTCCGCACTAGCCTGTGGGTCAATCTTACGGTAAACGTTAGAATAGCTGATGTATCCCTGAGGATTCTTAGGATCCATTGTCATACACTGACCATACCATGTAGCAGCCTCACCACCATTGTCCTGCATTGCATAGATGTCGCCTTTCAGAATGTAAGCGTCACCATAGTTCTTGAACTTAGCGATGACAGCATCAGCAACGGCATTAGCTTGATCATAGCTCTTGTTCATTGCAAGAAGGTTACCCAAAGCTACCAATGCCTTAGGATCCTTTTTGAACTCCTTCTGGTATTCCTTGATTTCCTTGGCAAAAGCCTTAGGATCTGCATTACCAGCCTTCAATGTAGTCTCTATAGGTTTCAGCATGTCCTTATAGTTGACATCCTGTGCCATTGCAGGTGCTGCCAAACCCATGACGAGCAAACCTGCTACTAAATATTTAATTGCTTTCATAATTCTACTTTTTTATATGCGTCTCTTTCTTAGCTTTTTCTTTAGCGCTTTACATTAACGGTCTTTATAGTGATGTCACCTCTGTATGGAAGTAATCCGGTTTTGAACAGTATGAGCTGACCTCTTGGGCCTGAAATGTAGTTTGCGAAGCTCCAAGGTAATGCCTTGTGAGGGTCAACTACAATAGCATATAATGTTCTGACGAACGGATATCTTCCATCCAGCAAGTATGCCTGATATGGTTGCCAGCTGTTATATGGTGTTGCCACATCTTTGATAGATACTCGCATGACATGAATATTCTTCTTAAATGTTGTGTTGGTTGAATCACGGCGGTCGTTGAGCCAGTTAGATCCAATTACACCGATTGAGCCTGGGTTCTGATCCACATAGTCGATAACCTCTTTACTTGTTTTTGCGGCCATGATTTTTGCACCCATTTTAGCTCCGTGCAGTACAGAGTCTACTACATAATTGGTTGTTGCAGAGCGGGTATTATCGAAAATAACTTCGATGTCACCTCTCTTAGAACCTTTCACAATATCACTCCATTTAGTTGCCTTACCTGTAAGGATACGTTTGATATCTTTTACCGTAATACAAGTATCATTGTTTTGCTTGTTTACAATAAAGGCCAATCCATCGTAACCGATAGGGAAAACAGAAGGAATTACATTGCTTTTAGACTTCAAGTAGGCGATTTCACTATCTTTCAAATTACGTGTAGTGAACAAGAGCGCTGTTTTGAAATCTTTAATCATCTGAAGTCCGGTGACTTCATCTGTATACTTCGGCTTGAGTTTAGCTTTCGGGAACTCATACTCAAACTGACTTCTTTCTTCGTCAATGATAGGACTCAAACTCTCGTCAGCCACAAATTCAATTGTGCCTGAAGTTGGAGTATCAGTTCTACCATCTTTGGCTTTCTTCTCGCCACATGACGAGAAGAAAGCCATTGATAGTACTGTTAATCCTATACCTAAAAAAATATAAGATGTTTTTTTCATTCTATTACTGCAATCTAAATACAACTGGTACAGTATATTTAACACGTACAGCAGAACCGTTTTGCTTACCTGGTTTCCACCTAGGCATGCTCTTAACGACACGCTGTGCTTCACGGTCAAGTGAAGGGTCAACTGAACGAGCTACCCTAACATCAGAGATAGAACCATCACGCTCTACCACGAATGATACGATAACACGACCCTGTACACCATTCTCCTGTGCAACTACAGGATACTTGATGTTGCTTGCAAGGTAAGACATCAGGGCGCCTTGTCCACCAGGGAATGAAGGCATCTCCTCTACAACATCGAAGACCTTAGTTGAAACTTCAGGTTTTGGTGCTGGTGGTGGAGGTGGAGCTACCGTTGCAATATCACTTCTTACAGCTTCAATTGTACGGTCCTTCACACCTTCCTTGTTTTCAGTACCGACTGCAACTTTTTCATCAAGTTTATCCATCTGCTTAACCTGGTTTTCCTCTTTTACGAGTTCATCCTTCTTAATGACAGGTGCGGTAAACTTCTGAGTTTCGCGAGCCACAGGTATCTCCTTCTTTGGTTCAATCTTTGGCTTCACTGGCTCCTTCTTCTTTTCTTCCTTCTTAGCCTGCTGCTGGAGTTTAGCCAACTCCATAGCTTCCATATATGCCTGCTGTTCTTCGGCCTGTTTCTGTTCGATGACTTTCCAAGCCAAGAATCCACCCACGAGAGCTGCAGCAATGACCAAGATCAGAAGAGCCTTGATGTTTCGGCCAGAAGTACCCTTACGGAGCTGGTATGCACCATACTCCTTGTTCTTTCCGGCGAAAACCATATCGACCCATTTAGGATCGTAAAGATCTATTTTTGCCATTTCTTTCTTGTTTAAAATTGTTTGTTACTCATCTTACATCTTAACGTTTCTAGACTTGAGAAGTTTCTCGTCGTCTGCGTTAATCTTATCGATGACGTAAGTACCAATGTTTGAAATCTGCATTTCGTCGAGAGCGTCAACCATATTCTTGTAAGAAGCGTTGTCGGTAGGCTTGATGACGATGGTAAGAGTAGGAATCTTTCCGTCCTTCAAGTTACCAGCCTTCAAATCGCTCAACTTCTTCTGATAGATGCTATCAGGATACTGCTTAGGATTCTTCTGACGGTCCATGTTCAACTCCTTGACAGCAAGTGCGATTCTTTCTACAGGGCGTGTGCCGTTTTCTGTAGCGTGCTCTCTCAAGACCTTACGGATGCCCTGGCTTCCCCATGTAGTCTCCTTGATCCATGTTGGATCATCGTACTTAGGAATACCAGCACCATAATAAATCTTGTTGTCTGCTGTTACGTAGAGTGTCACAGTTTCAGAAGCCTTAGCTTCGTTCTTCTGATTTTCTTGAGTATTCTCATCATTACTTGGCATAGTCAGCTCCATAGTCTGAGGTTTGCTCAAAGATGTACACAGCATGAAGAACGTGATAAGCAGCATGAGCATATCCACCATAGGCGTAAAGTCTACGCGGACATTCATTTTCTTTTGTTTGCTTTCTTTCTTTGCCATTTATTCGTCCCCCTGTTTTTTTAACTGTGTAATCATATAGTAATGACTCTCGTCCATATCCTGGAGTTCGTTCATCACTCTCTTAACGGTCTTGTAAGGTGTAGAAGCATCTGCCTTCAGGGCAATCTTGATGTCCTCGTTTACGTTACGAGCTGCGTCAACCCACTGCTGGAACTCGCTCATACCGCCCTTAATACTGTCGAGAGGAATACCTTTAGTCTGGAGATACTGTGGACGCTTAGAAGCGTTCATTGTCAGATAAGTACTCAAGTCGTTCATTGGTACACCAAACGTACCTTCGCTCTTGAATGTCTCAATCTGCTTTGGATTCAATGACACGCCGAATGCTCCTGTCATTGTGCTCAGTGTAGCTCCCAACTGATCAGTATTATCAATACTCATAAATACTTGGCCCTCGCCGGTAGGATTACCAGCCTTGTCCTTTTCTGGACTTACCAAGATAGTCAAGACGCCGTTCTCTGGCACCTTAATCTCAGACACAGATCCTGGTGTGTTAACCTTTACAGGCTCATTCTTTACGAATGTAGAGGTGAGCATGAAGAAGGTAAGCAACAGGGTCATAACGTCTGACATAGGCGTCATATCGATCCAGACGTCACTCTTCTTAATTTTTACTTTACCCATAGCGATAAAATTTTAAAGGGTTAGCAAAAATTAAGCCTCTTCTGCGTGGTTAGCTTCGTATGTCTGAGCAATTGAGTAACCTACCTCGTCGAGTGCGTATGTCAACTTATCTACCTTGTTGGTGAATGTGTTGTAAGATACAACGGCACACCATGATGTCAAGATACCGAATGCGGTGTTGATCAACGCCTCAGAAATACCTACAGAAAGTGCTGCTGAGTCAGCGCCACCACCTTCACCCATGGCCTGGAATGACTTGATCATACCGGTTACAGTACCGAGAAGACCTGTCAAAGTACCAAGTGTTACGATTGTAGCGATGATAGGCAAGTTCATTGTCAAAGTTGGCATCTCCAACTGAGTTGCCTCCTCGTGAGCCTGCTGGATCTTAGCTACCTTCTGAGCCTTCTTCAAAGATGCGTTAGCACCAGACTCCATAGACTTGTAAGCGTTCAAAGAAGCCATAACAACGTTAGCTACTGTACCGCGCTGCTTGTTGCAGAGCTGCTCAGCCTTAGCGAAATCATTTGCGTTCAAAGCTGCCTTGATGTTTGCAACGAACTTAGGAAGAGCA
>UMKF01025643.1_pt1 | contig 49293 bp, 45 predicted proteins | sample 1966251 | NCBI WGS metagenome assembly UMKF01 (sample SAMEA4836171, study PRJEB28245) | human gut metagenome | biome: gut microbiome; material: fecal sample | place: Denmark | collected 2008
GAATACGGCTACTGTACGTATGCCCATCTCGCGGCATGAACGCATTACGCGCACTGCTATCTCGCCCCTGTTGGCGATCAAAACTTTGTTTATCATATCTGTTTTTTTATTATATGATTGGTCTTTTCAATTTTTAAATGTTGCCCCATGTAACCTGCATTCATGCTGTCATGACCCGCTCTGCCGGCAGTATATGCACCGTATGCCGGAAAGACGCGCAACGCATCTTTCGTGCCGCACGTTCTTGCTTTATAACCCTTTGCAGTGTTTCAGCATTAACATATTATAATCTGATATGGTCTTTCGGACGTTTCCCTATCCCACGAGTGGATACGTCCATGCAGCGAATGGCAGGTCTTCTGACTTGTTCCTAATCTTGAAGCCTTCCCGATATTCTGAGAATTTCGCTTGAGGCTAAGTGCTTTTGGCAGTAAAGCAGTGGTTTGTCTGTTCCATGTTTTCTACTTTGACTCCTTGGCTGCTATCTTGGCTCGCATTATGCGAAAGTCATTCGATATCAGTGGCGGGGGATCTTTTTTCAAGATTATTCTTGGATTTATACAGCAGCGGGACTGTCCGGGATTCTCACCCGATTCCCTTTTAATCTGAACTGCAGAATTGCAGTGTCAGAACCAATTCGGCTACAAAGTTAGGAATTTATGTCGAAACGGCTGCACAGAATTTGAAAAAATGTATATTTCATGTCTTTTTGACTATATTTTAAATACTCTGGAATGAGTATTGGAATCTTATTTCTGACATTTTGATTAACTCTGGGATAAATTCCGAGGGCTCACGATGTGTTTTGCGAGCCCTCGGAATTTATTTTGCAGGCGCTCGTGTCTGCGCTTATGAGCCTCTGTGTTTATTTTTTTTATCTATCTGGTACGGTACAAAAGCAGAACAGCCGTCAGGCTGGTGGGTGTTCCTGTCTGACGGCTGTTTGCAGTATGCTGAGCACGTGGCCGTATGTCGGTGCCTTATGTATGCTTCGTTATTCCCAGTAGAGAATTTCGCGGTTGATGTCCCACTTGTGGTCTTTAGGGAAATCGTCGCCTTCCCATGCCTTCTTGCTTGTCCACTTTTCGGCAGGGTCTGTCCAGAACGGGTCGTCGGCAGGCAATCCCAGAGGCAGGAATGCCAGTGTGGTCATGTAGAGACTTCCGTTGTTGGTGTATACGTCGGCCACGTTGGGATGTTTGCCCATGAAGCCTATTGTGAGGAACCCGCCTTTGTTGAAGTTGTCGGCCTTGTAGAACATGTTCTTTGCTACAGCAGTGAGGGCGGCGCGCACCTGACCGTTGTGGAGCTGTTCAGGCAGCTGCTTGCGCCATGCCAGTTGTGCCAGAGGCTGGAAAACTGCCATGCGGTAAGGGATGGAGCGTCCGAATACCGGATATGTGCCTTCTGGCGAAATGAAGCGCTCGAGTATGACACTGTATTTCTGCATGCGTTCCAGAGCATCTTCCAGACGTTTCTTTGCTCCGTTTCTAGGACCTTTCTTTCGGCAGAGCCATGTGTCGTTGCCTTTCTTGGCTGTAATCATTTCGAGGCATTCCACGTACATCGGCTGGATGACATACGAATTGTAGTAGTCGAAAGCAAAAGACGGGCCGTCGGAATACCATCCGTCGCCTATGTACCACTCTTCCACCTTGTTCATGGCCATGTGTATGCGGTACTGGTCGTACTCAGCCCCGACATACATGAGGAAGCACTCTTCCATTGCTACGAAAAGATGCCAGTTTGTGTAAGGCGGGTCGTAGCGGTGGAGTCCCTGAAGTTCCTTTATGTAGCGCGACTTTGTAACTGAGTCGAGCGGAACCCACAGTGAGTCGTATCCGCGGTAGAGGCTTTCCACGACGTATGCTGCATCTACGAGTGTCTGTCCGCCTGATTTCCAACCGAGATAGTCGGGACTTTCAGGGGCTACTGCGTTGGCGTATGCCTTCAGTGCCCACTGGCGGAGCTGTTTGCGCTTCTGCCCTTCGCTGGTGTTGTCGTCTGGAAGGTTGAGCCACGGGGCCAGTCCGGCCATGAGACGTCCGAAGCATTCCATGTAGGCCACCTTCTTGTTGCGTCCGTCCCACGTAGGACTGAGCTCCAGTTCCATGTTCTTCTGCAGTGTGCCTTCGGCCATGTTCTTGAGTACAGGCTCTGCCATCTTGTACATGATGTCGACCCAAACTTCGCGGTCGGTCATTTCTTTCTTCTTTGCCGATATGCTCATCGGTATGAATGCGATGGCAAGTATCAGGCAGATGATGTTTCTTTTCATATCTTTTTGTTTTTAATCAGTATCCTACAGGATTGTTCATCAATGGAAGCTGATTCTCATTGAGCTTGAGAATCTTCGTAAGTTCTTCGTTGTTCATGCTCATGCGAGGAACGGTCTTCAATCCTACTGACGAGCAGAATATGCAGACGTTCTGCGAAACGATGCCTGCATCGATGGCTCCGGTGAGTTTGGCTCTGTCGCTGCTGCCGCCGAATTTGGATAGATCAGATACCATGACAAGCGATACTGGGAACTTGTTTACAAAGTCTTGTCCGCCTGCAACAGCATTGCGGTGGTCACCTTCAGCCACAAGCTGCAGTGTGTGCTTCGCTGCGATGTATTTGTATGCACCCTTTGCCGTGATGACGTATACATCGATATCCTGTTTGTTGAGTGCTGAAGGGGCTGTACGTTTGCCGTCGGCAGGTCGGTTTACGCCGTTTGCGGCCCACACCAGGTCGGAAAGATCGTTGAGGCTGAGCTCCTTTCCGTTGCAAGTTCTGTCGGACTTTCTGTCCTTCAGCGCCTTCATCACGTTTGTACCTCTGTCCGTGTTTGGTTCAGGCAACTTGATGTCGCCTGCATTCTGTGCACCGGCAAGAACGGAAATGCCTAGCATGAATGCCGATAAGATAAGTTTCTTCATAATGATTGTATGTTAGAATTGTTGGTTGTTGATAATGCATGTTGGTGTTCCGTCATAGGGTTCATTCTACAGTGAGCATAGCTTTCGAGGTATCTTCGCTGCTGCTTCCTGCCATTATCTGGAATTCACCAGGTTCGCAGACATAATCGAGATTGTAGTTGTAGAATTTCAGCATGTCGGGGGTGATTTCGAAGCTTACTTCTCTGCTTTCGCCTTTCTTCAGATGTATGCGCTTGAAGCCTTTCAGTTCCTTTACCGGACGTGTTATGCTTCCGGCCATGTCGCGTATGTAGAGCTGAACTATTTCATCGCCATCGCGTTCACCTGTGTTTTTCACTGTTATGGTTGCGGTAACTCGTCCGTTGTTTATGTCCATCTTGTTGGCACTCAACTTGAATCCGCTGTATGAGAATGTGGTGTAGTTGAGGCCGTATCCGAATGGGTATACCGGGTCGTTTGTCACTTCGAAGTAGTTGCTGCGGTATTTTTGGTAGCCTCTTCCTGGAGTTGCCGGACGTCCGGTGTTCTTATGGTTGTAATACATAGGCAGTTGACCTTCGGCCTGCGGGAAGGTAGTTGTGAGTTTTCCGCTAGGACTCATGTCGCCGAACACGACTTCGCTGATGGCGTCGGCCGCTTCGCTTCCTCCAAACCACACGTTGAGTATGGCTTCTATGTTGGCTTTTTCCCATTTGAGTATTGTCGGACGTCCTGAGAAATTGAGCAGTACAATAGGTTTTCCCGTTTTTGCCAGTGCTTCCAGAAGGTCTCTCTGTGCATCGGGGAGTTCTAGATATGCGCGGCTACTCGACTCGCCCGACATTTCAGCCGCTTCGCCCATGGCTGCAACAATGACATCGGCTTTGGAAGCTATGTCGAGCGCTTCGGCCATGGCCAGGGAATCATTCACGCGTGGAATCTCCTTGCCTCCCCATGTCGCGTCTTTCTGATACTTCTCGCTGTACATGAGGTTGCATCCTGGAGCATAAAGTATTTCTGCTTTGTTGCCGACGTTTCTGCGCATGGCTTCAAGAAGTGTACTGTAGCGTTCCGGTGTGGCTGCTACGCTCCATGTGCCAGTCATGTTGGTGCGTGTGTCGGCAAGTGGGCCTATGAGTGCAATCTTGCCCTTGCGCTGGAGGGGAAGAAGGTTGTTGTCGTTCTTGAGAAGTACAAAGGTTTCGGCAGCTATTTCCTTTGCCGCTTTGCGGTTCTCTTCTGTGTAAATGTGCGAGTCAGGATTCTTCAGGTCGCAATATCTGTAAGGGTCGTCGAAGAGTCCGAGCTTGTATTTGGCTTCTAGTATGCGTCGGCAGGCTGTATTGATCTCTTCAATGTTTACTTTTCCCTCCGAGAGCGATTTTTCCAGTGTTCCTATAAATCCGTCTGATACCATATCCATGTCGATGCCGGCTTTTAGGGCCATTGCCGAAGATGTGGCAAGATTGCCGATACCGTGTGTGGTCATTTCGAGTATGGATGTATAGTCGGTAACTACGAACCCGTCGAATCCCCATTGATTCCTGAGAACGTCGGTTATGAGCCAGCGGTTGCCGGTTGCCGGAATGCCGTCTACCTCGTTGAAGGAACTCATTACACTGCCTGCTCCAGCTTCCACTGCAGCCTTGTATGGTGGAAAGTATTCGTTGTACATGCGTACACGGCTCATGTCTACTGTGTTGTAGTCGCGGCCGGCCTCGGATGCTCCGTATAGTCCGAAGTGTTTTACGCACGACATAATGTGTTTGTCGTCATATTCGGTGCCTTGATATCCTCTAACCATTGCTTTGGCTATTTCTGACCCAAGATAAGGGTCTTCGCCGCTGCCTTCGGCAATTCGTCCCCAGCGGGCATCACGACAGATGTCGACCATGGGGCTGAAAGTCCAGCAGATGCCGTCAGCACTTGCTTCTTCTGCCGCTATGGATGCGGAACGTTCTATTGCCTCCATGTCCCATGAGCAGGAGAGAGCCAGTGGTATTGGGAAAACGGTTTCGTAGCCGTGTATGACGTCCATGCCGAATATGAGCGGTATACCCAAACGACTGTCTTCTACTGCTATCTTCTGCATTTCGCGGATTTGTTCTGCACCTTTGAGATTGAACAGACCTCCGACTTCACCCTTGGAAATCTTTTCTGCCACTTTGCTGCTCTTCGCCTGCCCTGTGGTAATGTTTCCTGTAACAGGCAGATTGAGCTGGCCTATCTTTTCCTTTAGAGTCATCTTGGACATCAGATTGTCTATGAAATTGTCCATCTGGGTGTTTTGTGCAAAAATGCTTGCTGAGAGCATGAATGATGCGATGGTTAAAGGGATATGTTTTTTCATAAGTATAGAATTTTGTGGTTGTCCATGGATTGTGTGTTTTATCTTGCTAATGTACGATTTTTAGTTCAAGCTTGAGCGGATTTGTAGGTTTATCGTGCTTTTAATTTTGCCTTCTTTAACAAATCGCAGGCTGGGCAGATAAAATAAACGTCTGCTGATGTCATACTGATTTTAAGAAAGCAATAAGAATGCATGTATGCAATGGTAGGTATGTTCTCTTTTGTGAACGTATGGAAAAGTGAATTTTCAAACCTAGATGGAAGAATTCTCTGACAGACAGTATAGTGTTGGGAATCACTAATGAGTTTAAAATATGGTAGGTATATAAAAAATAAAAGTTCCTGATTTTTCTTCAGGAACCACAATGCTTAACTATTATTTCTTAACTTTCATTTTTTGTTTCTAACCTAAATATCCTTTTACCTTAATTATACCTATTGAGATGTTTTGCATCACTGCAAATTTTATGTATTTCAAATCCTAATTGTAATCTTTTCACCTAATAAATCAATACTTCAACACTGTCGCCAGCTTCATGAGAACTTTTTATTTTCGTCAATTAGTTAATCAATAACTGCGTGTGCAGATGTATATATTTGTTATGTCTGTGTTGTTTTTTGACACTGCAAAGTTATGAACTGTGTGCGTTTCCACAATGACTATTCAAACAATAAGTGTAAAAAAAACATTTTTATTGATATATATCAACAAGGCCTTTGTCGGAGGCTTCAAAGTGGGTTCGAAGGTATGTGTTCTGTAGTGTTCATATATCTTTTTCAAGTTTGGTTTTAAGGTGTGAGATGTTGTATATTCTTTGTATGTTTGCATTCGGATTTCAAACTATTTTTACATGAATCAGGTTTGGCAGGATGAACAGCTCGGGCGTATAGAAATATGTGGCAACAGGAGAGCCAGACGAATTATATTGCGTCCGGTTGCAGATGGCGTCAGAATAACTGTGCCGTTGTCGTATGGTGTTTCGTATGTAAGGGACATATTAGAGAAATATCGCGACGGATTATTTGACAAACAGCAGATGATGAAGAAACGTACAGTGGTGATTGACAGGAGTTTCTGCATCGAAACGGACGTCTTTTCCTTGAAGTTGGCAGAAGGAACCAGAAAAGGTTTTTATGTTAATACCAAGGGATATGAAAGTGTGCTGATATGTCCCCAAGGAACAGATTATACGGCTGTACAGGAGATGTTGCGCAAGGCTGTTGTCGAGATTATGCGTAGGCATGCGAAACGATTCCTTCCGCAAAGATTGGATGCCATAGCAAACAAATATGGGTTCACTTATAATGCCGTATCTATACGTTCAAGCCGTACAAGATGGGGCAGTTGTTCAGCTGGTCGAAATATAGCTCTCTCCTTATATCTTATGGCCTTGCCTTCGGAACTTATAGACTATGTGATAAAGCATGAATTGTGTCATACAGTTGAGATGAACCACGGGCCCCGCTTTTGGAATTTGATGGATAAAGTGACCGATTGTAAGGCTAAAGAACTGAGAAATCGTGTGCGCGAACACGGAATGCTTATTATATGATTGTATCAATAGTTGGATTGATGCTGTTCTATATCAGAAAGCGCTTAGATATTGTTATAGAAAAATCCGCAGGATTGGAAACCAAAAGTCCATTCCTGCGGATTTTTATTTTATGAGTTTCTGACCGGATTTATTTGTCGGCCGGGCTTGTCATACCAACTTCGATGCGGTTGCCGCTGTCGAATACAGTTTTTGCCATCTTCTGAATGTCTGCACATGTTACACTCTTGACAAAATCTTCATAGCCTGTGTAGTTGTCGATGTTGTATCTTACACTGCTAATCAGGATGTTCATCCAATAGTCGTTGTTCTTGACATTCTCAGCGTAGCTTCTCAGCATATACTCCTTAACCTTCTGGAGATCTTCCTCCTTCGGACCGTTGTTGACCATGTCTGCAACATTGTTGTATACAACTTCTGTCATGGCCTCTCGCTTGGCAGGTGCTGTAGGCAGTATGATGCCGAATGTACCGATTTCTTCAGGGAAGTTTCTTATTCCTGCTGTTACACCTACAGAGTATGCACCGCCTTCATCTTCTCTTACAGTCTGTGTGAATACCATCTGCATTATCTGCTTGAGCATATCCAGTTTTACACTGTTCTGCATGTTGTCCTTCATAGGTGCATGGTAAACAAACTGTATGAGAGCTGATGGAGTTTCCTGCTCCTTCTCGAATACGTTCTTGAGTACGCCCTTGCTCATTACGTGGCTAGTCTTGTTGTATTTCTCGCTGCCTTTGATAGTCGGGAGTACTGCAAGATATTTTTCGAAGAGAGGCTTTACGCTGTCTATGTTGATATCGCCGACGAAGAAGAACTCAAAGTCGTCTGCATCAGCAAAACGCTCCTTGTAGATCTGGAGCATGCGATCGTAGTTCATCTTGTCTACGTCTTCTGCTTTTACGCGGAGCGAGCGTACATCGTTGTTGTATACAACCTTTGCGATTGTATCCTGAAGTGCTGTTCTAGGATCGAGATCCTGGTTCTGGAGCGAAGCCTTCACGCGCGAGATGGTAGAGTTGTATGCACTCTGGTCCTTGCGTGGAGCTGTGAAGTTGAGATATACCAGCTGAAGGAGTGTTTCGAAATCCTTAGTGGTACATCCTCCTGAGATACCTTCAAACTCGTCTCTGATGAAAGGATTGCTTGATGCTGTGATTCCGGCAAGTTTCTTCTGCAGGTCTATGGCGCTGAAGTTGCCCCATCCGCCTATGCTTATCATGTCGGCATTTCCGCTGTTGATGTAATCGTTGTCAGGATAGAGCGATGTTCCTCCCCAGCTGCGTGCTTCCATGCTGATGGTGTTAGGCTTGTAGTCTGTCTGCTTGATGTGTATCTTGATGCCGTTGGAAAGTGTGAGAACTTTTGTTCCGAATGCGCCGTCGGCAATCTTCTTAACCTTTCCTGGTGCAGGAAGGTTGCTTATCAGAGGCTCATTTGAAACTTCTTCCTTGTAAGGCTCGATCTTTTCAGCCTTCACGCTTTCGATGATTGAGAGGATTTCGTCCTTTGTAGGGCAAACGATGCCTTCCTTGTCCGGGCAAAATACATTTACAACCAAGTTGGAATCTGTAACGAGCGACTTGACCATCTCGTTGATCATCTGTACAGGGAGCATGTCTGCAAGCTGTTTCATGTTCTCGTATTCCCATTCGATGCCAGGCATAGGTTCGTTGTCAGTGAAGTTGCTTACACATTCCTGAACGTAGTTGTTGTTTTGAACCTTGTCTTTCTGAGCGTATGCATTGTCGAGCATAGACTTGTAGTCCTGTTTGAATCGTTCCATTTCTGTAACGGTGAATCCGTAGCGCGCAGCGCGAAGAACCTCGCGGTACATAGCCTTAAGAGCATCCGTGTAGTTGTTGTCCTTGCATGCAGTGATGCAGTTGAGCGCACCCTTTGTCTTTGAGAAGAGGAATGTGCCGTCGTATACGGAAGCTCCGAGGAATGGAGGGTTCTCCTGCTGTGTCAGTTCTGCAAAACGGCTTGCGAACATGTTGGCCATTGCAGACTTGGCATATTCGAGCATATAGTATGCAGGATTGGACTTCAAGGAGTCTGGATATATCTCGTGCTTGTTGAACATGTATATCATCGTGTTCTGCTGTTCCTTGTCCTTGGCAATAGTTACGATAGGTTCCTTGTTGTCAGGTACAGGATAGTAGATACGTTCAGCCGGATTCTCAGGCATCTTGATATCTGCGAAGAGGGTCTTTATCTTCTGTTCTACAGAGTCAACGTTTACGTCACCCACGATGATTACTCCCTGAAGATCCGGACGATACCACTTGTGGTAGTAGTCGCGGAGAGCATCATACTTGAAGTTCATGACAACGTCCATCGTACCGATAGGCATGCCTTGAGCATATTTGCTTCCTGCATATACTTCTGGAATGATGGCTTCATACATACGCATCATTGCACTGCGGCGCATACGCCACTCTTCGTTGATCACACCGCGCTCTTTGTCTATTTCCTTGTTTTCAAGCAGGAGGTCATGGCTCCAGTCATGAAGAATGAGCAGACATGAGTCTATAGCTCCAGGTGTGTTGACAGGTACATTGTTTACGTTGTATATTGTCTCGTCGAATCCGGTGCTTGCATTGAGGTTTTCTCCGAATTTCACTCCTATGCTTTCCAGATAAACTTTCAGTTTGTCGCCTGGAAAATTCTTTGTTCCGTTGAAGCACATGTGCTCGAGGAAGTGTGCCAATCCGAGCTGGTTCTGGTCTTCCAGAATTGAACCTACTTTCTGAGCGATGTAGAAATCTGCTCTGTCTTCCGGCCATTCGTTATGGCGGATGTAGTAGGTGAGTCCGTTAGGCAATGTTCCCTTTCTTACGTTTGGATCGAACGGAATCTCATTCATGCCAGGACCCTGTGCAGAAGCCACAGCAGAGAGCATGATGGCGGCTGCGAATAAGATTTTTCTGATTCTCATAAATGATAATGATTTAAAAATGGACATTTTGTGTCTGTTTGTTGATAAACAATTAAGCACTTGCGCGGGTTTTGCAGATCCCCCACGCAAGTGCAATATCGGTCAGCTTCCTGTGTGAGCTGATTTATTTGTAACTCTTCTTGATTTTGTCATAAGCATGCTTTTCGTAGTCTACCGTATAGTGGAGGCCTCGGCTTTCCTTGCGTTCGAGAGCCTGACGTGTAATCAGGTAACCTACGTTTATCATGTTTCTGAGTTCGCAGATCTCTTTTGTCGGCTTTACGCGCTTGAACAAGTCTTCTGTCTCTTCGTAAAGCAGGTCAAGTCTTTCCCATGCACGGTGCAGACGAAGGTCGCTTCTTACGATGCCTACGTATGTACTCATAACCTGATTTACCTCCTTTACGTCCTGAGCAATGAGGACTTTTTCCTCGTTCGTCATTGTGCCCTCATCGTTCCATTCAGGCACTTTCTCGTTGAATTCGTAGTTGTCTATGACGCTCAGGCTGTGGCGTGCGGCCGCATCGGCATATACTACAGCCTCTATCAGCGAGTTGGATGCCAATCGGTTTCCTCCGTGGAGGCCTGTGCATGAGCATTCTCCCACGGCGTAAAGGCGCTTGATGCTTGACTGTCCGTCGAGATCGACCTTTATACCGCCGCACATGTAGTGGGCGCACGGTACTACAGGTATGTATTCCTTTGTGATGTCTATGCCTATGCTGAGGCATTTTGCATAAATATTCGGGAAATGATGCTTTGTTTCTTCTGGATTCTTGTGGGTGACGTCAAGGCAAACATGGTCGAGTCCATGTATCTTCATTTCCTTGTCTATAGCTCTGGCAACAATGTCTCTCGGTGCCAGGCTGAGCCTTTCGTCGTATTTCTGCATGAATTCTTCGCCGTTTGGCAGACGGAGAATTCCGCCGTATCCTCTCATTGCCTCTGTTATCAGATATGCAGGATGGGTTTCTCCCGGATGATAAAGGGCTGTCGGGTGGAACTGCACGAATTCCATGTCCTTCACTTTTCCCTTAGCTCGGTATACCATCGCTATGCCGTCGCCTGTTGCAATGTTAGGATTGGTGGTCGTTGCGTATACGGCACCGGTACCGCCTGTGGCCATGAGTGTGACTTTTGACAGGTATGTGTCGATTTTGCCTGTTTCAGGGTTGAGGACGTATGCTCCGTAGCACTCTATGTCCGGTGTACGGCGTGTCACGCGCACACCGAGATGATGCTGTGTTATTATTTCAACAGCGAAGTGGTTTTCAAGAATTTCAATGTTTGGATTGTTTCTGACGGCTTCCATCAGGCCTCTTTGGATTTCTGCACCTGTGTCATCGGCATGATGGAGTATTCGGAATTCCGAATGTCCGCCTTCACGGTGCAGGTCGAACTCACCTTTCTCGTTCTTGTCGAAATTAACTCCCCAGTTCACCAGTTCCTTGATTTGGGCCGGAGCATTGCGCACAACTTGTTCTACAGCCTCTCTGTCGCTGATGTAGTCTCCGGCAATCATGGTGTCTTCGATATGCTTGTCGAAGTCATCTACAGCCAGGTTTGTAACAGATGCTATACCGCCTTGTGCTTTAGCAGTGTTGGCCTCTTCGAGTGTAGTTTTACATATTATGGCTATTTTGCCTTTGTTTGCCCTTGCAACTTTAAGGGCGTAGCTCATTCCGGCAACTCCTGAACCGATAATGAGAAAATCGAACTTTTTTGTCATATATAGGCCTATTAGATAGTGCAAAATTAGCAAAATCCTGTTGCTGGTGTTATTTTTGGTGACATAAATTCTTATTTTTTGTAACTTGCGCATAAAAATCATAGTATGGATAGAGTTTTTCAAGCAAGAATACGATTGAGCAGTATATTTCTGCTTGCAGCGGTCACTGTTGCCGCAGTATATTTCATGTGGTGCAAGAACGGCATCTTGATGGCTGTGGCACTGCTGTTTATGGTGGTCGTCATAGAAATGATGGTGAAGACTGCATATACGGTGAAAGCATCGGGCATGCTGGTCATAAAGCGCGGGCGATTCTCGAGAACTGTCGAAATAAACCTGCAGGATATCGAAAGCATCGAACGGATAAACCGTTTCAGAGTCTTCGGCCGTACCATGTCGAAATACCTTCTTATCCATGTCAAGGGCGGAGGTGCCGTAGCAGTGATGCCTGTCAACGAAGAAGGCTTTGTGAAATGCATCGAGAAATGCAGGGAAAGAAATATGGATAAGTAGATACTCTGCAGGTTTCTCCAATCTGAAAATGAATAGTTATGCTGGTAGTATATGCCAGAATGTTTTGTTGCTTTAAAATTTTGATACACAATGAAAAAAATCAATATATTGGTCATGTCTGCACTGCTGCAGTCTGCCGTTTGCGTATATGGTAATCCGAAATATTCAGATGAAGACGTTCAGGTTTCGTCAATAGCTGATGTTGCCTCGGACGAAGAAGAGATTGAAGACTATTCGTCTGAATGGAACGAAAAGGTGCAGACAAAACTGCATGATTTCACCAGTGAAGAACTTGAAACTTCGAATTTCTATACCGGAATATGTATTTACGATCTTACTGCCGATTCGCTTTTCTTTGACTACAACGGCAATAAGATCATGCGTCCTGCTTCAACGCAGAAACTGATTACTGCTGTCGCAGCACTGGATTATTTGGGTGCCGATTGCGAATATGTCACTTCGGCATACATCTCTGGCAAGGTGGAAAACGGTGTGCTCAACGGCGATGTTTATGTTGTCGGAGGTTTCGACCCTGCATTCAATTCTGGCGATTTGAGACGTTTGGCACGTGCAATAAGCAATGAAGGCATAAAGCGCATAAACGGCAAGGTTTACGGCGACGTGAGCATGAAGGACACCTTGATATGGGGACAAGGATGGTGCTGGGACGATGCTCCTTCTGAGAGCGAACCATATCTGACGCCGTTGGTTCTCAATCGCGGATGCGTGACTGTTTCCGCAGGACCTGAAAACAAACCGATGCTTGAGCCTTCCACTTCGTTTGTTGAACTTCAGGACCGTACCGGCGGTGGAGGAAAATTCAAGGCAACAAGAAACTGGGTAAGCAACGGAAACATCATAACCGCTTCAGGAAACATGAAGCGAGGCAACTCAAAGACTATCAGTGTGTATCGTCCGGAGCTTTATTTCCTCTGTACACTGACCGATTTCCTTAAGACTGAAGGCATTACATTCTCTGCCGACTCTTCATCCGTTGTCTACGGCTTAAAGGAATTGCCGTCGGAGAATGTGAAACGCGTATACAGATGTTCGCGTACAGTAGAGCAGATTCTTGTCAAGATGATGAAGGAGAGCGACAATCTGTATGCCGAATCGATGTTCTATCTGCTTGCATCGCGTGCCAGCGGCCGCAAGTGGGTTTCGCATGATGAGGCCATCGACCGTATTGAGTCGGTCATCAACAAGGCCGGCGGTTCTTCGTCGTTATGCAAGGTTGCCGATGGAAGTGGTGTGTCCCTCTATAATTACACTACGGCATGTGTAGAAACAGCATTGTTGCGCTATGCATATAGGAATAGCGACAGAATTTATAAATACCTTTATCCTTCGTTGCCAGTGTCGGGTATGGACGGAACCTTGTCCAACAGAATGAAGCACGGCAATTCCAAAGGCAGTATTTCGGCCAAGACGGGAACGTTGGAGGGCGTGAGTTCCCTGTCTGGATATTGCAATGCCTCGAATGGCCATCTGATGGCTTTCACCGTAATCTGCAACGGTGTTCTGCGAGGTTCTGTAGGCAGGAGTGTTCAGGATAAGATATGCCATATTCTGACGCATTGACGGTCATTTGCATACGGTTTTTCCGAGCGGGCTGTGCTGTACTTTCCACAATGCCATGAAGACATTATGCCTATACAGAACAGCGCATGAGCACGGTGTTTCCCGTTCTTTCTGCGCTTTTTATTTTGCCCTTATATCATTGTCGTGATTTCCGGAGGCTTGCGAATCATTTTGTGAGCCCTCGCAATTTCATTTGTGAGCCCTCGCGATAAAATTTCTGCGCGCTCGTAATTTTTTCTGCGGGCGCCTGCAGATATTCATCCAGAGGCGTGCAGAATACGTTTTCTGGCTGTACATGAAGCAGGAATGAAGAGATACTGTACTGTTAACGAAAAGTTAAAGTGTATTGCCGGTATTGCAAATGAGGCAGATGTGTTACAAATTTGCGGTGTCCTATCCGGCTAGGACACTGAAAAACCTTTGATTCGAGTATTTAGAACCATAAAAGAGTTACTTTTCTATTATTATGAAAAACGTTGCTGCGTTATCTATTTTGTTTCAGATGATTCCGTTGTCGGTGTGTTCACAATCTAGTGGATATTACGTCAGGGGCGAATTGAGAGATTCGTTGCTGGACGAATGTGAACCATACGCAACCATACGTATTGAAAGGAGCGGCGATACGCTTCATGCAGTGAAATTGGCAGTTACAGATGCTGAGGGACGATTTTCGGAGAAGATAGATTCGATAGGCCGTTACCGTATCTTGATTTCGTCTGTCGGCAAGAAACCCATAAAGCGCGAGTTTTATCTTAGTGACACGGACAGCATTGCCGATCTTGGTGTTTTGTATACCAGAGAGGAGAGCGAACTGCTCAAGGGAGTGGAGATTGTTGTTCAGAAACCGCTCGTCAAGTCTGATCCCGACAAGATTACGTACAGCATAGAGAACGATCCTGACTCGAAAACAAGTACCACGATGGATATGCTCCGCAAGGTGCCTATGGTTACCGTAGACGGGGAGGACAATATAAAGGTGAAAGGGTCAAGCAGTTTCAAGATATATGTGAACGGCAAGCCTAACGCGATGATGAGCACCAATCCGAAGGAAGTTCTTAAAAGTCTTCCTGCAAATTCCGTCAAGGAAATTGAGGTTATAACGGAACCTGGTGCAAAGTATGATGCCGAAGGAATAGGCGGAATACTCAACATCGTCACTGTCGGAGGCCGTATGTCTGGATATACTGCCACTTTGGGTACGTCGGCCGGAAACAACGGCTTTGGCGGCTACGGTTACGGTACTGTTCAGCTCGGCAAGTTCATGCTGGCAGGAAGTTATGGCATAAACAAGCATGTTTCGCCCGAAAGTTATTCGTCTGGAAGGCGTGAGGATTATACTTCCGATGAAAATGCTTATCTGGATTCAGAAAGAAGACAAAAGTATGATGGTACATTTCAGTACGGCTACGTGCAGGGAAGTTACGAAATAGACACTCTGAATCTTGTCACTTTCTCCACCAACTTCTACAGCAGCGGATACAGCAACAGGAGTACAGCTCTTGAACAAATGTTTTCGAGAAGCATGATGCCTGTCTACTCTTACGGAATGAATACGGATGCCGACGGATCATACACGGGATTGACGGCAAGTGCCGATTATCAGCATTCGTTCAAGAGAAAAGGGCGGTTCCTGACATTGTCGTACAAATTCGATTACAATCCGAACAGCAGCAGCAGTGAGACAGAATATGTCGATGTCGTTGATGTGCCTTTTGACCTCAAGGGGCAGTATTACGATAATGACGCACATACTGAAGAACATACCGTACAGCTGGACTATGTCGACCCGATAAGCGATATGCATTATGTGGATGCCGGAGTGAAGTATATTTACCGCATGAATCAGAGCGACGGAAAATACTATAAGGACAATGGGGCAGGTGAGCTCGTTCAGGATATGGACATGTCGACAAAATACGGTCGTCGTCAGGACATTCTGGCCGCCTATGCCGATTATCAGCTCAAGTGGAACGATTTCGGTGCTAAGGCCGGAGTACGTTTTGAGCATACGTTTATGGACATAGAGTATGAGCTCCATCCGGAGAGGGATTACGATGCCGGATTTGACGACTTGGTTCCTTCCTTGGTGCTTTCTTACTCTCTCGGACAGTCGTCTTCGCTGAAGCTGGGATACAATATGCGTATAAACAGACCTGACATCTGGTATCTCAATCCCTTCAGAGATACGAGCAATCCGACATCTGTTTCTTACGGAAATCCTGATCTGGACACGGAGAAGTCGCATAATATGAACCTGACGTTCAATACCTTCGCCTCGAAATTCAGTATGAATGCTTCTTTGAACTACCGTTTTGCCGACAACGGAATTGAAGCGTATTCTTTTATAGAGGACGGTATAATGAACAGTACGTACGGCAACGTGGGCAAGAGTCAGGAGTTGAACCTTTATCTCTGGATGAACTGGAATCCATGGAAAAAGACACGTTTTTCTCTGAATGCGAACGGTGCGTATGTGGATAACAGAAGTAAGCAGCTTGATGCGCACAACTACGGTTTTACCGGAGGCATAAACGGAAATATTCAGCAGACATTGCCTTGGGATGTAAATCTGAGTTTCTACGGTGGAGCAGGTTCTCCTTATATATCATTGCAGGGACGTGGAGCCAGTTACTACTATTACGGAATAAATGTCAACAAGTCGTTTCTTAAGGACAAGAGGCTCACTGTCACGCTGTATGCAAGAAACATCTTCAACAAGTATAGGACTTACAGCAATACCATCGATGCCGAAACGTTTAAGAATTCGAGCAAGAGCAGGATTTATCAGTTGAGCTGGGGTGTCAGTGTGAACTGGAGATTCGGCAAACTGGAATCGCAGGTTAAACGTACCAATAGAAGTATAAACAACGACGATGTCAAGAGCGGCGGTGGTGGCGATTCCGGTTCAGGCAAATAAAATGAAACCGTAATATGTTATGACTGCTGAAAGTAAAAGGCTGTGCCTGAGAGGCATGGCCTTTTGTTGTGATAAAAAGAAATGGACCGCAAAGCTGAATGATGCTCTGCGGTCCATTTCCTTGTTGTATAGATGTTTATGTCTTATTTGACATATTTGCTGTAATCTGTCAGTCTCATGTCGCCTTCGTGCAGGAATGTATCGTGCATTGCGAATGCTGCCGACATCTTGTGGCATGTCTGACCCTTGTCTGCTATCTTGAGATAGTCCCAGAGAAGCTGCTTGTAGTCAGGGTGGGCACAATTTTCAATAATTGCCTCTGCACGCTCTCTAGGTGATTTGCCTCTGAGGTCTGCAATACCCTGTTCAGTTACGATGATGTTCACGTCGTGCTCTGTATGGTCGATGTGGCTGCAGAACGGAACGATGGAGCTGATGAAACCGCCCTTGGCTACAGACGAGCATGTGAAGATGGATATGAACGCGTTTCTTTCGAAGTCGCCGGAACCGCCGATACCGTTCATCATCTTTGTACCGCAGATATGTGTTGAGTTTGCATTTCCGTAGATGTCCACTTCTATGGCTGTGTTTATAGCGATAAGTCCGAGTCGGCGGATTATTTCAGGACTGTTGGATATTTCAGAAGGTCTGATGACGAGCTTGTCCTTGAAGAAGTCAATGTCTTCGTAGATGCCCTTGAGCACATCGTTTGTCACTGTGAGCGAACATGTGCTGGCTGTCTTCACTCTTCCCTCGCGCATAAGCTTTACAACTGCGTCCTGAAGCACTTCTGTATAGATGTTGAATGCAGGAACGTTAGGATTGCTTCCGAGCGCACCGAGTATGGCATTTGCAGTTGAACCTACACCGCTCTGCAGAGGCAGGAATGTTTCCGGAATTATGCCCCTCTTCATGTCGGACATGAGGAAGTCTGCAACGTTCTGTCCGATCTTGTCTGTTACAGGGTCTGCGTCCTTGAATGCTCTTGCCTCGTCAGGAATGTTGCATTCTATCACTCCGACGATTTTCTTAGGGTCAATCTGAACGTATGTGGTACCAACTCTGTCAGAAGGCTTCTCAATCATTATCGGCTTGCGGTAAGGAGGGTCGAGCGGTTCGTAGACATCATGTATGCCTATTGATTTGGCGCTGTGGAAAGCGTTGAGCTCGATGAAAACACCTTTCTTTGCCAAGTGGGCTACTGTTGGAGCAATACCTCCTGCTGCTGTAAGATAGGCTTTTCCGTCTTCTTCAATTGCACAGCACTCGATGATTGCCCAGTCAACGTCTCCCATGAAACCGTATCTCAGCTCCTGTGCCATCTGGCTCAGATGGATGTCGTTGTATGCAATTTCTCCTGCATTGACATGTTTTCTGAATTCAGAGTTTGTTGTGTAAGGAGCACGGTAGCATATAGCATTTGCCGCCGAGAGCACGCCGTCGCAAGATTGTCCTGTCGATGCACCTGTGAAGATTCCAACTCTGAAAGGACGTCCGTTTTCATGTTCTTCGGTCGCTTTTTTTGCCAATTCTGCAGTAACTGCTTTAGGTGTACCGGCCGGCGTAAATCCGCTCAGACCGATGTTGTCGCCGTTGCAAATCATTGAAGCGGCTTCTGCTGCACTGATTCTTGTAAATGCCATTTTTATGTGTTGTTTATAGTTTTATATTTTTAGAAAATTCATGAGCTAACATGCAAATTTAATTTTATTATTTTGATTTGCTGAACAAAAATACATTTTAATGACTCATTTGTACATTAATGGACTATTTTTGGATGTATTCGAAATTAATTGTCCGTTTTTTGATTACTTTAATTTGCAAATGTCAATGATGTTCTGTTATTTTGTAGTCATATATGATTTATTAACAGCTTTAAATTGATATTATGGAAGAATACTCTAACAATCAGCAAACAGTTGCCGGTTCAGAGCAGAATAATCTCCGCAAACCGGACAATTTTCTTTTGTGGGCTATCTTGGCAACCATATTCTGTGGATGCGGAAGTATCATCGGACTTGTAACTGGTATCATTGCAATAGTCTACGCTTCGAAGGTCAATGATCTTTGGATGAGCGGAGCACAGTATGAGGCATTGGATGCTGCAAAGAAAGCAAAGATCCTTACATTCATTACTATAGGTGTCGGTGTTGTAATCCAGATAGTATATTGGATTTTCTATTCATCGATTATAATGGCTGCTGTAAGTGAATCAGCATACGGTTATTAAAATACGCATAGCAATACCGGTAGCGATAATCGTTGCCGGTATTGTTTATTATATATTCGACCCTTCTGAATATGTGGCATTTCCAAAATGCCGGTTTTTTGTACTTACGGGATTGAAGTGTCCTGCTTGCGGACTTCAGCGTGCCGTACATGCATTGCTTTCAGGCAATGTGGTTGAGGCTTTTTCGTACAACTTGTTTCTGTTGTTTTCTTTGCCTTATGCCGTAGCGCTTGTTCTTGGCGAATACTACAATTTCGGAGGACGATTTGACAGACTTAAGCGGTTTACGCAGAGCCGAACCATGGTTTATGCATATATTCTGCTATTTTTTATATGGTGGATCCTGCGCAATGTCTGCGGTTTGTAGCAATCTTGAATTAATAACTAGGATTTGTTTTTTTATCTATATCTATGGCGACTAAATTATATCTTATACGACACGGCGAAACTGTTGAAAATGTAGCTCATATTCTTCAGGGTCAAATCGACGGTAATCTTTCGGAACGTGGAATACAGCAGGCCAAGGATGCGCGTGAAGCCTTGTGCGATATTGCATTTGATGCCATTGTGTGCAGTGACCTGAAGAGATGTCGTGATACTGCCGCAATCCTCAATGAAGCCCATGGATTGGATATCAACTATACAAAACTGCTTAGAGAACGTGATTGGGGTAGTATAACCGGAATGGTTGTCGATGGTACACGCAAGATTGAAATACCTGAAGATGCAGAATCCATGTCTGCATTGACTGTACGTGCCAAGATTTTCCTTAATTTCATTCTTGATACTTATCCCGACAAGACTGTATTGGCTGTCAGCCATGGCTTTTTCTGCCGTGTTGTGCAGGCTGTATACTATGGACAGACAATCAAGGATGTAGTTCCTATGACCAATACTGAAGTCAGGATATTAGAGCTCGATGGTACAAAGAGATATTGACAGTTATCTGCCTTGCAATCAAATTCCTTTTTATTTGAATGCTTCTACGGAATAAGCAATAAGCAGATAGCGTCCGAATTTACCTAAAAATGTAGAAATAAGCACTATGGTTGGATTTGCACGCATGATGCCGAGTGCAATAGATATTGCTTCTCCTACTACCGGAAGAAAGGACAATACACCCATCCACGCACCTCTGCCTTCGACAAACTTTTGAGCCTTCAACAGTTTTTCTTCTTTTATCCCGAAGACCCTTTTTATCAATTTCATATCGCCGATGGTTCCAATCCAATAATTTACCATCGAACCTGCTACGTTTCCGATGGTTCCGCTGACAACTGTCAGGAAAGGGTCCATTGTACTTGTTGCCAGCAATGCCGCCATGACAACTTCCGAGCTGAACGGTATAATCGTTCCGGCAAGAAATGCGGCAATGCCCATTCCCCAGTATCCGTAACTTATCAGAATTTCATTTAGTGTGTCCATAAATTTGCAGTTGCAGATGCTATGATTGCCAATACGGCAATTATGAATATAATGTTGGATGTGCGTGTGTTTGTTTGTGCAAAATACTGTCCGCCAACGATTGCTGTACATATATATGGTACGGCAAGCATGCTGCCGAAATGAGACGGAACAAGCAATGCAATGGCAAATCCGCCTATACCTAAAGCAATAGCGGCATTATATATGGTTCTTGTTCTGGTCTTGTCTTTATAGCTGTTTCTGTAGAAATTTATTGAACCTGCAGCAAATAAGGCTAAGGCCAATGATGCCGGACATATCTCTACAGCTGTCAGTGAGCTGTAGTCAGGTGATGTAATCCTTATTATATCGTTGATGTCATTATAGAATATTTCAACATCACCGATGCAGAAAGCATATACAAACAGAAACCAGAATGGAGTCAATACGCCAAGTATTCCAGCCGTGAATGTACGAGGATTCAATGACCTCATAATCAATTGTGCAATCCAATAGAATGGAACCATGAATATCATTTTGGGCACGATAAGCGTGGCTGTACCTGCAAATAGGTATGTTACAAACGATGTTGCGGTCGAACTGCTTGTCTGATATGTGACGAAAAGCGTGAACAGCGACAGAAGCGTTGTTATTGCTATCAGATGGAACGGCTGAAAGTTGTGGAGGAACGTGCTTGCCGATATTAATGCCAGCAGGCAACTGCTCGGCATACGCGAACGTATCCTGAGCAGGGCGAATTTGTTGTTCATTTCAAACATCATACTTGTTATGACGATTGTGCAGGCAAGTCCGATGAATACGGCCGTATTGCCTGAACGTATCGATTCCGGTATGATGTTCCACGCGATGCTGTCTGTGAAGAATCCGGCTTTTTCTGCATCAGACCAGCCAATCCACACTGCCAAAGCAAATATGCAGGTTGCCGGCAGTGTAAACTGGCTGGATGCTATTTTTTTCAAGAACTCAAGTCTCACGATTCTTTTTCCTTATTTCTTAAGTCTTAAAGATCTTGTCCTATGTCCGAACGGAAGTATTTCTTCTCGAAGTTTATCTTCTGTGCTTCATTGAACGACTTGGCGAGTGCTTCGGCCTTGTCCTTACCGTATGAGCTTACAGCTATCACACGTCCGCCGTTTGTAACGATTTTTCCGTCTTTTACGGCTGTTCCTGCGTGGAATACAATGCTTCCTTCTACATCGTCTATACCTGTTATCTCGTATCCTTTTTCGTATGCTTCAGGATAGCCTCCGGATACGAGCATTACGCATACTGCAGAACGGTCGTCTATTTCAATTTCGCGCTCTTCGAGATTGCCCTCAGCTACACCTTCAAACAGTTCCACCAGGTCGCTCTTTATGCGGAGCATCACTGTTTCTGTTTCAGGGTCGCCCATGCGGACATTGTATTCTATAACCATAGGGTTGCCTTCAACGTTTATAAGACCGAAGAATATGAAGCCTTTGTAGTCGATGCCTTCCGATGCAAGTCCTTCTACAGTAGGACGGATAATTCTGTCCTCAACCTTCTTCATCCATTCCTTGTCGGCAAATGGAACAGGAGAAACGCTTCCCATACCTCCAGTGTTCAAGCCTGTGTCGTGCTCGCCTATGCGCTTGTAGTCCTTTGCTTCAGGCAGAATCTTGTAGTTCTTTCCGTCGGTGAGTACGAATACAGAGCACTCTATTCCGCTGAGGAATTCCTCGATGACTACGGTTGCACTGGCATTTCCGAACATACCCTCAAGCATGTTCTTGAGTTCTTTCTTTGCTTCATCGAGAGTAGGAACGATGAGCACACCTTTACCTGCGCACAGTCCGTCGGCCTTGAGCACGTAAGGAGCCTTGAGTGTTTCAAGGAACTTGTATCCTTCTTCGATATTTGTTCCGTTGAAGCTTCTGTATGCGGCAGTCGGAATGTTGTGGCGCTTCATGAATCCTTTTGCAAATTCCTTGCTGCCTTCGAGTTCTGCTCCAGCTTTTGAAGGACCGATGACAGGAATGCTGCAGAGTTCGGCATCGTTCTTGAAATAATCGTAGATACCCTTTACGAGTGGATCTTCCGGACCGACAACAACCATGTTTACATTGTTGTCAAGAACGAATTTCTTTATACCGTCGAAGTCGTCAGCCTTCAGTGCCACGTTCTCGCCGGCAGATGCAGTTCCGGCATTTCCTGGTGCAATAAACAGTTTTTCTGTCTTTGGACTCTGGGCGATTTTCCATGCAAGAGCATGTTCACGTCCGCCGCTTCCTAATAGAAGTATTCTCATATTCTTGGTGAATTAATGTTTTATAGAATCCTATTTATTGAAAATCATTTAAGAAAATCGTCGAAATATCTGCTGATGTGTTCGTGCAGATGTATTCTGTCAGTACCCATCATGTTGTGTTCGTCGCCAGGGTAGGTGAACAAGTCTGGGTGCGTGCCAGCATCTATGCAGGCTCTGATGAACGAAAGTGTCTGCTGAGGAACGCATACAGGATCGTTGCCTCCGTATATGATCATGAGCCTGCCCTTGAGGTTGCCTGCTTTGTTCAGCAGACTTGCATTCTTGTATCCTTCAGGGTTTGCCTGAGGTGTATCCATGTATCTTTCGCCGTACATTACTTCGTAGTACTTCCAGTCGATTACAGGGCCTCCTGCGACGCCTACCTTGAATACGTCAGGATAAGTAGTCATCAGGCTCGTTGTCATGAATCCTCCGAAGCTCCATCCGTGCACTCCCAGTCTGGTGCTGTCAACATAAGGCAGGCTTTTCAGATAAGCCACTCCTTCGAGCTGGTCTTTCATTTCCTCTGTGCCGAGCTGACGGAATGTTGCCTGTTCGAAGGCAAGTCCTCTGTTTTCGCTTCCGCGGTTGTCCAGACAGAACATGACGTAGCCTTTCTGTGCCATCCAGATGTCCCAGCCTCTGACTCCCCAGTTGCGGCTCGCATCGATGTTGTGGGCATGTGGACCTCCGTAGACGTATACTATTGCCGGATATTTCTTGTTCGGGTCGAAATCTGTAGGGAGCACAAGTCTGTAGTACAGATCCGTTTTACCGTCAGCAGCCTTTATGGTTCCCACTTTCATTTCAGGTACGTCGTAGTCTTTCCACGGTTCTTCCGCTGTGAGAATGTTGACATTCTTGCCGTTGTCGGTTGCAATGAGGTCGATGCTTCTTGCCGTTGTCGGTGATGAACTGTTGCTCTGAAGGTATTTGCCCGATTCAGACAAGTCGCCGTAGTGATAACCTTTGCCGTCATCGAGAAGTTTTCTTCTGCCTTTCATGTCGACGGCATACAGATTTCTCTGTATCGGATTTTCTTCGTTGCTTGCGTATATTATAGACTTCTTTGCCTCGTTGAATCCGAGAACCTCCATAACCTCGAATTCACCTTTGGTCAGCTGTGCAAGCTGTTTGCCGTCGGTATTGTAGAGATATATGTGGTTATATCCGTCTTTTCTTGTCTGATATATGAACTTGCTGTCGTCCCAAGGAAGGAACATTATAGGATTTGTCGGTTCGACATATTTGTCGTTCGTTTCCACGAAGAGAACCTTCTCTTTGTTGCCGTCCGAAGCATTGTAGCGCACCAGTTCAGCTCTGTTCTGGTCGCGGTTGAGTTCAATCATGTATACCTTCTTTTCATCAGGACTCCAGGCTATGTTTGTGAAATATCTGTCTGTCGGATCTCCTGCTTTCAGGTAAATCGCATTTCCTGTAGCCGGATTGTATATGCCCACAGTCACCTTGTGGCTTGTCTCACCGGCCATAGGATACTTGTCTGGTACCATCGTAGCACATCTTGTCGATATGTCCACCTGAGGATATGTGGTAACCATTGATTGGTCCATTCTGTAGAATGCCAGCAGATTGCCCTTAGGACTCCAGAATGTGCCTTTCATTATGCCGAATTCGTTGCGGTGAACACTTTCTCCATACACAATGTCGAGACTTCCGTCTTTGCTCACCTGATTTTTCTTTCCGTCGGCAGTAATAACATACAGGTTGTGGCCTGACGTATATGCCAGATTGCGCGATTCTGCATTCCAATCGGCATTCTGCATACCTTTCTCTTTTGGTTGTGACCATTCCACCGTCTCTTTTTCCCAATCTACGAGCATGTCGCTCTTTGGTGTGCTGACTTTCACCAAAGTCTTGTCAGCATACGGAAATACAGCCTCATAAAGGTGGTGTATCTTGCCTGCATCGGCCTTTTCGAGAATGTTGTTTATTTTTTCAGTACTGAAGAGTACAGTTTTTTGGCCTGTCTTGCTGTCTACAGTAGAACATTCATCTACATCCAGTTCTATGCATTTGTCGCCCCACCATGTGAGGTAAGCTGTTTTAGGATAAAGCGAGTAGAATGTCGATCCTCCAGGCAGAAGGTCGTCGAGTGTGAATCTTTTCTTGTCCTGAGCTGTCATGGCCGAGGTGATGGTAAGCATCATTGCTAAAGCTAATATGCCTTTTCTCATTTTGTTTCTATATTGTTGTCTGTAAAAAGTGCGCGGACGCAGCCGGACATCAATATTCCTGCTTGCGTCCGCTTGTTTCCGCACTATCCTTGTAAATATTATCTTCTGTTGTCTTTATCCTTTCTGAAAGGACGTCCTTCGCTGTCGAAGCCCCAGCTCTTTCTTCGGTCGTTGTCGCCTTTCTTTCGGTCATCCCTTCTTCGGTCGTCCTTGTATTTCGAACCGCCGTCGCGCTTGTCACGTCTGTCGCGTCTGTCATCCTTTTTGCCGAATCGGCCCCTGCTGTCGTCATCGTCAAATCTGCGCTTGTGGTCTTTTCCTCCGAACGGCTTTGCCTTGAAGTAATGGTCGTTGTCGTCGTGCTTGCGCTTTCCTTTGCCGAAGTGCTTGCCGCCTACCATTGAAGCATCGTCCATCTCTTCGTCTTCATCCTCATCTCTGTGCTTGTGAGGCTTGAACTTGAGATTGCGCTTTCTTTCTTCGTCGGTCTTGATGTCAATACCTTCTTCGCGCAGGTCCTTGAGCTTTCCGCTGAATATCTGATATTTGCGGAATTCGCATTCGAGCGCACCGTTGTAGAGCGCGTATTTTGTAGAAGGACGGAATCCTATCTGTGCGAAACATTCGTCTCTGAAGCTGAGAACCCACGCATCGTTTCCTGCGAAAGCATGTTTCAGTCTCTCGCCCAGTGTAGAGTAGAGTCCCAGAAGGTCATCTGTCGTGATGCGTTCGCCGTATGGCGGGTTTGTAATCATTATGGCCTTTTCGGCAGGCTGAGTGAAATCAGCTATGTCCTGCTGGCAGATTTCTACAATCTTGTTGACACCAGCGGCACGTGCATTCTCCTGAGCAATGCTTACACACTGACGGTTGATGTCGTAACCGTATATCTTATGGTCGAATTCGCGCTCCTGTGAATCGTCATTGTATATTTTTTCGAACAGTTCCTCGTCGAAATCCTTCCATCTTTCGAATGCAAACTCCTTGCGGAATACACCCGGGTATATGTTGAGTGCAATAAGCGCAGCCTCAATCAGAATTGTTCCCGAACCGCACATAGGGTCGATGAGGTCGCATTCGCCGTCCCAACCTGTAAGCATAATCATGCCGGCAGCGAGAACCTCGTTTAGAGGAGCCGCTACTGTTGCCTGGCGGTATCCGCGCTTGTGGAGACTTTCGCCGGAGCTGTCGAGGCAGATTGTCACGTCGTCCTCTGCGATATGTATGTGTATTCTTATGTCAGGATTTGTGATGCCCACGTTAGGACGTTCGCCTGTTTTCTCTCTGAAGTAGTCGGCAATTCCGTCTTTTACTCTGTAGGCAACGAATTTCGAATGTCTGAAGTTTTCTGAGAATACAACCGATTCAACGAGGAATGTGCTTGTCGAATCCATGTATTCTTCCCATTTGATTGTCTTGGTCTTTTCGTATACTTCATCAGCATCTTTAGCCTTGAAGTGCAGTATAGGCTTAAGTATCTTTATCGCTGTGCGCAGGCAGAAGTTTGCCTTGTACATCATTTCCTTGTCGCCGGTGAACGAAACCATACGTCTTCCGATCTGGACGTTGTTGGCTCCCAATGCTGTGATTTCCTTTGCCAGTACCTCTTCCAGTCCTTGGAACGTTTTGGCTATCAGCGCAAATTCTTTTCCTTCCATGTATTGATGTTGAATGTGATGTTTCTTATGTTTTGTGAATCTATCTGGTCGTCTCTTTGTTTGTCTTGTGCGCCGTCATCTGCGCTGTACAATTCTGCTGTCGGCAGGCACATCCTCGGTCACCCATATATTGCCGCCTATCACAGCACCTTTGCCTATGGTTATTCTTCCGAGTATTGTAGCGTTGGAATATACAATTACGTCGTCCTCGAGTATCGGATGGCGCGGTATGCCTTTGATGGGATTGCCGTTGCAGTCGAGCGGAAAGCTCTTTGCACCGAGCGTCACTCCCTGATACAGTTTCACGTTGTTGCCTATGATGCATGTTTCGCCGATGACAACGCCTGTACCGTGGTCAATTGTGAAGTGATGGCCTATTTCTGCACCCGGATGAATGTCTATTCCGGTTTCCGAATGTGCCATTTCTGTAAGTATTCGCGGAATGAACGGAACTCCGAGCTTTAGCAGTTCGTGGGCTATACGGTAGTTCGTCAGCGTCTTGATGACAGGGTAGCAGCTTATTATTTCTCCGAAACTTTTTGCCGCAGGGTCGCCGTTGTATGCGGCTTCAACGTCGGTGGCGAGTATTCTTCTCAGTTTCGGAAGTCTTTCTATGAATCTGCATGCCAGATCAAGGCTTTTGTCACGTATATCGTCAGTTTTTGTGTCGGCACATGCATCGTTCATGTACAGTCCAGCTTCAATCTGTCCGGCCAACAGTCCGAACAGTTTTTCCACGTTCACGCCGATGTGGTATTTCAGCGTGTCGCTGTTTATTGATGAATTGCCGTAATATCCGGGGAAAATAATGGCTCTTGCCAGGTCTATGATTTCACACAAGACTTTGCCTGACGGCAGCGGTGTGTCTTCGCTGTGCTTATGAAACATTCCCTTGTATGATTCAGGCTCGGACAGTTCTTCGACGGCCTGCATCAGTTTGTTTGTACAGTTGGTGGAATTCATTTGTTGTCTTGTGTCAGTAAATTAACATTCAGCCGTTTGTCGGATGATTTTACCTGCAAAAATAATGAAAAAAAAGAATCTTGTTGATATGAGGGTTAAAAAAATGCTGAAGTGCTGTTTTATAGTCAATAGGGCATGAGTGTTTTTCTGTTGAAAAGCGAGCGCTCGTGTCCGAATTTTCGAGCGCGTGCGGTTTTGCTTGCGAGCCCTCGCAAGTTTTGGTTTTCTATAATGACAGATGCCGTACACCGAACTGTTAATACTTATTGATATATTTATTGTCTCCTGATTATTAAGAACATAAAAGCGTTATTTCAACAAAAGCGTTAAATGATATCTGAAAAACAAATCTTTTTACTTATCCGGTGTTTTCGGCAAATGTCATTTTTCGATTACCTTTTCTGGTCATCGGGTTTTATTATTTGTCAAGGTTTTGCTTCGCTCTGCAAATCCATCTGTTTCCTGCATGCATAAACAAGGCATAAAGAATGCTTTTTATGAATGCTCGGCAAATATCTTCATAAATCCTGATGCAGGCAATTTGAAATCCCTAAATGCATGTAGGATTTTCCCTAATGCGGCATTCCTTTTCCCTATAGTATAATCAGACTTTACGTGCGCCGGCTGTAAAAACGGTTGTGCAATAGTTGGAGTTGCAAGCTTTATGTGCTAAGTTTGCATAAGATAAATGCCTTGTCCAGGCATTTGTATATGTTTTTTACTCTTTACAATCATTTATTGCCGTATGCTTACAAATGAAGAATGTGAACTTTTCAATTCCAGAATGAAAGGTACTATGATTGAGGCCTTGGGCATTAGGTTCTTGCCTTCGGATGACGATGTTGCTCTGGCAGAGATGCCTATATGTGCCGCTACGAAACAGTATTTCGGAATTCTGCACGGCGGTGCCTCACTGGCGTTGGCCGAGACTGTTGCAGGAGCAGGGTCGCTCCACATCACCGGAGGCCGGTACAAAGTGTGCGGTGTGCAGGTTACGGGCAACCACGTCGGCATGTCGGCTTGTGAAGGCAAGGTCTACGGACGTGCAACGATTGTCCATGCCGGCAAATCGACCCACGTCTGGAATGTGGATATCGTTGGTGAAGACGGAAAACTCATATCTACTGAAAGGGTAATGAATTATATTTTGAAGGATGACTGAAGATTTGAGAGAAAGAATCGGGCGTGCAGAGGCTTTTGCCGCATTCAGAATGCCGTTCGACAATGAATTTACTGTCGTCATGCAGAGAGGCATTGGGGCTTTCGTTTCCGACTCGGTTGCAGAATTGGCCGGCAGACGAGGTTTTGTCATGGTGCCTTTCTCGCTGGGGCGTAAATGGCCGGTCGTTATGGTGCGTCCGGACGATGTTGTGCGTACGCATGTTCCCGATGCCTGGGGCGAAAGTATGTTGTCCTCCGGGCTTTGCAGTGACAGCGGGCGCAAAGTCTACGAACAGGCATTCGAAGCCTTTCACGGTGCTGTAAGCTGTGGTGAATTCGACAAACTCGTACTTTCGCGCCACTGTGAAAGGCATTTGGAAGGCGGTAACCTGCTGGACAGTTTCATAAAAGCCTGCCACATGTATCCGCGCATGATGGTATATCTGTGTCGTACGGCCGAGGGAGGAGTGTGGTTCGGATGCACTCCGGAAATACTGCTTTCAGGTCGCCGCTCGCATTATTCCACTGTAGCTCTGGCCGGTACGATGTCTGTGCCTGAAAGTGACACGCGTACAGTTGAATGGAGTACTAAGAATGTGGAAGAACAGCGTATAGTTGCCGATTACATCAGGCAGAAACTTCACGGCTACGCAGATGTGATTGAGGAGGAAGGTCCGTATACGTCAAGAGCCGGACATCTGATTCACCTCAAGACCGTGTTCCATTTTACTCCTGCCAAAACAGGTTTTATTCCTTCGCTAGTGGAAGAACTCTATCCTACGCCTGCCGTTTGTGGACTGCCGAAGGAGAAGGCCAAACGATTCATCGAGGAAAACGAAGGGTACGACAGAGGCTACTATGCCGGTATCGTAGGAATGCTCGATGAGACGGGCGATACAGAACTCTATGTCAATCTGCGCTGTGCCCGTATAGACGGCCATGTGGCACATCTTTATGCCGGAGGAGGTATCTTGCCGACATCGGAGCTTGAGCAGGAGTGGACGGAAACCGAAGAGAAACTTAAAACCATAGGAAATGTTTTCAGATAAGAGAAATATACTGCAGTTGGTATCGCTCATGCGCAAGGACTGCATAGACCACGTCGTGCTTTGTCCTGGAAGCCGTAATGCTCCGTTGGTACATACTTTCGTCTATGCCGGTTTCCACTGCCACGAAGTGACTGACGAACGCAGTGCCGGATTCTTTGCATTGGGTCTGGCCGAATGTCTTGACCGTCCAGTAGCCGTGTGCTGTACGTCGGGTTCGGCGGTTCTGGACCTTTTGCCCGCAGTCAGCGAGGCTTACTACCATCCGCTTCCGCTGCTGGTCATTACGGCCGACAGACCCGAGAGATGGGTAGGACAGATGGACGGACAGACGCTTCCGCAGTTCGGCGCATTCGGACGGCTGGTACGTCATGCCGTGCAGTTGCCTGAACCGTCGTGGAACGATGACGATGCAGTCAATGCAGAAGAGGTGTGGCACTGCAACCGCCTTATAAATGAGGCCTTGGCAGAGATGAAGCGGTGGAACGGTCCAGTACACATAAATGTACCTATCTCGGAACCGTTGTTCAACTTTACGCGTACCGAATTGCCAGATGAACGCATCGTGCGCTTGTCGAAATACGCTTGCTGCTACTCCGATTTTGCACTCTCGGAAGAGATGAAGGACGAACTTTCTGCATGCCGGCGTGTGATGATTGTTGTTGGACAATTGACGCCTGCCGAGGCACGCAGACTCTCGCCGCTTGTCAAGAGATTGTCAGGTTGCGGTTGCGTTGTTGTTGCCGAGGTGCTTTCGAATCTGCATTCAGAAACCGGTGTAATCGGCAATTTCGATGAGATTCTTTATGCTGTACATGATGATGCTCTGAATCCGGAACTGGTAATCACGGTTGGCGGACATGTGGTGTCAAAGCGCATACGGCGTATGCTCAGACAATGCAGACCTTTGAAGCACTGGCACGTGTCGGAGTACGGTGAAATGGCCGATTTGTTCATGTCGATGACACGTCTGGTGGAATGCCGACCGTCAGATATGCTAGGTGCGGTGGCTGAGGTCTTGGCTGATTCTGTCTGTATGGACTATGCCGACCGATGGTATCGGGAATCGGATATTGTAGCTGAAACTATAGGAAATTATACGTTCGAAGGTTTCACCGATCTTTCGGTTTTGAATGCATTGAAACCTTATTTTGTCGATGAAATCGCTGTTCAGACAGCAAACAGCAGTGTTGTAAGGAACCTGCAGCTGTTGGGTGCAGGTCGGTCGGATGTATACTGCAACCGTGGAGTGAACGGAATAGACGGCTCTGTTTCCACGGCTTCGGGCTTTGCGGCAGGGGGCAGAGACACCATCCTGCTGACTGGCGATTTGAGTTTTTTCTATGACCAGAATGGATTGTGGAACAACTTTGTGCATTCTGGCGATGGAGCCCTGCTGAGGATTGTGCTGTTCAACAACGGTGGAGGACAGATATTCAGAAACCTACCGGGATTGGAGAAATCTCCTTATAGAAACAGATATGTGGCTGCGGGACACGTGACGCATGCTGAAGGCATCGCGAACGACAACGGATGCGGGTACATGAGAGCTGAAAATGCCGATGAATTCGCATTGTGTCTGAAGCGCTTCTTCGCCGACGATTATTGCCACGAATGCCGTACTGCAATATTGGAGGTGGTTACTGATACAGGTGACAACGAAAGGGAATACAAGAATTATTATCATAAACTGAAAAGATAAAGGCTGAAAAACTGTATGGAAAGAGAATGGAAAGAAATCAAGAAGTACGAAGAGATACTTTTTGAGTTTTATGAAGGTATTGCGAAGATTACTATCAATCGTCCTAGATGGAGAAATGCTTTTACACCGCTGACTACGTGGGAAATCAGTGACGCGTTGTATTATTGCCGTGAGGCTAAGGACGTGCGTGTGGTTGTGCTTACAGGTGCAGGCGACAAGGCTTTCTGCAGTGGTGGTGACATGAATGTGAAGGGACGTGGCGGATATGTCGGCAAGGACGGTGTGCCTCGTCTTAATGTTCTCGACGTGCAGAAGCAGATACGTTCTCTGCCTAAACCTGTCATTGCAATGGTCAACGGATATGCCATCGGAGGAGGACATGTACTTCATGTTGTGTGCGATTTGTCAATTGCTTCGGAGAATGCGATATTCGGTCAGACAGGACCTAAGGTGGGAAGCTTTGATGCCGGATTCGGCTCTTCTTACCTGGCTCGTATCGTAGGACAGAAAAAGGCGCGCGAGATATGGTTCCTCTGCAGACAGTATTCTGCTCAGGAGGCTCTCGAAATGGGATTGGTGAACAAGGTTGTACCTTTCGACAAACTGGAGGATGAAGTGGTTGATTGGGCAAAGACCATAATGAAGCGCAGTCCTATAGCCATTAGAATGATCAAGGCCGGACTGAATGCCGAACTTGACGGACAGGCCGGTATTCAGGAATTGGCTGGCGATGCCACAATGCTCTATTATTTCACAGATGAGGCTCAGGAAGGCGGAAAGGCGTTTCTGGAGAAGCGCGACCCAGACTTCGACCAGTATCCATATATTCCTTAATCAGTAGATGTTTTGCCATGAGATTTAAGATTGATATTCTGCCCAGAACATTGAAGTTCAAGAGACCGGCGGGTACATCCAGAGGTGTGTATACTGTCAGGAAGGTGTGGTACGTTGTACTGCGCGATGCGGAAGAGCCGGGTCGTTTCGGTGTAGGCGAGTGTGCTCCGCTCGTGGATTTGAGCTGTGACTACTGTTCTGACGATGTCTTTGAACGCAGATTGAGGACATTGTGCGATATGGCGGAGAAGCTGTCGTGCGACGATGAACCTGTCTTGCCCTATGAGGAGTTGAGACCGTATCCATCGATGCTTTTCGGACTTGAAACTGCCGTCTGGCACTGGAAACGCCGTAGCGTGTGTCTGTCGGATACTGAGTTCGGACGCGGGAAACGCGGTATTGAGATAAACGGACTGATATGGATGGGCTCTTTTGAGGAGATGAAAGAGCGTATCGAGGAGAAGCTGAGGCTTGGTTTCGGGTGCATAAAGCTTAAGATCGGTGCCATAGACTTTGATTCTGAGCTGAACCTTATAAGGATGATTCGCGGGCGTTTCTCAAAGGATGACATCGAACTGCGTGTCGATGCAAACGGTGCGTTCAGCCCGGACGATGCTTTGTTCAAGCTGGAACAGTTGGCCAAATACGACCTGCATTCAATAGAACAGCCCATAAAGGCTGGACAGTGGGATTGTATGGCACGTCTGTGTGCCGATACTCCTCTGCCTATAGCTTTGGATGAGGAACTGATAGGTGTAAACGAACTTGAAAGGAAGAACGAATTGCTCGACACTATACGCCCTCAGTATATTATACTTAAACCTTCGCTCCATGGCGGAATTGCTGGAGCTGAGGAGTGGGTAGGCAAGGCTGAGGAGCACCGGATAGGCTGGTGGGCTACTTCGGCTCTTGAGAGCAACGTGGGACTCAATGCAATAGCACATTGGTGCGCCGTGATGCAGGAGGGACGTGCAGATGCGTGTCTGCTTCCGCAGGGATTGGGCACCGGACAGCTTTTTGTGGAGAATGTGGCTTATCCTCTTGAGGTCAGGGGCGATAAGCTCTGGTTTGACTGCGCGGCGGCTCATTCGGCAGATACTATTGTCTGGTGATATGTGGCGTGCAGACGTTTGTAGTTTGAAAATATGGAACTTGACGAATTTCTTAAGGAATGGAATAATGAGTGTACGACGGTAGGGGTTCAGACATCCGGCTCTACCGGCGTACCGAAGAAAATGAGGGTGGAAAAGGCGCGCATGGTGGCAAGTGCAGTCAAGACGTGCGACTTTCTCGGACTTAGGCCGGGCGATTCTGCTCTTTTGTGTATGCCTCTGCAGTATATTGCAGGAAAGATGATGGTGGTGCGTTCTATTGTCCGAGGACTGAAGTTGGTTTCGGTGCATCCTTCGTCTGAACCGCTTTTGCTTACGGACGAGCATATCGATTTTGCGGCGATGGTGCCTATGCAGGTCATCAAAACATTGGAATCTGATGAGGGACGCAGAAAATTCAAGCAGATAAGGAATGTGATAATAGGTGGCGGGGCTATAGATCCGGCACTGGAAGCGCAGCTGAAGGACTTTCCGAATGCTGTGTGGAGTACGTATGGTATGACGGAAACATTGTCTCATATTGCCATGAGGCGATTGAGCCGCGAGACTGCAGGGAAATGGTATACTCCGCTGTCGAATGTACATGTAGAGCTTTCTGACAACGAGACACTGGTTATTTCTGCTCCTGATATCTGCGACGGTGTTCTGGTTACGAATGACCGTGCTGTAATCAATGAAAAGGGGCAGTTCCGTATACTTGGACGAACTGACAATACGATAAACTCAGGCGGTATAAAACTTCAGATAGAGGAGATTGAATCCAAAATATCCGAGTTGCTTGGCAATGCGGATGCTGAGGGACATTTCAGAATTGCAGGAAAGAAGGACCCGCTGTTCGGAGAAATCGTCGTAATGCTTCTTGATGAAAGTGTTTTGCCGTTGGAATCGAAGATTGCCGAAGCTGTAGCGGAGCTTCCCAAGTACTGGCGCCCTCGTGAGGTAATCAGGGTAAAGTCGTTGCCTATGACCGGAAATGGTAAACCGGACAGAGCAACTACGGCACTTATGGTAAACGAAAAGCCTGCAAATTGACGTTTTGACCGAATTTTCAGCTTTATAAATGTGTTTGGCTGAAAAAAGTATTTATTTTGCAATGTATTGTAAAATGCAGTGTATATGTGTAATCTGATTAATTTGCGTATGAAGAAGTTTGTTTCCCGTTTTTTTGTTTTGTCTTTGCTTCTTGTAACTGTGTCATGTGTTGAGAGCAACAACAAACAGAAGGAGCAGGAAGAGAAAACGGCCGATGTGGAGGTTAATACGCCTCAGGATATACATTCGGTTCTTGAGGCTGTTGGAAGCATTGGCGACGGAACAAGCATGAATGTTCTTGAACTCGTAAAGGAAAATGGCGATACGCTTGATATTGTGACAACTGATGCCAAGGTCTTTGGTGGATTGGAGTGTGGACAGAAAGTGGATGTGTTCTACAATAATTTTGAGGACGAGAGTGGGGCTTCTATGATTATTAACCTCTCAGTACTTCAGAACACATGGGTGCTCGACGGTAATCCTAATGCTGGTTTTACAATTGTCGAGGATGGTGTTGTGGACACATATAATATGAAGGACCGCAATTATAATCATTGGAAAATCGATATGGGGGCTCTCTTGATGTCCTCCGACTATAGCGGAACGCTTAAGGTAGATACTTTCCATCTGCAGACTTTATCGGACGATTCTCTCGTAATCTCTGGTGGCAATTCGGTGTTGAAGATGGTTCGTCGCTGATAAGTGTTCATAAAGACAGAATATCTGGAACATACTTAAAAATATGGCAAATGCACTTCAGAAAGTTGTACAAAAGACTTCTGAGGTGCATTTGTTTTATGTTTTAATTGTACTGCTGGGTTGTTCTAAGCCAGGTTAATAATAATCTTTATCCGTTAACGGAAACTTTTGTGATATAAGCCTATAAGTTTGCATGTTCTCCTTAGTAAAGCGCGCAACAAAGCATAGAACAGTAAAAACTTTTTACGAGAGGGGGGTATTTTGTTGCCAGTAATCGTCTGTATCGGAATTTTGACGCAATTTTTATAGAAAGCTATGCAAACAAAAAAGGTGGCCTTTTGGACCACCTTTTTATAATTGATTGTCAGATGATTTGCAGAAGATGTTCTGCTCATCCGAAAACGTTTTCTTAATATTTGCCGATGATATCGTCGAAGCTGCTCTTTACTTCACCTTTCGACTCCTTGTTCTCGTGATTGTTTTCTCTGTTTTCGTTGTGCGGACGGCGCTCTCCACGACGTTCACGTGGCTGGCGTGCTGGACGCTCAACATAATCTTTTGGCTTTTCAATCAGAACACGGTGTGACAACTTGAATTTGCCAGTCTTAGGATCAATCTCCATGAGCTTGACATCGATGTCGTCACCTTCTTTGATTCCAGCTTCTTCAACAGTTTCCAGTCTCTTCCAGTCTATCTCAGAGATGTGGAGAAGACCGTCTTTGCCAGGAAGGAATTCTACGAAGCATCCGTAAGGCATAACGCTGCGTACCTTTCCGTGGTAAACTTCACCGATTTCAGGAACTGCAACGATAGTCTTTATCTTGCGCATTGCAGCGTCGATAGCTTCTTTGTTTGGAGCTGAAACCTGAACTTTACCTACACCGTCAGCTTCTTCAATTGTTATAGTTGTCTGTGTCTCTTCCTGCATCTGCTGGATGATCTTTCCGCCCGGGCCAATCACTGCACCGATGAATTCTTTAGGAATGATGAGCTGCTCGATGCGTGGAACATGTGGCTTGAGTTCTGGACGTGGCTCAGATATAGTCTTCATCATTTCGCCCATGATGTGCTCACGGCCGGCTTTTGCCTGCATGAGTGCTTTCTCGAGGATTTCGTATGAAAGTCCGTCGCACTTGATATCCATCTGAGTAGCAGTAAGACCGTTCACTGTACCAGTTGTCTTGAAGTCCATATCTCCGAGGTGGTCTTCGTCTCCGAGGATATCAGAGAGCACTGCATATTTGTCTTCTCCTGGATTCTTGATAAGTCCCATTGCTATTCCGGCTACAGGGTTCTTGATTGGTACTCCGGCATCCATGAGAGCCAGTGTTCCTGCGCATGTAGTAGCCATAGAAGAAGAACCGTTTGATTCAAGGATATCTGATACAACACGTACTGTGTAAGGATAATCCTCAGGAATCTGTCCCTTGAGACCTCTCCATGCGAGATGTCCGTGGCCGATTTCACGACGTCCTACACCGCGCTGAGCTTTTGCTTCACCTGTAGAGAATGGAGGGAAGTTATAGTGGAGGAGGAATCTCTGATAGCTGTGGTCGAGAACTCCGTCGATGAGTTTCTCGTCAAGCTTTGTACCGAGTGTACAAGTAGCGAGGGCCTGAGTTTCACCACGAGTGAAGATTGCAGAACCATGAGGTCCAGGCAGTGGGCTTACCTCGCACCAGATTGGACGGATGTCTGTTGTCTTACGTCCATCGAGACGTGTGCCTTCGTCGAGTACGCATCTACGCATTGCATCGCGCTCTACGTCGTTGTAGTAACGGTCGATCATAGCGTTCTTCTCCTCGAGTTCTTCTTCGCTCAGGTCAGCATGTGCTTCAGCATAAGCTTCCTTGAATGAATCGCGGATTTCCATGAATGCGTCTTCGCGTGCATGCTTGTCGCGGCTTCCTTCTTTTGTAATCTCATAGCACTTGTCGTAGCAAGCCTTGCGCACTTCTTCTCTGAGGTCGTCGTCGTTGACTTCGTGGCAATATTCGCGCTTTACGTCAGTTCCGAGTTCCTTCATGAGTTCCTTCTGAAGACGGCACTGAGGTTTGATGGCTTCGTGAGCGGCTTTGAGGGCGCTGAGCAGATCCTGTTCGCTTACTTCTTTCATTTCGCCTTCAACCATCATGATGTTTTCTTCAGTTGCACCTACCATCAGGTCCATGTCGGCGCTCTTGAGCTGTTCGAATGTAGGATTTATGACGAATTCGCCATTGATACGTGCTACACGAACTTCTGAAATAGGACCGTCGAAAGGTATATCTGATGCGGACAATGCTGCTGATGCTGCAAAGCCTGCTAAAGCGTCTGGCATATCAACTCCATCTGCAGAGAAAAGAATAACGTTTACATAAACCTCTGCGTGGAAATTTGAAGGGAATAGTGGACGAAGGGCTCTGTCCACGAGGCGGCATGTGAGGATTTCCTCATCTGAAGCTTTGCCTTCACGTTTGGTAAAACCTCCAGGGAAACGGCCGGCAGCGGCATATTTCTCTCTGTACTCAACCTGCAAAGGCATAAAATCTGTACCTGGAACTGCATCTTTTGCGGCGCAAACAGTGGCCAAGAGCATAGTGTTGCCCATTCTGAGCATAACGGCTCCATCGGCTTGTTTTGCCAATTTTCCTGTCTCAATGCTAATTTCTCTTCCGTCAGGCAATGAGACCTTTTTCGTAATTACGTTCATCTTAATTGTTTTTTACATCAAAATTCGTACAAATATAAGTCTTTATATTCAGCAAACGGTTGACAGCAAGTATAAAACTTTGTTCATTTTAGACATTTTTCTGATTTTGAATTGTTTTTGGAGTGCTGCAACGGCTCTTATTTGTATTTTTGTGCTGTAAATATAAGAAAGCGATGAAAAAAACATTTTTTTACCTGTTGGCAATTGCCGCTGTTGTATGGTCTTGCGACTCTACGCCTAAGTTCCGCATCGAAGGAACAATTACTGATGCAGAAGACTCTGTGCTATATCTTGAAGCCATGACGTTGAACGGTGTGGATGTTCTTGATTCTGCCGAATTGGATGATGACGGCGATTTTTCTTTTTCACATGCAGCACCGTCATCCCCGGAGTTTTACGCATTGCGTATAAATGGACGCAGAATCAATTTGTCTGTCGATTCCACCGAAACTATTACCGTGAATGCTTCCTTGCCTACGATGGATTCAGATTATGAAGTATCAGGTTCTGAAAACTGCACCATGATTAAGGAAATAAGCGCTATGCAAAGGGAGGTTCAGCGTAAGATTACAGCTTTCGAGAAGAATACTTCGATGCTTCCAGGAGATATTTCTGATAGTGTCCGCAATGTCCTTTCTGCATATAAGAAGAAAATCATGGTGGACTACATATTGAAAGATCCTTCAAAGGCTTATGCCTATTATGCTGTTTGTCAGTCTATTTCGGACCTCTACGGCACTTTCCTTCTGTTCAATCCTCTCAACGACCGCACTGATGTGAAATGTTACGCGGCTGTGGCAACAGCATGGGATGGTAAATATCCTGATGCAGAACGTACTCGTCAGATATGCAATGCCGCAGTTCGTGGTATGGAAAATACGTCCAAGAGAGTGGCCGAAATCGATGCTTCTAAAATCAGCGAAACAGGTATCATAGAGGTTGCTCTGCCGGATGCAGGAGGCAATGTCCGCAGTCTTAAGGGGCTTAAAGGAAAAGTGGTACTTCTGGACTTTACGAAATACGGAGCTCCGAAATCTGATGCAAGAACGCGTCAGATGCGTGAACTTTATAATAAATATTCGGCCAAAGGATTTGAAATCTATCAGGTTTCTCTCGACGAGGATATACACTTCTGGAAATATGCCTCTGAGAACCTTCCATGGATATGCGTCCATGAAACAGACGGTTCTGCAACAAGCGTTTACGGAGTTTCAACCTTGCCGACATATTTCATTATAGATAGAGACAATGAAGTTGTAATGCGAAGCGATGCAGTCAAAAATCTTGAAGCTGAAATTCTAAAGCTTCTCTGATTCCGCCAAGCTTATAATTGTTTCTGATAAACAAAAAATGTCGGAGCCGAAGATTGGAAGTATTGTTCCATTTCGGCTCCGACATTTTGTCTTTTTATATGTAGCTTTTATACGTAATCCTCTCCAAGATTTATCTCGGCGTCATTGACGAATTTACGTATTGATGCCTGGTCGTTCTTTTTGCAGATTATCAGTACATTATCTTTTTCAGCTATGAGGTATCCATCAAGTCCCTGTATCACTGCAATTTTATCCTTAGGCACTTGAACAATACAGTTGCGGCAGTCATACATCATGCTTTTGCTGTTTGTCGTTACGTTCTTGTTCTCATCCTTAGGCTGCGCATCATACAGTGCACCCCATGTACCGATGTCTATCCAATTGAAATGACACAGCATGACGTCCACATTGTCGGCTTTCTCCAACAGTCCCACTTCGATGGAAAGATTTGGGGAGGTTGCGAACATGTCGTCTATGATGCTTTCCATACTTTCGTTGTTTTCAAGTCTTTCCTGTGCAACGGTAAGAATCTGAATGGCATCCGGTATATGCTTCTTAATTGCATCCATGAATGTATTTACGTTCCAGAGGAAAAGTCCTGTGTTCCACAAGAATTCCTTGCTTTCGAGGAACATTCTTGCAAATTGCGACTCCGGCTTTTCGGTGAACGATTTCACCTTGAATATGTCCGATTCTATTTCATCGCCCATCTGTATGTAACCGAAAGCTGTTTCCGGTCGTGTAGGAACAACTCCGATTGTCAGCAATCTCTTGTGTTTGCCCACATAGTCGAGTCCTATGGTCATGTCGTCGGCAAAGTTACCTTCGTGTGTAATAAGCTGATCTACCGGCGCCACAATAATGTTTGCATTTGGATTTCTTTGCTTTATGCAGATTGTGGCCCATGTCGCACTTGCCACAGTGTTTCTTCTCATCGGCTCCAGAAGCAGATTTTCTGATTTAAGGTTGGGCAGCTGTTTAGCCACCAGACTCTTGTATTTGATGTTCGACACCACTATTATGTTGTCTTCATCTATGATTTTCCTGAATCGTCTGTATGTAGTCTGCAGCATCGATTCTCCAGAACCAAGAAAGTCTACGAATTGTTTAGGTTCCGACTGTCGGCTTACAGGCCACAGTCTTACTCCTATGCCTCCGGCAAGTATTATACAAAAATTATTTCTGTTCATACAATGTTTCTCCTTTTTAAGCATGTTTGCCGTTTTTCATTTCTACGCTAAAGTAGGCAAAAAAAATGACATCCGATAAGACCGTAGTTGAAAAATGATTAAAAGATGTCCATGTTCATATTTAATAGCATTTGCTTGTATTTCTTAGGTGAAAAATTGCTGCATATCAATAAATGTGCCCTTGTGCATGCACGTGCCAGCGACTAGCCGCATCGGATTTGCTTGTAATCTAATAATAATGAGATAGAAATCCGTTTGAAACAAAAATGGTCTACTTTCGCCGTACATAAATATAAAATATGGAAACTATGCAAGACAGACCGTATTATCGGACAGTAGTTTTGTCGGATATTCATCTTGGTACTTCACATTCCAAGACTGACGAGGTGAATCATTTTCTCAGCAGTGTCGATTGCGATCGCTTAATTCTCAATGGTGACATAATCGACGGCTGGCAGATGAAGAAAAGCGGTACCAGGGGGTGGCAGGCCAGCCATACACGTTTTTTCAAGATTATAATGAAGATGATGGAGAAGTGTGGCACTGATGTTGTCTTTGTACGTGGAAATCATGACGATTTTCTTGATTCTTTCGCACCATGGACTTTTTCAAATCTTCATGTTGTACGTGATTACGAGATTACAAGCCGTGGCAAGAAATATTTTGTCACTCACGGCGATATCTTTGACCGCGTCACATCGCAGATGAAGTGGCTTGCACAGCTCGGTGATGTCGGTTATACTTTCCTCTTGTCTTTCAACAGTCTCTACAACCGTTACCGTGCATGGCGAGGCAAACCATACTATTCTCTCTCGCAGCAGGTAAAGAACAAGGTAAAGTCGGCTGTAAATTATATATCCGACTTTGAGCACACTCTTGCCGAGTTTGCCAAAGCCAGAAACTGCGATGGAATCATTTGCGGACACATACACCATCCTGCAAACACGCAATATGAAGGTATACATTATCTTAATTCCGGCGATTGGGTTGAAACCATGTCTGCTCTTGTAGAAGACGAGAACGGATGCTGGAGTGTAATCTACTACAGCGACTTCATAGAGTCATATCCTGAGAACAAGAATGCACAACCGGCTCTCACTCTCGCATCATGAGATTCTTGTTCATTATCCAAGGTGAAGGGCGAGGCCATCTCACCCAGGCTCTGACACTCGAAGAACATCTTCTTAGTCAGGGCCACGAAGTAGTTGAGGTACTTGTCGGCAAGAGCAAGAACCGTGAACTTCCCGACTTCTTCTGGAAGCGCATCCATGCACCGGTAAACAGATTCGAGAGTCCTAATTTTCTTCCTACACCTGCCAATCGAAGAAGTCGTATCGCACCGAGCATCTTTTACAACCTCGCACGGTTTCCGTATTATGCGTCAAGCATAAGATTCATAAACAATCGTATAAAAGCTCTCCGTCCTGACAGAGTAGTCAATTTCTACGAGCTTCTTACAGGACTTACCTATATGGTATGCCGTCCAGATGTACCTTGCATCTGCATAGGCCATCAGTATTTGTTCCTGCATCGCCGTTTCCGCTTCCCTAAGGTCAATCCGGTAAGCCTTGCCATGCTGAAGCTTTTCACTCGTATGACGGCCATAGGTTCAAGCCGTATGCTGGCTTTGTCTTTCCGTCGCATGCCCGACGACCGTTCCCGCCGTATATATGTCGTTCCGCCTTTGCTCCGTACCGAAGCGATGCGTCAGTCCGTTTCTTCCGGCAATTACATTCATGGTTATATGGTCAATTCGGGTTTTTCGTCTCAGGTCGCTTCCTGGCATAAGAAGCGCCCGGACGTTCCTATGGAGTTCTTTTGGGATAGAAAAGGCGAATCCACCGTGAAAAAGGTTGATGAAACGTTGAGTTTCCACACCCTCGACGACAAACTTTTTCTCCAGCGCATGGCCGGTTGCATGGCCTATGCCAGCACTGCCGGTTTCGAATCCATCTGCGAAGCAATGTATATGGGCAAACCTATATTGATGGTTCCGGCGCATATCGAGCAGGAGTGCAACGCTTTCGATGCAGTCCAGTCTGGAGCAGGCATAGCTTCATCCTCATTCTGCCTTGATCGTCTTTTGGATTTTTCGAAGACATTCCGCCCCGATCCGCAGTTTGTCTTCTGGGCCAATAGTTCCGATATACTTCTTTCGCGCCTCGTGAGCGAACCTGCCGAAGAATCGGTCGTTGCACACGACTGGCAGTGGCAGCTTCATCTTTCTTGGCCGCGGTTTAAGTTTTAGAATCTGACAATTTTATTCTTGATTTGCTTTGCTGTCTGGGCTTCATGCTGTAGTTTGCATCAGTGTGAAGCCTTTTTGTTGTATATAAGAACTGTAGTCTCGGCCAAACTTATATCTTTGTTGCTGTTAAACAAACTTCGTCAACGTGGAAATAACAGTTCTCATAGACAATTGTCCGTGTCCCGATTTTCCGGCACTTATGTCCGAACACGGACTTTCACTCTTCATTGAGTATTCCGGCAAACGTATTCTATGCGACATGGGTGCCAGTCGTAAGTTTCATGCCAATGCCGATATCTTGGGCAAAGACCTGAATACAGTAGACTTTGCATTTGTTTCACATGCACATGTGGACCACACAGGTGGTTTGCGCCATTTTCTTGAAACTGTGCCCGACAAGCGTGTTTATATTTCCAGCCGTGCTTTTTCTTCACGCTATTATTCTTACAGCCACGCCCACCGCCATTCGCTTAGTCCTGATTACAGCATTCTGGACGAATTCACCGGACGTTTCTCCTTTGTCGATGACAGTATGTGGATCTCTCCCGATATCGCAGTTGTAGCCTGTCGTGACAATTCTTGTCTCCGTCCTTATGCCAACAGTCTCCTTTTTGCCGAGAATGATGGAACGGAACATCCTGATGATTTCTCCCATGAACTGTCTTTGGCCTTCAGGTCTCCCGATGGACTTGTCATCGTGTCTTCCTGCTCCCATTGCGGTGCAGTAAATATCATGCAGTCATGCTGTCGTTTCACCGGCGAATCTCATGTCCATGCTTTCATAGGCGGTCTGCATCTTGTCGATAACGCCCGTTCTTCCGATGAATTGGCTGTTTTCAGCGATGAAATCAACCGATTCTTCCCTGACGTAAGAATCATAACAGGCCATTGCACCGGCTCTTCTGCACGTAGCCAATTGCCATTGTCTGTGCATTCTGCAGAAATCTTCCACACTGGTTCAGTCTTCAGCCTGTAGCGTACTTCAATGTTTATGTTTACTGTTTGAGGGAGTTTCATTTCATGATGCCAGTATCATTGTCGCTGAGGTTTATTCTCTTGTCAGCCGAGCGGTACTTTCGTCCTTTTTCTATTCTCCACGTGATTTTAAGGCTTACCATGTTGCTGTAGTCTGTGCTGTACAAGGCAATATTCTTTTTCAAGTTCTTGTTCAATATTTCCGACTGGAACATCTTGTACCTCTTCACCAGTGGCTGTTGCCATGAAATGGAGAACTGCCAGTTCTTGTATTTGTACGAAGCGTTCAGAACCGAATATCCGCCGTTGTAGCCTTTGGTTTCTCCTTCCAGGAAGCGAGAGCCGTTGTCGGCGTATGCCGATATCGAGAAATTTCCCAGGTAGGCATCTATACTTCCCGCTACGAAGTACGATGTGTAGCAGTGTGTATAATCATATCCGAAGTTGAAGCATCTGAACAGTCCTCCGTATGCCATGATGGACAGTTTCTCGGGAATAACCCAGTAGTTGACGTATGCCATAGCATTCAGTGCATCGATCTCTTTTTGGTTCCGCTGCGTGTATATGAACTTGTCGTCTTCCGTTCTCTCGTAAACGGCCATGTTCGTATCCGGGCACATCTTGTATAAACATTCGGCATACGACGTGATGCGGGAATCAGAATATGACAGTCGCAGAATGTTGTATATGTCCCTGCTTGGTTTCAGGTCTGGACTTCCGACAGTCCATTCCATGCTGTTGTTGCGTATTGTCGCATCGCTCATCATTGCTATTCTGGATATGCGTTCGTTGGATTTGAAGTTGTAGCTCAGCTGCAGGCCTTTTGTGAAATTGTAGGCCAATGCAACTTTCGGATTGAATGTCCAATAGTTGTATTTGTTGTTTCCCTGTCTGTAGTTCATGTAACTTGCTCCTGCACCGGCAGAATATCTCAGATTCTTCCAGTACCCCTTTATTTCAGAAAAGGCATAAAGATGGTTGTTTCGCATTATGTTGTCCGACGAAACATCACCGATATAACAGTTGTCCGTGTTTTTGTATTTATAGTTTAAACCTGCCGACAGTGTGAAAGGTTTGAGCTTGTTTTCGTAGATGGCTTCGCCCATTATAGAGTAAGTTTTTCCGTCAACGTTGTATTCATAGCTGCCTCCTTCATCATAGCTGTTGAAGTTGTCAGTCTTTATGTAAGTTCCTACTGCATTTATCGTGATGGATTGTTTAGGCGTAAACTGGTTGAAGTAGTACATGTCGAGTACAGGGCTCCACGACTTGCTTTTGTATTTTCCTGTGGCGGTGTATGTTTCCTGTTCTTCGGTGATGTTGTTTTTATTGAAGTTGCCTGGAGTGTTGTTGAAGTTTCCGTTGAGCGATATCTGAAATACGCGGTCGGTAGAGTCCGCCAGATTGTATGTGAGTTTTATGTAATTGCTAGAATTCATGCTTCGTGAGTCGAAGTCATTGCGTGTAATTCTTTTGATGGAACCGTCGTTCAGATGGTAGTCGGCAGTTTCTTCGGTTCTGCTTCCTCTGAAATCCTTGAATCCGAAACCATAATTCAGTGAAAGTTCACTTTTGCCGTTGTGCAGTTTGCCGTATATGTCGTAGTCACCCTTTTTAGTCGTCACTGTCTGTGTTAAGTCGGCTCCTGCCGTATAGCCGTTCTCCTTACGCTTAGTGATTATGTTTATCACGTATGCGATTCCATCGCCATATCTTACACCAGGATTGTCGATGAATTCGATTCTTATTATATATTTCGGATTGAGCGAAAGCATTTCTGGTCTGCCGGCTACAATGCCGTTTATTCGTACCTGCACACTTCCTCTGCTGTCTATGGCCGATATGCTGTAGTTCACATCGTCTATGCGTATATTGGGCAGTCCAAGCCTTCTCAGTATGCTGTATCCGGTGTTCGAAGCTTCCTTCTGCGCCTCAGATGGGTATATCAGCATGCCGTCGATTTTGTTTACTACTCTTGCCGCTTTCACTTCCACATCCTTGATTGTTACAATGCTGTCGGCTTCTTGTGCCGAAGCTGTCGGCGTATAAATTGCGATGATGGCTAGCGCTGTGGCTGTTTTCCAAATGGCTTGTACATATTTTTTCAGATTATGCACCAGCTCTTTAAAGTTGTCTGCTGTCTGTTTCATGGTTCTTCTTTTGTCCTTATTTCTGAACAAAAGTAGTATTACGCATCTTATAACCTTCGAAACAGATGCTGACATTTGTCTGACAATGTACTGTCAGATACCTTATCCCTTGATTTTCAGTGAATACTGTCTGCCTCTGTCAGTCGCTATTTCCAGATTGGAGTTGTTCTCCACTATTGGTCTCAGTCTTTTTATGAGGGTATACAGCGTATCGTTTGCATCATCTTTCTTCGGCCACAGTTCCGTACATATCCTTTCTTTTGATAACGAATGTGCAGGGGCATTCCAAAACATCATCATCAGTTGTTGCTGCATAGGTGTGAAATGTATTGGATTGCGGTTGGAGTCGTAAAAACAGTTGTCGCAGTCTGAATAGGTAATGCCACCGAATTCAATCTGATGGCGAAGCTTTTCTGCTTTCTTCCTCATGTAGAGCCATGAGAGCAGTGCCCATGCGAATGCCATAGCTGCTAAAGTCGACGACATTCTCTGATCTGATAGTCCGAATATCGTTGATGCAGACAATCTTGTGTATCCTCTGAGTGCAAGAGTAGCACCGGCGTTCTTGTCCTCGATGATCAGTGTGTCACTGCATATCATGTGTTCATCCGTTCTGCCCCCTTTGTACTGTTTGTCCACTATGTCGAATGTGATGAAGGCATTATTCTTCAGCCTGCTGTTCTTCAGGTGCTTGCAGAATCTTTTGTCCGACACAGCAATCAGAACCTGGCCGTCCGAAGCGGTCCTCAGCTGTTTGTAAGCCTTTATGGTATCTGGTGAGACAAAGTTGTCCTCCTTTTCCTTTATTGTCATGCTGAGAGCCTGACTGAGATCCGCCTCAATCTCATTTCTTGCAGTCATATAACTTTGGTGACCTGCAAACAGAGATGTCAACATCAGCGAAAGGAAAACTCCTATAGGTAAAAACTTGTTGTTCATATAAATGTGTATTTCCAGGTTCTATGCAAATATAGTGAAAGGTGAGTGCTGAGGCAAATGAAAACTTCGTTTTTGATTAGGCTTGCCAAAACAATATGATATACAAATACAAAATTTCAAGGAAATGTACAGGTAGGAACTTGATATGAAGGAAAAAGAACTGTCACGGCTCGCCAGAATCATAGACAAGGCTTTCAGATGGTTCCCGATGTTCAGGGAAATGCTTCGCATGGAAAAGTTCTGTGCCACGCTGGGATACACTAAAGAAATGACTGAAAGTCTTTTGGTCAAGAAAGAAGCCTTAAAATGTAGCGGTAAAATCTATTCGGAGCAGCATAGGCGGAATTTTGATATAAAGGATGATATTTTAAGGGTGGAAAATGACCCTGACGATGAAAGCAGGCTGACCATGGCAATAAACAAGAAGCCGATTGCCGGCTGGTTCAGGGAGTAATGGCACAGACTCAGAAATGGAACAATACAGCTACAACCGGAAGAATGAAAAAGCATAGGATTCAGAATGTAGTAATCATAATCATCAAAAGGAAAATAAAGCAGTCTGATACAGGACTGTTTTATTTTAAGTAAAACTGTCATAAAGTTGTGTCAAGATAAAAATATTTTTCCTAAAACAACTTGTAGTTGTGCATCGTTTTTCAAATAAGTAATTTCCTAATTTGTAAGCAGAAAGAAATCCTAGCTAATCTGAAGTACTTATATTCTACAGTGAGTAATGATGCTCAGGAACAAAATTTGAAAGTCAGGAGAAAAAAATTTTTGGGAGGCGGTAACCAATCGTTATCAAATTCTATAGAAATAATTAGAAACGTCTTACGAATATACGCAATATACATCCATGATTCGAAAACTTATACTATGATTAATACAATAAAAGAATATCAGCGCCAGATCCGAAAGTTTACTAAAAACAATAAAGTCTTTTCGAATAATACGACATAGGAAAAACTTGTTTATTTTGTATACTGCAACATTCGCAAAAAATGAGCCATGCTTATGACCAATGGAAAGAATCGTGAGATATATGCTAAAAAACATACTGAAAAGTTCTTGCAATCTAATCTTTATTAGTACTTTCGGAATCAAATATAAAATTAACTTCAATACATTGGAGTTAATAGATGCGTTTTGCTTATCTTGTAAATAAAACATTGATTTTTTACTAAAAACAGATATAGGCAACGATTTTCGTTAGTACTTTTGAAGTGAAAAAAATAATAATATATAGTATAATGGCATCATTAGAAGACATAACAGGGAAGAAGCGACCGAGCCAATCCATTGCTCCTGCGACGACACAAGGTGTTGAGCAATGGGTTAGTATTGCAATATCTTCTGGTAAGTATAAAACCGACGGTGAATTTCTCGATGCTTTAGCCGAAATTTTAGCGGCTATCGGAAATGAGTCCCTTAATCCATCAAAGATAGTAGGTAAGGTACAATATGCCCAAGGTCCAATCCTTGACCAATGGGATTATATTGAAGGTAAACGACCATTTAAAGTAAAGGATTCGCTAACAGGAAAGTGGGTAGGAGATCCACGTGTAATGTACATAGGAAGGTTTGCAGCACAAATAGGACGTGTGTCTGGTCAAGCAAACGAATATATGGTTTATCTCTATCGTTCTACCGGTCGTTTCTATCATAGCTTCATGAGCGACTTAGGATATACTTGGAGCGATATTCCTGATTGGTGATCTACTATGCGTGAGAAGAAGCTTGAATTGCTTTCACATACTTTTGTTTTACGTGAAAGCAATAATATGGTAAAGTGTATGTGCATTGTTAATCAAAACATATACTCAGAAATGGCATTATCCTCCAAACACCTAACATACACTTCATCTCTTCATGATCAGAACCTTTTGGCTATGGAAGGTCTTATGAAGATGATTGGAGTAGAGCCTAATCCAAATTTTATTTTTAAGGGGACATCTATAGAAAACGAACGGTATCTTATCTATAGATTTATGATTAGTATATTTCAGCTTCCAAGTGATAAAATAATTCATTTCTCAGACGAGCAAATGTATCGTCAATTTTGTCAGAAATATAATGAGGATTTCCATCCGCAAGAATGGTTTAAGACCTCATTTTATATGGGAAGCTGGGAAGATGCTATAGATTATATCACTCAAAACAGTCTTATTTTTCAAGAATTATATTTCCCAAGAAATGGATTTCAAAAGATTAATATGCCATTTTTGGCGGATATTACAACCTCTTATCAAGGGAAACCATTCAAAAAAGATTTTCGAGAAATATACTCTATCATGGAACAAAAAGGAATTGGTAAATTATATCATTTTACTGATGCTTCCAATATAGAGTCTATCAAACGTCATGGACTAATATCTAATCATACTCTCAAGGAATTAAACCTTCACGTAAAATACTCCTCAACTCAATCGTCACGAGAAGCCGATGCCAAAATGGGACTTGACGATTTCGTTAGGTTGAGTTTTGTCAAAACTCATCCAATGCTGTATACTGCAATGACTTCTCAAGGCATACACCCTGTAATTATTGAAATCAATCCATTAATAGCACTCATGCCTCAGGTTTATTTCTCAGACAAGAATGCTCTAAGGACTGGAGCTAACATCGGGGATGCCTATACCGATCTTAACAAAGTAAGATTTGATATTGTTTTGGGTAGTAAGGCATATTATGATTTATCTTTAGAGGAAAAACGCCTATATCAAGCAGAAATTTTAGTTAAAGAGCGTATTGGACCAGAGTTTATTCTTAACTATCAAAGTTTGATATAAAGATAATGATGCTAATCATATTCTTTATTTACTCATTAACAAAATTTAAAATAGCATATATTTATGTAGGTTCGATAAATTAAGTATAATACATTGTGAGTCAATCGTTCTTGCAACGTTAATACACGCAAAATAAAGTTACATAAACCTAAATTCCGCAGCATTTTAGTTTAACTTTATTTATA
>UMKF01005165.1_pt1 | contig 46280 bp, 34 predicted proteins | sample 1966251 | NCBI WGS metagenome assembly UMKF01 (sample SAMEA4836171, study PRJEB28245) | human gut metagenome | biome: gut microbiome; material: fecal sample | place: Denmark | collected 2008
TAAAAAAGACTTCCCATTCTTATCCTGTATCGGAACTTACGTATTTGGGAAATGTAATGAATTCGAAGGCGGAAGCTTTTTATCGTGAACACGGAGTACATTCCATTGCACCTGCGTTTGAAAAGCAACCGGTAAAGAATGCGGCATGGATGTTTTGTAAGCATTGTTTGCGTTACAGTATGGGATGGTGCCCTACCTATCACAAAGTGCGCTCTCCCTTTAAAGAGCCTTTTTTCCTGGTTACGTCGGACGGGAAACGTTTCCGTTTGGAGTTCGATTGCAAGCAATGTCAAATGAAAGTATACGGAACGGATGAATAGTCGGAAGATACGAAAGGATTACCTGCTGTGGTGGTGTGCCGCTTTGCTGTGCGTGGCGTGTAACTATCCTGTACCGGATTATTCCAACTGGGATATGACGCAGGAGGAGCGCGATTCGTTGCAATTTCTTTCGGAACATCATTATACCACTAACTATAATTTTCAGGTAATCGGAGATTCTGTCAAACTCAATGGAAATACATTGGAAAGGGATTCGCTCTTTGTTTATAAAGGAGATGAATTGGTAGTAGCGGATTTCCGTATAGTTCCTCACGACAGTATTTATCCTGTATGGATAAAAGTAGCGCGTGATCAGGAGACGATGGGATGGATATCGGAACAGATGCTTCTTGAGAATACCGTACCGGTAGATCCCATTTCCAAGTTCATTCATTTGTTTAGCAATGTGCATGTTATCGCTTTTTTATTTATTCTCGGATTGTTTGTTTTGCATTTTCTGTATCGCCGGGTACGGCAAAAGCGTTTCCGTATGTCCTCTTATAAGAATATAAAGAGTATTTATCCCGTACTGTTGAGCATGTTGGTTGCGTGTGCGGCTACCCTCTATGCCAGCATACAGTTGTTTGTGCCGGAAACCTGGCAGCATTATTATTATAATCCTACTTTGAATCCATTTGAACTGCCTTTTATTTTGGCTTGTTTTGTTGCAAGCGTATGGGCTATTATTATCGTAGCGTTGGCAGTGGTGGATGATTTATTTCATCAGGCAGACTTCCCCACTGCGTTTTTCTATTTATTGGGGTTAGGGACAATATGTCTTTTCTGTTATCTATTTTTTACCTTTACCACTTTATATTACATAGGTTACCTTTGCTTGGTTGTTTTTCTGGTATGCTCTTTCCGCTATTTAAGAGTAATAAATCGCCGGTATATTTGTGGTAATTGTGGAAAAGAAATAGAAAAGAAAGGAATATGTCCTTATTGCGGTGCGTTCAATAAGTAACTCTTCTTCGCTGTATGTATTAAGATGGTTATTTCTGGTTTCTCTTCAGATTTTTGATAATTGATTCGGGAACTTTACAAATGGTTCCGTGCTTATGCTTTGCGGGAACCTGTATGCTATCTGCCAGGTTGGTAAAGTGTATGAAATCGCGCGTTTTGGTTGCTCCATACATCTTTTGCCGGTATAAGTCATAGTAAATTATATAATCATCGCCCACTTTTGCTATGCACGGTCCTTCCGACCATTCTTCGGTAAAAGGTTCTGAGGCAGGAGTAAAAGGTCCTTCCGCATTTTTAGAAAAAGCAATTTTCAGATTGCTGTGTTTGGGTTTACGATTATCTTTTATGACCATGACATAATTATCCGGAGCACGTTTTAATAGATAACCGTCGATACAGCTAAATCCCGGATCATATAATAATTTGGCTTCAGAGAAAGCATTGAAGTCTTTTGTGGTTACATAATAAAGACGGTAATAATCTTTTCCGTCTTCAGAGAAGCCTATACTTGTACTGTCCGGTACGAGGGATGACCAAATAATCATGTATTGCTTTTTTATATCATCGTAAAAAAGTTCCGGAGCCCATACATTGTAAGTTTCAGGCAGGTGTTCCATTACAGGAATTCTTTTTTCCTCCGACCAGTGAATGAGGTCTTTTGAATGGGCGTATCCGAAACCTCTATCTTTTTTCCATGCAATGGTCCATACCAGATGAAACGTCCCGTCACGATCCCGCCAGATTGAAGGATCCCGCATAATTTTAGCGCCAAGATTAGGCTTTAGCCAAGTTCCGCAAATACTGTCCCAGTGCATTCCATCTTCGCTGTAAAGATACCGCAGACCGGCATCGGCAGGGTCATGGAATGAGGTGAAAAGATAATATTCTTTTTCAGCAGTTGAGCATGAGCAAAATAAAAATATGCACCAGAATGGCAGTAAACAAATCAGATGTTTCATTCTTGTAATAGGATTTAGTATATGTTTTTAGTTGACTTTATGAAAACAAAACAAGTAAAAATTACTGTCTGTGCCTAATAAATCGGGCGTATTTTTCCGTGTAACTTGCTTTTTCAACAGAAAATGAACTTTCATTGCTGATTTGTCCACGTTTGTTGAGAAGTAGTCACTCACTTAGCTTATGGGGAGTTAAAATAGGGTAAAGACGTCGCCCTTCACTTTACTATTCACTTAGCTTATTAAGAATTAAAATAAGGTAGATATTTTGCCCTTTACTTTGTCTGCTAGGAGTTAAAGTGACGTGAAGAAGGTACTACTCACTTAGCTTGTTAAGAATTAAAGTAAGGGAGATATGTTGCCCTTTACTTTGTTTGTTAGGAGGTAAAGAAGTTATCTCTACTCATGAAAAAATAAAGGGATTGTTCAAAAAGGCTGAAAGTTTAGATTAAAACTCAATTTTAAACTGGCAAGGGCCCCGGTATAGAAAAAGCGCCACTTTACACCTAATTAATAGATTAAAGTGGCACTTCTTATTTATTCAGTTACAACCTGTAACTTTAGCTAATTCAATTTTGACTTTTAGAATAGTCTCTTTACCTTCTACATCTGCTTGTTGCTTAGCGTTTTCTTATTACTTATGTTGCTGTTATTATTTACTTCTTTGCTTAAAATAAGCTCCAGACTTAAAACAAACTCCAGGAAACGGTTAATCCGGCCATGACAATGGAAACCATACTCATCAGCTTAATGAGAATATTCAAACTAGGCCCTGAAGTGTCTTTAAACGGATCGCCTACAGTATCGCCCACTACGGTAGCCCGGTGTACTTCACTGCCTTTACCGCCGAAATGTCCTTCTTCCACGTATTTCTTTGCATTGTCCCAAGCACCGCCGGCATTTGCCATAAAGATAGCCAGAACGAAACCGCTGCTTAGTCCACCCACTAATAATCCCAGTACGCCCGGTACTCCGAATATCAGTCCGATAAGGATGGGAGCGATGATCGCCAATAAGGAAGGAACTATCATTTCACGTTGGGCGCCTTTAGTAGAAATCTCCACACAACGTTCATAATCCGGTTCGGCTTCTCCCGTAAGGATACCTTTTATCTCTTTAAATTGTCGCCGTACTTCGGCTACCATATGCGCTGCGGCACGACCTACGGCATTCATTGTCAATCCGCAAAAGAGAAACGCCATCATACTGCCTATAAACATACCTCCCAACACTTTCGGATTCATCAGGTTTACTTCGTAATAGTTCATGAAGTCGATAAACGTAGCGTCGGACAGTGTTTTTTCCGTTCCACCCGGTAACGTCAGAATGGTTTGTCCTATCCGTTCAAGTCCGATGCGAATCTCTTCGATATAAGAGGCCAGTAATGCTAGTCCGGTTAATGCTGCTGAACCGATGGCAAACCCTTTACCGGTAGCAGCAGTAGTGTTGCCTAACGAATCCAGTGCATCGGTACGTTGACGTACTTCCTTACCCAGTCCGGACATCTCTGCGTTACCTCCCGCATTATCGGCTATCGGGCCATACGCGTCTGTTGCCAAAGTGATACCAAGGGTAGAAAGCATTCCCACGGCGGCAATGCCGATTCCGTAAAGTCCCATACCGATATTATCCAGATTGAAACCTGCAGCAAACAAATAGGAAAGGATAAGACCTATGACTACTACAATTACGGGAATGGCGGTAGAAAGCATACCCAGTCCTATTCCGGAGATAATGACGGTTGCCGGTCCTGTTTTTCCGCTTTCGCTCAGTTTTTGAGTAGGGCGATAAGATTGGGAGGTATAATATTCGGTTGAACGTCCTATAACGACTCCTACCAACAAACCTATTACGACCGAACACCCAATCAGTGCCCAGTTATTTAGTTGGAGAATCCATAAAATAAGGAAAGTGGCTATAATAATTAGAGCGGAACTTAGATTGGTTCCAACGGAAAGTGAACCTAATAACTGTTTAATGCCTGCGTTCTCTTTGGTACGTACGGAAAAGATTCCGATAATGGAAAGGATAATTCCGACAGCGGCAATCAGCATCGGAGCAATTACAGCTTTGAATTGCATGGCCGTATCCGCCGTATGAATATATGCTGCCGCGCCTAAAGCTGCTGTCGCCAGGATAGCTCCACAATACGATTCATACAGGTCAGCGCCCATTCCGGCCACATCGCCTACATTATCTCCTACATTATCGGCAATAGTAGCAGGGTTGCGCGGATCGTCTTCCGGAATGCCTGCTTCTACTTTCCCCACCAGATCGGCGCCCACATCGGCAGCTTTGGTATAAATACCTCCCCCTACACGGGCGAACAGAGCTTGTGTACTCGCACCCATTCCGAAAGTCAGCATGGTAGTGGTGATGATACAAAGTTTGCTTGTAGGGTTAATCAGATCATCGGGAATGCATGCGTTTAATAGCAGATACCAGAAAGAAATGTCGAGCAGTCCTAAACCCACTACAACAAGTCCCATTACAGCGCCACTGCGGAAAGCTACCCGTAATCCGCTGTTAAGCGAGTTACGTGCTGCATTGGCAGTACGGGCTGATGCGTAGGTGGCCGTTTTCATTCCTAAAAAGCCGGATAATCCGGAAAAGAAACCGCCTGTAAGGAAAGCAATCGGTACCCAAGCATTTTGTACATGAAATCCGTAGGCCATGATGGAAAACAAAATGACTAACCCTAAGAATACCCACCCTACAATTTTATATTGTTGTTTCAGGTAGGACATAGCTCCCCGTCGTACCGCTGCCGCGATCTTAACCATTTGCGGAGTGCCTTCGCTCACTTTCATCATCTGCTTGTAGAAGTAGTATGCAAAGCAGAGCGCTAAAATGGATGAGGCTGGAACCAGCCAGAAAAGTAGATGCTCCATAGTGTAATAATTTTAAAGTAACGCTCAAATGTACAAAAAATATGGTGTCTGGCAAGTTTTATGCTATTTATTTACTTGGAAATGTAAACTTTTTGAATCGGTTTCTTTCGATTGAACCATTCTTATGGCAAAACTTTGTGTGGAATGCGGAAATTTGTTTTTATATTTTAAGTTTACGGTTAATAATACTATTCTCCGATTTCATGATACGGACACAATCGTTACTTTCTTTGCTGGTTTATGTATTGAATTTTCTTTATTTATAACGTTTGCTTCTGTTCACTATCTTGTGTTCGGAAATGGTATATCGGGCGTAAATAAATAGGCATATTCAAGATGTATGAAGGGTGGAAATTGTATGGTGACAATTAAAAAGACACCTCTCATTTATTTATCCTGCATATTTATTTATAGTGTAAAATATACTCTTATTATTGTGTTTTAGAATATATATTTAAGATATAAAGAGGGGAAATCCTTTATTTACAAATAATAATGAAATATATGGGAGTATTTTTTTCCTCTTTTCTTTTTTTATTAAAGATAAACATATACTTTTGTAAAGCTGAAACAAAAATTAGATAGGTATTAACAGACAATGCATGAGATTGTTTATGAAGGTGCGTTGAAGGTGAAGGTTGTTTCCATTGGAATTCTTAAGGAACGGATATTCCTTGGATTATACTGAAAGTTAAAATATTTTGATATTAAGATTCTATAAGCGATTCTCTCATAGCTGAAATACCATTGTTTTTATTTCCTAGATTGCAGCATAGTTTATGCTGTTTTCTTCTATTCAATATGGAAGTGTTTAAACTTCAATAATATGTTTCGTAGCTAATTATGTGTGATTAGCTAAGTTTGTATTAGTATATTAGAGTTAACGAGTGTAAAGGGGTAGCCGGGAGGTTCCCCCTTTACTATTTTAGGACGGTGCGTGTGTTTTTACATAGATTTTCCCTAATGATATGAAAATAACCCGTTGACAGAGTTTTGATCCTGTCAACGGGTTATAATCATACGTGCTATATCTTGCTATGGAATCTTATTCAGTCTTGTTCTTCTTATGTTTGAAGAAAAGATGGGCACTTAAAAATCCCACAAAGAAAATCAGCATTGTTCCGAAGACAATAGCCAGATATTCATGAATAACGGGTAGATTCCAGCCAAACATTTCATTGAAATAAGAGGTAAGGGATATCCAACAAATGAGAAGTACTCCGCAGATGACACTAATGATTGCGTCTATGTTACGGGCTTTCTTCGACAGGTATCCTAACAAGAATAGGCCTAACATGCCTCCGCTGAAGATGGAGGAAAGCTTCCACCAGGCATCCAAAATGCTTTCTACATTCAGCAGAGCGATAGCAATGATGATTCCCAATATTCCCACAATCAGGCTTGATATCTTTAATACAAACAATTGTTCTTTATCCGACGCATTCTTGCGGAAACGTTTATAGTAATCTGTCAGGATGATAGTGGATGAACTAGTGACACTGGTAGCTACCGTACTCATGCCTGCTGCAAAGATGGATGCAATGAGCAGACCCGTCATGCCCACAGGCAACTGGTGGACAATGAAAAATGGGAATACATAGTCTGCTTTGATGCCTTCGGCGGGCAACAAATCGGGATAAACCTGATAGTATGCATATAAAGCCGTACCAATCAAGAAGAATATAGCTGAAACCGGGATGAACAGGTATCCTCCGAAAAGTGCGGAGAATTTAGCTTGTTTCTCACTCTTTGCCGTATGGTAGCGCTGTACATAGTTTTGGTCTATTCCGTAGTTCTGTAAATTAATGAATACGCCGTATATCAGGCAAACCCAGAATGTGGAATGGCCCAAGTCGCCTGTTAAATCTCCCAGGTAGAACTTATTTTCTGCCACGGCTATCTCGAATGTCTGCATAGGTCCTTCCGGCATGGAGAATAAAAGGATAATTAGGCATGCCAAAGCTCCGCCTATCAGGATGAATCCTTGAATAGCCTCTGTCCAGATTACGGCTTTAATACCTCCTAACATGGAATAGATGATAATAGCGATGCTGGTAATAATGATAACCATCTGTATATTCCATCCCATTAAGATATTCATAGGCAGAGCCAACAAGAAAAGGATGGAACCCATGCGGGCTATCTGTGTGAGCAGATAACAGGCCGAGGCGTAAAGCCTTGCCCATGTGCCGAAGCGTTGTTCCAAGAAACTGTATGCCGATACGCTGCCCATGCTCCGGTAAAACGGAACGAAATATTTGGCGGCAAAATAAGATGCGATAGGAATGGATATGCTGAATACAAATGCATTCCAGTCTCCCGCGAAAGCTTTTCCCGGGTATCCTAAATAGCTGATACTGCTGACATAGGTGGCAAAGATTGACATTCCCACCACCCAGCCGGGAAGGCTCCGGCCGGCTGAGGTAAAGTCATCGGATGAAGTTTTTTTCTTGAAAAACGAACATCCGAAAACTACTATGCCTCCTGTAAAAAACAGGAAGATAATTAGGTCTATTATGTGCATGATATATGTTTTTCCAAAGGTTAACTACTCGTTCCGTTTATAAAATCAACTTTCCGTTTTGGATGGGAAGTTGTTCCAATGCTTTGCGGATTTTTTCACGTTCGGGGGCGTTAAACTTGTGGAAAGGCGAAGCGACAAAGTCGTCGTTAATAATGCCAAGAAGTGACAAGGCACATTTTAGTCCTTTCAGATAACTTGAACCGTGCTGTCCTACAGTATAAATACTTACGCTTATTTGCATGATAAATTGCTGAAGGCGTTTTACTTCGTCCAGGTTGCCGGCTTTGGCCGCATCATACATTTTGACGTATAATTCGGGAAACATGTTCGCACCTCCGTTAATACCACCATGTCCGCCAAGTAAAACACATTCGCCGGTTACTTCTTCCGGCCCTACAAGCATGGCAAAATCAGGACGATCTTTCATGGTATACATGACCGACTGGAAATAGACTGTATTGGCAGAACTGTCTTTAAAACCTACAACTTGCGGATTCTGAGCAATACGGTGGATAGTTGCCGGCGCAAAGTTTACTTTTGTATGCGAAGGCATGTTATACAAAAATACCGGAAGAGGGAGTTGTGGAACCAAATCTTCGTAGAATTCCGCCAGTTCAGGTTGTCCCGGTGCAAAATAATAGGGAGGTGCCGAAACCACTCCGGATGCTCCACATTCTGCTGCGATATTTGCAAGGTTTATGCTTTCTATCAATGATGTGTCTGTAATGCACACTAAAACCGGAAGACGCCCATTGTTAATACGGCATGTTTCACGAATCATTTGTTGGCGCACAGGATAACTTAAGCTCTGTTCCTCACCCGTGGTACCTAGAATAAATAGCCCGTGCACGCCTCCTTGGATCAAATGTTCAATAAGACGTTCTAAACTTTCTACATCGAGTGTGTTGTTGTCTTTTAAAGGAGTTACCAATGGAGGTATGATTCCACTAAGGGGATTTTTTAAAGTATTTTTCATGGTTTTGTAATAATATTTAGAGTTTATATCTCATTATCGGCAACAAAACTATAAAATAAAATTGGTAAATATGCTATTCAAATTGAATAATTTGCATATATTTGAGCCTTTAAAGCTTAAAAACTATTATTTATGGGGAATATACGTATGACTACAAAACAAGTTCTAAAATTATTTCTGGTGTTAGGGATTATTCCATTATCGTCTTGTAAGACAACACCTTCTGTTGAAGTTCAGATACCGACCAGAGAACAGGTTGGTGCTTTAAACATGCCGGATACGATTGCTCCGGTAAAGGCTCCCTTTGCAATGCCAACATTTACCCGGCCGGTATTTAATGATTTATCGGTGTCGATTGTTGAATCGGGTGCACAACCAGGAACAATGGTTACGTCAATAATTCAGAAGACAATTGATGATGTGAGTGCAAAAGGAGGCGGGACAGTCGTGATTCCAGCCGGAATTTGGAATACCGGACGGATTGAGTTGAAAAGCCATGTGAATTTGCATCTCGAAGAAGGAGCTGAGCTACATTTTAGTGGTGATATAAAAGATTATCAGCCTGCTGTGTTTACACGGAACGAAGGAGTGGAAGTTTATTCGTTAGGAGCTTTGATATATGCAAATGGCCAGGAGCATATTGCTTTAACCGGTAAAGGAAAACTAGTAGGGCCTGATCGTGAATGTGAAATTCAAAAACGTCAGATGCGTGGCGGAGTGGTTGAAGAATATATCAAGGTAGAAACTCCGGTAGAGGAACGTTTGTATGACGGTAATAAAGGAACACCTGTTTTTCTGCCTATGTTCGTTTCGCCCATTAATTGTAAGAATGTGCTGGTGGAAGGGATAACATTGGAAAATACTCCTTTCTGGAATGTAGTTCCGGTATATTGCGATGGAGTAATTATCCGGGGTATTACGGTTCGCTCGATAGGAATTCCCCGCGGTGACGGTATTGATATCGAATCTTCGAGAAATGTGTTGATTGAATACAGCACATTGAGTTGCGGAGATGACTGTTTTACTATGAAAGCCGGTCGTTGCGAAGATGGTATGCGTGTGAATAAGCCTTCGGAGAATATTGTTGTTCGCTATTGTCTGGCCGAAAAGGGACACGGTGGTATTACTTGTGGCAGTGAAACAGCCGGAATAATCAGGAATCTTTATGTACATGATTGTGTCTTTGACGGAACCGGTACCGGACTTCGTTTCAAGACCCGTCGTAATCGTGGCGGTGGCGGTGAGAACCTTATTTATGAACGTATACGCATGAAGTTAAGCGGCCAGCCATTTGTTTGGGATATGTTGGGAAGTAAAACTTTTGTTGGTAATTTGGCTGTTCGCCATCCCGCTCGGGAACTGACCCCGCTGACTCCGTCTTATAAAAATATTATAGCACGCGATATCATAGTGGAGGAATGTCCGCAGCTGATTAAAGCGGTAGGTATTCCCGAAACGCCGATTGAAAATGTATTAATTGAAAATGTAACGGCACATTGTAAAAATTTGATTCGTTTGCAAGATGTGGATGGTATGACTTTGAAGAACATGACAATTTATAGCAAAGACTCGTTAATTACGATTGACGATGGTAGGAAAATACTTTTTGATAAGGTTAAATTTGAAATTCCGGGAGGAAAGCTTGAAATGGATATAAAAGGAGACTTGTCGGTTGCACCGGAATTTGTAGATTGTACTTATAAAGAGTTGAAGATTTCCGGGGAAGTAGAAAAATAAAATAAGGAAAATGGGAAAACCGATATGTATTGCCGGTCCCTGTGTTATGGAATCCTATTCTTTAATGGAGGAAGTAGCACAGGAATTGGTGCGTTTAAGAGATCTATTTCAGATAACTATCTATTTTAAGTCTTCATTCGATAAGGCAAACCGGACTTCAATTTATTCGTTCAGAGGTCCGGGAATGGAAAAAGGATTAACATGGCTAAGCGATATCAAGGCTAAATTTGGCTTGCCGGTATTGACGGATATCCATGAGTCTTATCAGGCGGCTTCGGCAGGGGAAGTGGCGGATGTGTTGCAAATACCTGCCTTTTTGTGTCGTCAGACGGATTTATTGATGGCTGCAGCTCGTACAGGCAAGACTGTAAATGGAAAGAAGGCGCAATTTTTGTCCGGATTGGATATGCAGTATCCTGTTGAAAAAGTCAGAGAAGCGGGTGGACAAGATATTTGGCTGACGGAACGTGGCAATATATATGGGTATAATAATTTAGTGGTGGATTTTCGTAACATTGCCGATATGAAACGTTTTACACCCACGGTGATTATGGATTGCACTCATTCGGTACAACGTCCGGGAGCTGCCGGAGGAAAAACCGGTGGAAATCGGGAGTTTGTTCCGGCAATGGCATTGGCGGCTAAAGCTTTTGGTGCGACGGGTTACTTTTTTGAGGTGCATCCTTACCCGGACAATGCTTTAAGTGATGGGCCAAATATGCTATATTTGGATAAGTTAGAGTCTGTTTTAAAAACAATACTATGAGTCGGATAAAGGAGTGGGCTGTTAAATGCTTCCGTGATGAGGCGAATGCATTGCTTGATTTGATTCATCTATTAACAGATGATTTCGACAAGACGGTAGAGTGTATATATCAATGTAAAGGTAGGTTGATAGTAACAGGTGTCGGGAAATCGGGACATATAGGCGCTAAAATTGCCGCTACACTAGCAAGTACAGGTACTCCTTCTTTTTTTGTCAATCCGTTGGATGTGTTTCATGGCGATTTGGGTATGATTACTTCTCAGGATATTGTATTGGCAATTTCTAATTCCGGGCAGACAGATGAATTACTTCGCTTTATGCCTTATTTAATTGAACGAAATATACCGATTATAAGTATGACCGGCAATCCGAAATCATTGATCGCCCAATATTCGACTTTTCATTTAAATGTAGCGGTCAAAAGAGAGGCTTGTCCTTTAAACTTGGCGCCTACTTCTTCTACTACTGCCGCTTTGGCAATGGGTGACGCTTTGGCATGCGCTTTAATGGAGGTTCGTCATTTTGAGGCTAAAGATTTTGCCCGTTTTCATCCGGGCGGGAGTTTGGGCCGGCGTTTGTTAACTCGGGTAAAGGATGTCATGCATAAAGATAATTTGCCTGTGGTACCGCCGGAAATGAATTTAGGAGAAGCTATTATTCATATAAGCGATGGAAAACTGGGGCTAGCAGTGGCAATGCGCGATAAGAGAATTGTAGGAATTGTTACGGACGGGGATGTACGTAGAGCAATGCAGCATTCACGTTCCAGATTCTTTGAGCTTTCGGTAGAAGATATTATGACACGTTCTCCGAAGGTGGTACATTGTGAAACCAAGATATCGGAAGTGGAAAAGATGATGAATCAATATAAGATACATTCTTTATTGGTATTGGATGATAAAGGGGAGTTGGTAGGCATTATAGACTATTTTAATTGCATGATTTGAAGCTGAAATCCTTGTTATTATAATGTGAATGTGTTGTTTGTTATAAACTCTTGGGCGGTATAATTTGAGGATAAGGAAGAAGATTTTCGATTAATTAATGAATATTATTACAACAATATGAGCGCGGAATGATTATTAATAGTAATTTTGCGCACTATTTTCCAAACTTTAGAAGATGAGACAACTAAAGATTAACAAAAGTATTACGAACCGTGAGACAGCCTCTCTCGAAGCTTATTTAAGAGAAATAGGCCGTGAGGAGCTGATTTCAGTAGATGAAGAGGTAGAACTCGCTCAGCGTATTCGCAAAGGGGATGAAGCCGCTTTAAACAAATTGGTAAGAGCGAATTTACGTTTCGTTGTTTCTGTGGCAAAACAATACCAGAATCAAGGCCTGAGTTTGGCCGATTTAATTGATGAAGGAAATATCGGTCTGGTAAAGGCTGCCCAGAAGTTCGATGAAACTCGTGGATTCAAATTTATCAGTTATGCAGTATGGTGGATTCGTCAATCAATCCTTCAGGCGTTGGCCGAACAATCTCGTATCGTTCGTTTACCATTGAATCAGGTAGGCTCCATTAATCGTATCAACAAAGCGTTAGCTAAGTTCGAACAAGAAAACGAACGTCGTGCTTCCGCCGGTGAAATTGCAGAAGAATTAGGTATTGAAGAAGATAAAATATCTGATGCTTTGCGTGTTTCCGGTCGTCACGTATCGGTAGATGCTTCGTTTGTTGAAGGAGAAGATAATTGTCTGCTTGATGTTTTGGTGAATGACGATTCTCCCATGGCGGATCATTCGTTGGTAAGTGAATCTTTATCTGAAGAAATTGACAGAACGCTGTCCACCCTTACTCCGCGTGAGAAGGAAATTATACAAACGTTCTTCGGTATCGATCACCGCGAAATGAGCTTGGAAGAAATTGGAGATAAATTCGGCCTTACTCGAGAGCGTGTTCGCCAGATTAAAGAAAAGGCGATCAGGAAATTGAGATCAAGTCCCCAAAGCAAATTGCTTAAATCGTATTTAGGATAAAAATTGGAAAGATAAAGTAATGGAGGGTGTCGGACAATGTCAGACGCCCTCTTTTTGGATCTATAGGCCTGTGGTTCCTTTATTTTTCAGCTCTATTCCCTTTACGAGGTGATTATTTTGAAGACCATTTCCTTATCATTTCTTTTAATATATCCCGTGATATGGGTTTTGACATATAATCGTTACATCCTGCCTGAATGGCTTTTTGCCTGTCCTGATCAAAAGCAAAAGCGGTTACAGCGATAATGGGAATTTCCTTATCCCGTTCCCTTATTTGCTTAGTTGCTGCAAACCCATCCATTTCGGGCATTTTCATATCCATGAGAATAATATCCGGATGATAGCTCTCGTACATTTCGATAGCTTCCAGTCCGTTGCACGCACGTTTTACATCATACTCCTTCTTTAGCAGAGTGTATACTAACAAATAATTGCTGTCTGTATCTTCTGCTACTAAAACTTTGATAGGCGCATTCTTTTCTGTTTCCATCTCTTTATTTGTTATGAATTTCTTTATTAAATATATTCTTTTCATTATAAGGATGTGTAAACCAAAAGTTGGAACCGGCTCCCTCTTTTGATTCAACTCCAATTTTTCCATGCATTTGTTCTACAATCGTTTTGCATATTGATAATCCCAATCCGGTACCTTGGATAAAGTTGTTCAATTTTACAAAACGATCGAAAACCGTATGGATTTGGTCTTTAGGAATACCTATGCCTGTGTCTCGGACATAAAATCTCAGTTCATTATCTTCTGTAAGTTCATATCCGAGTATAATACTTCCTTCAGGTGTGAATTTCAGAGCATTGGTAATAAAATTAGTCAATACTTGTGTCAATCTGTTTTTGTCGCTCCATATGTAATATGCGGGTAAGTTCCTTTCCATAGTAAGTTGTACGCTTTTATTAGTCTTTAATTGGAAAGAAGAAATTATATCTTCGCACATGTTGAGCGTGTTTATATCCGAATAATAGAATTCGAAAGTTCCGGCTTCCATCTTGGAAAGATCCAAAATATCGGAAATGAGTTGTAATAATAACTCATTGTTCTTTTTTACAAGATGGATGTATTCTTTGCGTTCTTCTTCATTTTCTTCGTATACCAATAGATCGGAGAATCCTACAATGGCATTTAAGGGAGTTCGTATTTCATGACTCATGTTCGCTAAAAAAGCCGATTTTAAGCGGTCGGAAGTTTCAGCTCTGTTTTTTTCTTTAATCAGATTTTCCTCCATTTCTTTTAATTCGGTTATATCGTAGTTAATACAAATAACTTCGATTATTCCATTCTCAGGATGAAAATCTCTGACAAGAATGTTAACGCAACTCCAGGTAACCGTTCCGTCTGGGTGTAGTATTCTGACCGTATCTTTATAGGTACTGATTTTACCGTTTACTAACTGTTTGAATTCCTTCTTTTTTCTTTTTCTGTCTTCCGGATGAAGAGCTTTATATTCTTGAATGATTTTATTTAATGGAGTTCCGGGAGTTTCTCCCATATTTTTGTACCAGCTGTCTGTTGCATACCCTTCTTTAGTAAATGCGTTATAGTGTGCGTATCCTACTTTGGCGTAGTCACCTATTAAGGAAAACAATTCTTCAAATTTTTGTATCTTTCCGCGTGCATTTAATATTTCGGTATTATCGATATGAATAAACATGTATAGAATGAGCTTTCCGGTTGAATCATATAAAGGAGTTCCGATAGTATAAATATCTATGCTGTCTTTTCTGCTGCACGGATAATAATTGCCAACCTTTTTGAATTCATATTTGAATGGAAAGTTTATTTGTTTTCCTTGTTTGATATAATCCTTTATTGTGTTAGGCAAAACAGGATTTTCGAATACATTGATGCCTAAAGCGCTCTCTTTATCAGGCAGACCGAACATTTCGATTTCCTTATTATTGAGGTCTATCATATATCCGTCCTTATCATATAATTCCAAGCCTATAGGCAAGTTCTTATAAATGTTTTTGAGAATAGCTTCACTATGCTCCAAAGAATTATGAGCCTTAAATGTTTCAGTCATGTCTGAGAACATAATGACTAATTCTTCTTTTCTAGGAGAGTGTGTAATAGCATGGCAGATTTTTCCGTTAGGCAAAGTGATGTTGGTTTCAACAGATTCTTCTGTACCGAGAATGGTTCTTGCTTCAGGAATCATAGCATCAACATCGATAGTGTCTTCGTCCAGAATCCGTTTACAGGCATCATTCGAATCTAATACATCGAACCCGTTTGCAGAAGCTTTCAAATGCAGATAAGCAACCGGCATATATTTGTTTAAGTTGTACAGATAATTACGTTCGGTTTCCGCTTTTTTCTCTGTCCGCCTTAATTGTATATAAATACTTATGATGTTTGCGATAGAAGTAAACCATTGATATTCATCCCTGTTCCATTTTTGATATCGTCCTACCGTATCGATGCCTATATATCCCCAAATTTCATTGTTGGCAAACAAAGGAGTTGCCATCACTGATTTAACATTCTGGCTGGCAAAAATTTCTTTTATGGAATTAGCTTCTTCAGGAAGCTGTTCTATATCGGATATTATAATGGGAATTCCATTGAGAATCAATTCTGTCCACCAGTTGTGCTGGCGCATATCTACTTCTAACCATTTTTCTTTTAGAGAATAGTTGTCGGAGAGGCTTGTTCCATAAGTATGTTTGATTATGCTTCTGTCTTCGTTAAACTCGTAAATATAGATACGGTCACTATCGAAAAGGTGAAGCATTTCGGTAAGGACCTTATGAATAATTATGTTTGTATCCTCCTTTTTATTGCTGAACGAAGACAGTGATTCGCTAATTAAACGCATGCGTGATAATAAGCGGGAGAGAGCCTGTTGAGAATCTTTTTCCAGCATTTCTTCTTGTTGGGGAGATAAGCTTTGTAGAATTCCTGTAGCCCGTATGATTCCGTCGGAATCTTTATGTTCTTTTTCAGTTCTTGATAAAACCCATATATTTCCCCGTGATGTTGTTAATGGAATGTATTGTTCGTAAACATTATATTCGTTATAAAAACGAGCAGCTCCGGAAACTTGTCTCCTATAATCTTTTCGTTTCATTCTGTCGAATTCTTGAAAAGACAGGGTAGGAGAGTTAAGCCCCAACAGATTCATAACGAATTCGGAGCATGTATATGTTTGGTGAGTTATATCAGCTTCCCACCAGCCCATTTGCGCTAAAGATATAGCGGTTTTCCATTTATGTTTGTTGCATTGATCTTCAAACATATTAATTAGTTTTTTGAGCGCATTTTCACAAACAAACAATTGAATGTGAAGTATCGTTCCTGCAAAAATATAATTAAAGTAGTAAGAAAACAACGAATTCTGTATATAAATTCTATGTAGAAGTCGTTATTTTTCGTGTTTTCATTCTGCAGAGGTGGACGGGAGAAAATAAAGTGCTACTTTTGTAACTGCAAAACACAATAGGATGGAAGGTACTAGAGATTTAACATACGGACCGATATTACGTCAGCTATTTAAATTGGCGACACCAATTATGGCTACCTCTTTTATTCAGATGGCTTATAGCCTGACGGATATGGCGTGGGTTGGCCGAATAGGAAGTGAAGCGGTTGCGGCTATTGGAGCCGTGGGAATTCTAACCTGGATGTCGGGATCTATATCTTTATTGAATAAAGTTGGTTCGGAAGTGAGTGTGGGACAGGCTATCGGACAGAAGGATGCGTCTTTGGCTGTTACATTTGCATCGCACAATATTACGATGTCTTCTATTTTGTCTGTGGTTTGGGCGATATTTCTGCTTCTGTTTGCTTCTCCGGTTATGCATACATTTGGTTTACAAGATAGCATAACGGAGCAGGCCGTTCAATATTTGCGTATTGTGGCCTTTGGTATGCCTTTTTTTATTGTTTCAACCACATTTACCGGCGTGTTTAACGCTGCAGGAAGAAGTCAGGTTCCTTTTGCTATCAGTGCAGTAGGTTTAGTACTTAATATGATACTTGATCCTCTGTTTATTTTTGTATTGGATTGGGGGACTAACGGTGCGGCTTTAGCTACGGTTTTATCACAGGTTATAGTGTTTTCTTTATTTCTGTATCAATTAAAAATAAAGAAAACGCTTCTTTCAGGATTCAAATTTCTGATAGCATTGAAACGTAAGTACGTCTTACGTATCATACAATTAGGCTTGCCTGTTGCTACTTTAAATATTTTGTTTGCTTTTATCAATATGTATATATGCAAACTTTCGGCAGCGGAAGGAGGGCATATTGGTTTGATGACCTTTACTGCAGGAGGGCAGATAGAAGCCATTACATGGAATACCGCTCAGGGATTTTCTACTGCTCTTAGTGCATTTGTGGCACAGAATTTTGCTGCGGGACAGGCACTGCGAGTGTTGAAAGCTTATCGGACAACACTATGGTTGACAGGTGTATTGGGCTTGTCGTGTACATTACTTTTTATCGTGTTTGGAAAAGAGATATTTTCCTTGTTTGTTCCCGAACAGGCAGCGTATACTTCAGGTGGTGTTTTTATGCGTATAGATGGGTATTCGCAATTGTTTATGATGCTTGAAATCACAATGCAGGGTATGTTTTATGGGACAGGCAGGACGCTGCCTCCGGCTGCAATCAGTATTGGAGGCAACTTGCTTCGTATTCCTATCTCCCTTTATCTGATAAGTCTGGGTTTGGGCGTTTCCGGTATTTGGTGGGCGGTGAGCCTTTCCAGCACCTTAAAAGGAATCTGTGCGTTTTGTTGGTTTTTTATTCTGAAGAAGAAGTTACTTGCTGTTAAGTAATATTTTATTCATATCCGATCGGATTGGATAAAATAGGAATTTGTGATTCGTTTAAATGTAAGGCTGCAGAAATTCGGTCAATATCCAAATCTGCTCGTGGTGTAGTTGCTAACCCTACAGAAGCGCAGAATAAACCGATGTTGGCCGATACATAACAAGCATTCATTATGGCTGCTTTTAAGCGTTCTTTTTTTTCTATAGCATAAGGGAAACGGTTGATATTGCTCACCAAAACAATGCTTATCGGTGCATTCCATGCATACAACTGGTTGGCTGCGATATCTTGTCGGACATCTTTCTTTTCAATCAGCCTAAGTTCAAAATCTTGTGGAAAATAGATATAAACCCCTTCTTTCATACACACATATAAATCGATGTCTTGTGCGTTATATGCCGAAGGAGCGGTTCTTTTGCCAAATTCGGAACGGTTCACCCCGAAACCCGCCCATAAAACGTTAGATAACATTTCAAGACTTACTTCTTTCTTTTCGTCATAAGATTTGGCAGACTTTCTATGATAGAAGGCTCGCATTACATTCAGTCCTAACGTAGTGTCCGGACGTTGCAAAGCGATGGTTCCATTTTCTTCCAGAATCGGTGTTTCTGTTAATGGAAGGATAGAGTCTTGTTTCTCAACTTTATTGCAGGAACTCGGTATAATTCCCATTAATAGTATGAATAAAACCAGTAGTTTATATGTTTTCATATTTTATGTCGTTCGTTGTGATAATGAAAAAGTGTAAAATGATAACGATTTAATTTATAAAGATAATGCTTCATTTTATTACGGCATTCAAAGATAGTGAAATATTAGATTATTTTAAAAGTAGCAAATAAGAGTTTTTAGAAAGGAACATCGCATAGAAAAACCATTTTTAGTTTTTCTATGAAAGATAATGGATCGAAACTAAGGGCAGAAAAGATACCCTTTTAAATCAATATGGGAAAAACCTTTGTATGCTGTATGGAAAAAGTTTTGTATACAGTACGGAAAAAACCTTGCATACCGAATATAGGTTTCAAATATGCAAGGCTGTTTTACGGAAAATATTTCCTCGGGGCGGTTAAGGAGTAACTTGGTTGGTTGACTGTTTCCATAGCGAAGCGTATTCAGTAAGAATACTTCGTATGTTTTGCCCGATTTTAACGTAATCTTCATCGTTTAAGTTAGCTAACGATACGCGGACAGACCATTCCGGCCCATCGAAGCCTCCTCCGTTGAGCACGACTAATGACGTTTCTGTAGCCAATCGGAATACAACATCTAAGGGATTGTAGGTTTTTTTCAGATACTTTACAAAGTCTTCTCCATAGAACTTTTTAGCCCATACCAGCATATCTATTTCCGAATAATATCCGGCACGTAACGGATCTTCTATAAGGGTAAATCCGGTATTATCCCATAAGGCTGTTAGTCGTTTATGGATAATTTCCCACATTTTATGCCGATAGATGTCTTCTTTATCCAACAGAGAGTAGAGGGCAAATAAACTCATTTGCAATTGTTGGGGTAGGGATAACCCTGCTGTATGATTCAAAGCTACCTGCCTGCTGTCGGCAACCATTCTATCAATGAATTTTAAGTTATCTACATTCATTGTGAGAGAACCATAGCGTTTTGTAAGTTCACTTTTACGCTTACGTGGGAGATTACTGATAAGTTTATCGTAAATGTTATCTTCGTGCAATGCTATGGTTGCTACGCGCCAGCCTGTAGCGCCGAAATATTTGCTGAATGAGTATACGCATAATGTATTCTGAGGAAGATCTGCCATTAGGGAACGGAAATGAGGAATGAATGTACCATATACATCATCCGTTATGATCATCAGATTCGGGTTCCAGCGTTGTACAACGTCGATAATGCGTGCTACGGTTTCCTGAGCCATGGCATAGCTTGGCGGATTACTCGGATTGATAACAAACAGCGCTTTGTATTTCGGGTCGCGTAACTTATCGATATCTTCATTTTTATATTGCCAAAGATGCAAACCGTCTTCTGTCATACGGTCTGCCGGTATATGAAGAACATCGAAATCGTAACGGGCAAGTTCTGGAATTTCAATATAAGGAGTAAAAGCCGGAACCATTAATGCTACGCTATCGCCGTGATGTAACAGAAAGTTCTGCATTAACGAGTCGAAAATGTAACACATGGCAGCCGTGCCGCCTTCTGTAGCAAAGAGATCGAATTTTCCTTCAGGGGGACGGTTGTCGCACATCTCCCGGTTTAAATAATCGCGTACAATAATTTCCGTATAATTTAAAATGCGGTCTGGTACCGGATATTGGTCGCCTACAACACATTCCGCCCATTCGTGGATAAGTTCGTCAGGGTCTGCTGCATGTTCCAGTAGCATATAGTTATAAGAGTCTTTCAAAAGCTGAATGCCAGGTGCGTCAGCATTTTCTTTTAAGAAGATTTCAAATCTTTGTGCGATACCTTCTTTTTGCGGAATACCGGCAACTCCTTCGGGAGTGTCCCATGTTCTTTTGCACTCTTCGATACCGAATAATCCGAGAGTAAAGAATGCTTCCCGTGGAACAGTGGCTACCCAATTGGGATTACCTCTTCCCGCATTCAGCATAATGTGAGCCATTTTCTTTACACTCTCGTCGGCAAGATGTATCAGTCTGTTTTTTAGTTCAAACGGACTGATCTTAGAAAGCTGTACATCGAAACCTTTTGAAGCTTCGCTTTTATTGTTAAGATATTTCATATGGATATAATTTATTAATTAACATTGTAACAAACGAGAGAGAAGAATTGTTTCTAAGTAAGTAACACGATTACTACGCCCCATATTATGAGCAAAGTATTTCCCACTGCATAAGTTACTGTGTAGCCTAAAGAAGGTGTTTCGCTTCCTACCGCTTCCTGAATGGCCCCTAATGCGGCTGTAGTTGTGCGCGCTCCTGCTGTGCAACCTAATGATAAAGCAGGATGGAATTTGAAAAGATAACGAGCCATAAGCAATCCGGTAATAAGAGGAAGGGCAGTAGCCAGGGCGCCTATAGCGAAAAGAGGGAGACCCACTTCGCGGAAACCTTGTACGAAACTTGGTCCCGATGAAATGCCTACTACTGCAATAAACATATTTAATCCTACATTATTGAGAACCCAAACGGATGATTCAGGTATTTGTCCGAAAGTGGGATGCTTGGAGCGTAACCAGCCAAAGATTAATCCGGCAATGAGGGCGCCTCCACTCGTACTAAGACTAATAGGAATTCCGCCTATATGAATGGCAAGAGCTCCGAACAAGCCGCCTATTAAAATTCCTAGTCCGACAAATACCATATCTGTAGCATTGGTAGGACGGTCAATATAACCTATTTGTTTTGCAGCTACTTCTACTTCCTTTTTTAATCCGACTAACTCAAGTATGTCTCCGGCGTCTATTTTTGTACCGGCATAGATCGGAATGTCGATTCCTGCCCGTTTGATACGGCGTATGCTGACACCATGCATGAACTTTTGCGAACGGATGAAACCTAATGTTTTATTGTTGAAAGTTTTGGTAACCATCACAGGAAGAACTTCCGCGGGGAAATCCAATAAGTCGTAGTCCACAACTTCTTCTCCTATCCAATCTTCTTCTCCGATAGCGAATTCACGTCTTCCGCTTAATACGATTTCGTCTCCTTTTGTTAATAGTTGGTAGGGCAGTATATCATTGATGATGGAATCATTGTGTCTCATTCTTTCTACGAAAAGACGTTTATTATTTTGAATGAAATAATTTTCCAGTTGATCTACGGTTTTGCCATTTCCAAACCAATCGTTTTCGATGCGATAAGCGCGGAATACTACGGGACGTGAAGCATGTATGAATCCCGGTTGGTCAGCTTCGGTATTGCCTAATTGGTTTTCAAGTTCTTTGCATGCTGCTTTTACTTTCTCCAGTCCTCCCAGCAAACGCGGACCTAATGACCCCAATATCCATGCCGAACCTGCCGTACCAAATATATAGGTCACGGCATAAGCAACAGGAATAATATTAATCATGTCTTGTTTCTGCTGTTCGCTGACGCTAAGCCCTTTTATGGTGTCTCCAGCTACTCCGATTACTGCAGAAATGGTTTGGGAACCGGCAAGTAATCCGGCAGCTTCTCCAGGTCCGTATCCCATTATCAAAGCTAATAACCATATGAATATCAAACTACTTAAACACATCAGTACCGCAAAATATACTTGTGGAAGACCGTCTTTTTTAAGACCTCTGAAGAACTGAGGTCCTACTTTGTATCCGATAGCAAAGAGAAACATTAGAAAAAAGACGGATTTTATAGGGCCGTCTACCGTAATATCTAATTGTCCCACAAGTACTCCTACCAGCAAAACGCTGGTGACGATACCTAAACTAAATTGTTTATATTTAAATTTCCCGATCCAGAAACCTAAAGCTATCGTCAGAAAAATGGCGAGTTCGGGATATGCTCTGAGTTGATTAATAATCCATTCCATACATTGTGTTGTTAATTGACTTTAATATTTACATTAACAATACATAATGGAATTTGTTTATTTTGTCTGCAAGAGTAGGGATGATTATTAATTAATAAAGTGGAGAGTGATAACTAATAATGTGGTGGAATCCACATTATTAGTCTTTCTCAAGAGATATTTATCTGTTATTCTTTTTCATCAGCTTGATAACGGATTATGTCAAGCATTAACGGTATGTCTTCTTTGGATATTCCATGACACAGTAATTCATCTTCGTCTTTGAGTATTTGTTCGATAAAAGTTTCCGGATTTTCTTGCATCCGGCTACCTTGTGTATATAAGCGGGCTGCTTTGTCTATCTCTTTTAAACTCCAAGCTACATGTCCAGCATTTAAGTAATCCACTTCTAAAGGTTTAGGCTGACTAAGTAGTTTCTCATAATACTTTTCCGCCTGTTCCATTTTGTTGGTTACAAATGAGCACCAGGCAATAGCTCGCTGTGCTTTGAGAGACTGCGGATCAAGATATTCTACTTTGAAAAAACGGGCGAAAGCTTCGTCATAACGTTTTAATTCCACGTAGCATTGCCCAATATAAAGAAGCAGGGTCAGGTCTTCCGGTTGTGCGGCTTCAACTCTTTCATAATAGAATAAAGCTTTGTCTACTTCTTTCAGCATTCGATAACATTGGGCCAAGTGCCGGTTTGTCCAAACACTGTCTGATTGTCTGATATCCGCTTGGATATAAGCATCAACGGCTTTACGATAGTTTTTTGTTTTCTGGTAGCAAAATCCTAGTTTCTGGTAAATTTCCGCTCCATCCTGCCCTTGTTGTATAAGTTGTTTATATTGGAGGGCCGCTTCGGGATAATATCCTTTTTGGAAAAGATATTCCGTTATTTTTAGCTGTTGTTCCGGATTGTCTATAGATCCTTTAATAATGGAACAATAAAGTAAATTCAAAGAATTGTCGAATACGTCTTTGAATTCATGCCGGCGAGAATAAATTTTATAGAATCTATATAAATCCTGTATATATTGTCTGCTGACTACATCCTGTCGTTTCTGTTCGGCTATCTGACCAGATAATCCCATTTCATACTCTTGCATATTTTGTTCGCTCAGGTTGTTGCTATATAGATTGCGCTGTGCGGCCGGAACTCGTTCCATTGTAAAACAGAAAGAGTATTTGTCGGAATTACAGAAAAAAGTAGTGTTCAATATACTTTGAATCATAACATTATTCTTTCTTTCTGCTTCCGGTATACTTTGCAGAACTGCTGAATGATAAGGGTCGAATGGATAAAACCAGTTGCCTATTTCCCGGAAAAACGGATATGTTTTCAGTTGGGAAAAAGTGCTCATATAAACATCAACTCCTTCCATTTGCATATCTCCCAGCTCTTTAAGCTTATTACTTAAATCCGATTCGTCTTTCCATTCTTTCCAATCCGGGTTTTTATCGTTTGACATCAAATCCTCTTCCAGCTCTTCGAGTCCTAATTTTGCGTTTCGCATGAACTCTGTTTTCTTTATAACTTCGGGAATGATCTCTTCCCGCATCTTTTTATCGACCTTCTTTGTTTCTCTGGTGCGTAAGAGTTGGATTTGTATGTCTGTGATATTCCGTAGGAAATTTGCATTTTCATTTAAAAGCTTGAAACGTGCTTTTACCTCCGGTTCATTTTCTAACCGCTTGTTGTTGTATATGCTTAAGAGAATAATGCCTACCAATGCGCGTTGGTTTACAAGCGCTTCGGAGTGATTGTATGCATCCATCAGAAACAGATACTTTTGAATATCGAAAACCTGTAGGGCGCCTAAAGTGACAGCACTGACGAATAAGGCTAAATCGTTGGTAGGTACCAACACTGAATTAAGCATATTACGGGCAGATTCTATCATATTTGAATCCCACTGAGGAGAGACCCAAATCTTTTTGAAAAACTCAGTACAGGTATATTCGTGTTGTCTGCGGAGCTCCTTCATCTTTTCTTCTCTTTTTTTGCCTTCATGTAACAGCTCGGCAACAGCTGTATCTTCTGTGAAAGATTCCAGCATAAGTTGATAGTCGGATAGCGTTATAGAATTCTTTTTTTGTTCTCTCATACACGTATAATAGTATTCGGTAGAGATAATATTATTCAGCGATACAAGAATACGGTCGTTCAATTCATATGATTTTCTGATTAAATCATTATATAATTCAGTGCGTTGAGGATCATCTGCGTTTTTCCGGAAAAATTGCAGCATGTAATAATAAGCCGTTTTTATGTCCTCATAATCCGTATAAAGGTGCCATTCGGGCGCTTCTTTCACATAATTGGAAATTTCATCCAAAGCATGCTTCAATTTCCTGTTCCCAAGCAAGTCTGAGATATTCTTATGCAATCCGTATGTTAGATATTCATTTATCATATCAACTTTTTTATTTATATAAAAACAAAAGTAAGCATTATTCTTTATCCGAATAGCTTAAATAATATTAAACTTCTCATTTTGATTATTAGAAACGTATATATAATTGCATTTGTACGGTATTATAATGGGTTTTGTTTATTTCCCTTTCATTGTGTTGTGTATAAGTTGCATTGCTGGCATGCGTGTAGTAATAGGTAGCTTGTAGCATCAAGTCCTTGTAAAGTTTGTAGTTAAGAGCTACTGCATAATTACTGTTCTGGGTATCACTTGTTTTTTCATCACGATACACATCCCAAATGCCATAAGCTTTAAATTTTCTTGCGAATGGGATTCCGACAGTTGCATACCATCCGTCGGCTTTTTCAGCGTAACGCGTATCAAATGTTTTTCCTCCTTGTGAAGTAATATATTCGGCTCGTACAGTCCACTCATCTTCATATTTGAGACCGAAAGCCATTCGGTTTCGATTTGCTTTTTTCTGATTGGCTGTGTAGCGACCGGTCCAGCCGAATGCACCTATTTGCAAAGGTTTTATCGGGCTTATCCATACTCCACCGATGAGGTCTTTGTTTTTATTAGCATCGGAATGATTGATCCCTTGTCCGTTAAAGATTCCTACCTGATAATGGAACAAACGGTGGGTGGGGGTTGGAAATAGATCTCCTTGGAACACGATGCCTGCATCGCGTCCTCCCGACGAATGTTCGCCAACGCGGTCGCTAAATCCAGTTAGTTTCTGTATAACTTGTGAGAAGTTTCCCCAACCGACATTCCACGGGTGGTAAGGACTTTCAAAACTGAACGGACGCTTCATTTGTCCGAATCGTATAGTGAATTCCGGATATTTATTCCATTCGCCGTAGGCATCCAGTAATCTTACTCCTTTATCTACTCCGGGGGCTCCGCTAGCTTCTAATTGTACCCGGTATTTCCAGTCTGTTAGCACTTTTCCCTCTACGTAGAGACGTACCATACGAAGATCAAATCCTCCGTTTGTTTGACTGTTTTCGGGATCGGTATACATATATCGCCCGATAAAATATCCTCCGAATTGCGGCATTGAAAATATTTCGGATAATTTTGTTTGGGCAGAAAGAGGGATAATAAAAAGCAAAGTAATGATTATCGTGGAAAATCTGTTTGAGTTATTCATTTCATCTAGACTTATTAAAATCAATATATAGCCATATTCGTTATATCACATAAAATGTCATAATAACCATTGACTTAAGAACCTGTTAAATTAATTGCATAACATGACAGGGAAGCATGATATAGTAAGAGAATAAATTATTTTGTTTGTTCAATATCCTTCACAATAGAACGGTTAATCTGATATCCCGAAAAGGATATCGGTAATATATCGTATTCTTGCATCCATTGGATAATTTCTTGTGTTTCCGTAGTAGATAACTCGGAAGCTTTTTTGAAAGCAGTTAATTCTTGTGACAGCCCGTTGAGTCCCGCAGCTGAAGCTGCTTTGTCAAACCATTCATTTTTATGATGGTTGTTCATGTATTGTACAGCTAAGTTATAGCCGATGATTAATTTTTTGATATCGTTTTCCTTCGTATTCAGAATCGAATCGGAAAAGGCTGTAACGGACAGTGTAATAGGATATGATGAAGAGCTGAGCAATACTTTGCAACCTTTCTGCAATGCTTTGGATACATAAGGGTCGCGTAAAACAGCCGCGTCGATTTGTCCGTTTTCCAACATCTGCATACGGAGTGACTCCCTGCTTAATTCCGGTTTGTTGATGTCGTCCTGAGTTATTTCCAGTTCGTCCAGTACTTTGTCGGCAAAATAATTATAGGCGGATTTGCGGGTTACGCTAAGACTTTTTTCCCTAAGTTGTTCCGGTTTGGTAAAGGTGGAGTCATTCGAAGCGACAATATAGTAAAGTCCTTCGTTGGTAAATGTAGGCACAGCTGGGATACCTTGTTCCTGTTGCATGAAAGCTTCAATGGGGGAAAGTATACTTCCGTCGGTTCTTTTTTGTGCGAATAACGTATCGCGGTTTATTTCCGATTCCATTGGGATTAGTTTCAGGTTTAATTTCAAAGAATCGTATATACCTTTCTGCTGCGCAACGATATAAGGCAGAATATCAGTGGAGGGAATATAACCGATTTTCAGACTATTTGTGTTGTCTGTTTCTTTTTTTTCTGAATGGCATGCCGCCAGTAACAGGAGGATCGAAAATAGAAGAGATGCTTTCTTTTTCATATTCTAAATATAAAGAAAAAAGAAATGAGACTGTCTTAAACAGAATTATCCCAAGACAGCCTCATTTTATGATGTGAAAATAATTATCCTTTGATTGCTGCAATACCTGGTAATACTTTTCCTTCAATAGCTTCGAGCAAAGCGCCGCCACCGGTTGATACGTATGATACTCCGTTTGCCAATCCGAACTTGTTAACACAAGCTACGGAGTCACCGCCACCCACGAGTGAAAATGCACCGTTTTGAGTTGCTTTTACAATAGCTTCGCCTACAGCGCGTGAACCTGAAGTAAAGTTATCAAACTCGAATACTCCGGTAGGTCCGTTCCATAGAATGGTTTTTGAGTTTTCGATAACTTTGGCAAATTCTTTTTCTGAGTCGGGACCTATATCCATACCTTCCCATCCATCAGGAATTTCATTCGACGGAACGAACTGGGTATTTGCATCATTAGAGAATGCGTCGGCAGCTTTTGCGTCACTTGCCAAAATGAGATTTACCCCGTTTTCTTTTGCTTTCTTAAGGATATCCAAGGCTAAATCCAGTTTGTCGTCTTCGCAGATAGAATTACCTATTTTACCGCCCATTGCTTTCATAAAGGTATAAGTCATACCTCCGGCAAGTATCAGATTATCAACTTTAGTCAGTAAGTTTTCAATGATTTCAATCTTGGAAGAAACTTTCGAACCTCCCATGATGGCAGTGAAAGGACGTTGGATGTCATTCATTACTTTATCTACAGCCTTAACTTCTTTTTCCATCAAATAACCGAACATTTTGTGATCAGCATCAAAATAGTCGGCAATCAAAGCTGTAGAAGCATGTGCACGGTGAGCCGTACCGAAAGCATCATTTACATAGCAGTCGGCATAAGAGGCCAGTACTTTTGTAAATTCTTTCTGGCTTTCCTTGATAGCTTTTTTAGCAGCTTTCTTTTCTTCTTCAGAAGCATCTTCTGCCAATCCGCGTGGTTTACCTTCTTCTTCTGCATAGAAACGGAGGTTTTCAAGCAATAAAGCCTCACCGGGTTTCAATGCTGCAACTTGTGCCTGTGCCTTTTGGCAGTCTTCTGCGAATTGAACATCTACACCTAATAACTCGGAAACGTGAGACACAATATGTTTTAAAGAATATTTTGGATCCGGATTCTTTTTGGGACGACCCATGTGAGAAGCAATAATCAGGCTTCCGCCGTCTGCCAAGATCTTTTTCAATGTAGGAAGTGCTGCACGGATACGAGTATCATCGGTAATGTTGAAGTTCTCGTCCACCGGAACATTGAAGTCTACACGAACAAATGCCTTTTTACCGGCAAAATTGAAGTTGTCAATTGTTTGCATAATTTCTTTTTGTTTTAAATGTTTAGAATACCTATTCTTAGATTTGCACGCAAAGTTATTAAAATAATGAAGAACTTGCGAACTAAAAAGACTTAATTGTTAGCTTTTTATCGATATCAGCTGTCATATTTTCCGCTCTTCTCGTATGTTATGCTCTTTTTTGTAATGTTTGCATAGCAATTGCAATCCGCATTGTTCGCAATGGGGAGCCCGTGCCGTACAAGTATAGCGTCCGTGCAGGATAAGCCAATGATGCGCGGTGGGAATAATTGATTCCGGAATATATTTTATCAATTCTTTTTCAACACTTAAAGGAGTGTTGCAACTTTCGGGAACCAACCCTATTCGGCGGCTTACTCTGAATACATGTGTATCTACCGCCATGGCTGCTTTATTGAATACTACAGCCTGAATGACATTAGCTGTTTTTCTGCCTACTCCGGGAAGTTTAATTAAATCTTCCAGATTGTCGGGTACTATTCCTTGAAAGTCGTTTACCAGCATTTTAGCCATACCTACCAAGTGCTTAGCTTTATTATTAGGGTAGGAAACACTTTTTATATATTCGAACACAACTTCGGGAGTACTGGCAGCCAAAGCTTCCGGCGTAGGAAAATCGTGAAACAAGGGAGGAGTAATTATATTGACACGTTTGTCCGTGCATTGAGCTGATAAAATTACAGCAATCAATAACTCGTACGGATTCGTGTAATGAAGTTCCGTTTCTGCTATGGGCATTGCTTTCTGAAAGTAATCGATAACCAGATTATATAATTCTTGCTTTTTCATACCTTATCGTAATTTGTATTTATGAAAATGAGGAGTAACTTTCCAATGGAATAGTATAGCGGAGATGACTGTCAGGCAAGCACCGAATAGATAAGCTTTGTCGAAAGAACTTACTTCGGCAATATATCCTCCTGCCAGCATTCCTATACCAATACCTACATCCCAAGATGTCAGATAGGTAGAGGTAGCAGTGGCGCGCTGATTATGAGGAGCCAGATTAACGAACAAAGTATTAAATGCGGGAAACATTATACCGAAACCTACTCCTAACAGGAGGGCTACCAGATAGAATGCGACAATACATACATTTTCGTTCCATTGAATAAGGTACACACAACTTGTCAGCAGAAAAAAGCTGAAAATAACCAGATAAAATCCTGCGGCAATTACTTGTGTAATTTTTCCTTTATCTACCAGCTTCCCCGAGAATATACGAGATATGGCCATTCCCACAGCCATTGATGTAAAGAAAAAACCGGTTTCGGTATGGAGTTGAATTGCTTGGGCATACATGGCAACATAGTTGGTAGTCATACCATACGGAATAGATAGCATTAATAGCACGATTCCGGCCGGAATACCTTTTAATAAAATGAAACGGTCTAAAGAAACAGGCTCTCTCTTTACCGGAGCCTTTTGCGGTGTTTTTACGAGGGAAGCCATAAGGAGTCCTATTGTGCAGGAGCCTAATGATGTCAGAAATATGACATCGAAAGATATGCCGGCGTTATGCATGAACAGACCCACCATAGGACCTGTAGACATAGCAAAATTATTCATCAGTCCGTAATAGCCTAGCCCTTCACCACGTCGGGAAGAAGGCATAATGTCAATGACAATGGTATTTCCGCCTACTGTAACCATTCCGAATGAGAATCCTTGCAATACGCGATACATAATAAATAAGGTAAGGGTGCCTGCTAACAGATAGCCGACAAACATAGAGGCGAAAATAAAATAAGCTATGATATAAAGCGGCTTTCGTGAAAAGGAATCAAGCAGATAACCCGAGAAAGGGCGAATACAGAGTGCGGCAATTGTATAACATGATAACACGATACCTACTGCCGAATGGTTGATACTGAATATTTCCGTTAAATAAAAAGGTAAGACCGGAATCAATAGCCAAAAGCCGAAGAATAAAAGAAAATTGGCTGCTAAAATAAAGCAATAGCTGGGAGTGATTAAACGGTCTTTCATTTTTATATGGACTGTGTTTTATGTCAGACGCGGATTCTGCGGATTCATACGGACTTTTATATATCCATGAATCCGCAAAAACCGCGCCCGGAAATTATTCTTTAAAAATACTTTTGTACTATATTATAGTTTTAATTGCATAGTTCCCGCGAGAGATAAATACCAAGACCCTTAGTAGGCTGCTTCGAATTCTTTGAGGAAACGGGTGTCGTTCTCAGAGAATAAACGTAAATCTTTTACCTGATATTTCAGGTTCGTAATACGTTCCACGCCCATACCGAAAGCATAACCACTATATATTTTGCTATCAATTCCACAGGCTTCCAATACATTCGGATCGACCATACCACATCCTAAAATTTCTACCCAACCCGTATGCTTGCAAAAGGGGCATCCTTTTCCTCCACAGATGTTACAACTGATATCCATCTCTGCAGAAGGTTCCGTAAAGGGGAAGTAAGACGGACGCAAACGTATTTTGGTGTCGGCACCAAACATTTCTTTAGCAAAAAGTAATAAAACCTGTTTTAAGTCGGTGAACGAAACATTTTTGTCGATATACAATCCTTCAATTTGATGGAAGAAGCAGTGTGCACGGTAACTGATGGCTTCATTACGATAGACGCGTCCCGGACAAATAATGCGGATCGGTGGTTGATTGTGTTCCATAGAACGGACCTGTACGCTACTTGTGTGAGTTCGCAGAATAATGTTTTTGGTTACATCCATATCGTTCGATTCTATGAAGAATGTATCTTGCATATCACGTGCCGGATGATCAGCTGCGAAATTAAGCGAAGTGAAAACATGCAGGTCGTCTTCTACTTCCGGTCCCTCGGCAATGCTGAAACCTAAACGTGAGAAAATGTCGATTATTTCGTTTCTTACAATAGAAAGCGGATGGCGCGTTCCTAAACCGATCGGATAGGCTGTACGAGTAAGATCCAAGTCGTCGTAACCGGTGTCTTGGCTTTCGAATGCTTCTTTCAATGCGTTTATTTTTTCTTGCGCACGGCTCTTCAATTCATTCAGTTTCATACCCACCTCTTTTTTATTTTCAGCGGGAACATTCCGAAAGTCAGTCATTAATTCGTTGATGGCCCCTTTCTTGCTCAAATATTTAATGCGGAGCGCTTCAAGTTCTTCTGCATTTTGGGCAGTCAGGTTTTCTACTTCTGCCAGCAGCTGTTCAATTTTCTCAATCATATTATAGATGAAATAATTATTCTGTGTCAATAAAACTGCGCAAAGGTAATGATTTAAACCGAATAATGTATCGAAATTCAAAATAAAAGAGGTATTTTTGCGCGAATTTTGTGAGATATGAGAACGATATTTGCAGGAATGCTTATTCTGACTTTTTGCTGTGCATGTAACAGTAGAAAAGGAAAGGTTGATTCTACTGATCAACTTATAGTGACTTCTGATTCAATAGAGGGCGAAAATTCCTTTCTTTTGGCAGATTCTGTTGAAACTGCTGCGATCCCTAAAAATGCAGATGAATTGTTTGATGATTTTATTTATAATTATGCGGCGAATGAAAAGCTGCAAAAGGCTCGGACTGTTTTTCCATTGCTTTATATAAAAGGAGGGGAACGGCAGTTTATTGAAGAAAAGGATTGGAAACATGATCATTTGTTTACAAAAGAAAACTATTATACGCTTCTTTACGACAAGGAGGAAGATATGGATTTGGAGAAAGATTTGTCATTAGATACGGTAGTAGTAGAATGGCTGTATCTGGATGTGCATGAGGTGCGGCAATATCGTTTTCAAAGGAAGAATGGAATATGGATGTTGACGACTATCGAACAACATTCGACGTTGGAAGAACCTGATGAGAACTTTTTGGAATTCTTTTATAAGTTTGCCAATGATTCAGTCTTTCAGCGGGAGCACATTGTAGTGCCGTTGAAATTTGTAACCTCCGATCCGGATGATGAGTTTCAAATACTTGAAACAACCTTGGAAGTGGATCAATGGTTTGCTTTCAAGCCTTTGCTTCCTGTGAACAAAATGACTAATATCAATTATGGACAAAAGTATTCCAGACATGCGCGTCAAAAGATTGTGGATATGAGAGGAATCGGAAACGGATTCAATAATACCCTCTTTTTTAAACGTATCGGTAATGAGTGGAAACTTGTTCAATTCGATGATTTGAGTAATTGATAAAATTGATTTAACTATAATTTAAATATAATATGGTGAACACATATACAAATTTTTCCTTATTGAAGTATAATACATTCGGTATGGATGTGCAAGCTGCGCGTTTTGTGGAGTATGAGAGCGTGGAGGAGTTAAAGCATATTTTGAGCTCGTTTGCTCCGGAAGACTTGTTTCTGCAGATAGGAGGAGGAAGTAATTTGTTGTTTACCGATAATTTTCCGGGCACAGTTTTGCATTCCTGTATCAAAGGGCGTGAAGTTGTGGAAGAAGATGAGGAATCTGTTTATTTGCGAGTGGGAGCAGGAGAAGTTTGGGATGATTTCGTGGCTTATTGCGTGGAAAACGGATGGGGCGGAGTGGAAAATCTTTCGTTGATTCCTGGTGAAGTAGGAGCAAGTGCCGTACAAAATATTGGTGCGTATGGAGTAGAAGCGAAAGATCTGATTACTAAAGTAGAAACGATTGAAATAGCAACTTGCAACGAACGTTCTTTTTCCGTAGAGGAATGCGCTTATGCTTATCGAAAAAGTATTTTCAAAGAAGAGTGGAAAGGACAATATATTGTAACGTATGTTACTTATCGTTTGAGTAAAAAGCCGATATTTCATTTAGATTATGGAAATATGAAGGCGGAATTGGAAAAGCGTGGAGGTGAGGTTACGCTTTCCACCATTAGAAATGTAGTAATTGCCATTAGGCAGGCAAAATTACCCGATCCGGCAATACAAGGCAATGCAGGAAGTTTTTTTATGAATCCTGTGATCGACCGTTCCCTGTATGAGGGCTTGTTGGAAGAGTATCCCGATATGCCTCATTACGATGTGGATGAATCTCATGTAAAGATTCCTGCAGCGTGGATGATTGATCAATGTGGTTGGAAAGGGCATTCGTTAGGACGTGCCGGTGTACATGATAAGCAGGCATTAGTATTGGTAAACAGAGGCGGAGCTACCGGTTCGGAAATTATTATGCTTTCCCAAGCCGTCCGTCAGTCGGTTAAAGATAAATTTGGTATGGACATTCATCCGGAGGTCAATTTTATATAAGAGTAAGAAGCATGAAAATTACGATATTAGGCAGTGGCACTTCAACGGGAGTGCCGGAAATAGGTTGTACGTGTAAAGTATGTACTTCTACTGATGTTCGTGATAAAAGATTGCGTGCGTCAGCTTTATTTGAGACGGAAACGGAACGTATATTGGTCGATTGCGGACCGGATTTCCGAATACAGATGCTGAAACTTGGGTTTAAAAAAATAGATGGAGTATTGATTACTCACGAACATTACGATCACGTAGGAGGACTTGATGATCTACGCCCGTTTTGTCGTTTTGGCGAGGTTCCGCTTTATGCAGAGGATTATACGGCAGAACGTTTGATACGCAGGATGCCTTATTGTTTCGATGAGCATAAATATCCGGGTGTACCTCAGGTTTCTTTGAAAATAATAAAACCGGATGAGCCTTTTTATATAAACCAAGCTAAGATTATTCCGATTCGTGTCATGCATGGATCTTTACCGATATTAGGATATCGCATAAATAATGTAGCTTATATAACTGATATGAAGACGCTCCCGGAGGAAGAATTCGTATTATTGAAAGATGTTGAATGCCTGATTGTTAATGCACTTCGTATAGACTCACACTGGACTCATCAAAATTTAGAGGAAGCTTTAGCTTTTTCAACGAGGGTAGGGGCAAAGGAGACGTATTTTATTCACATGAGCCATCATATGGGATTACATGCCGAAATTGAAGAAGTACTTCCTCCGCATGTACATTTGGCATACGACGGTCTAGAGATTTATGCCTGATCAAAGAAATTAATTGTTATCTATAAGTTTATACGTTAATATCACATTAGCGTTTATATTTTCTGGTACCTTTACCAATTGCAAAGAGAAAGTAAAGTTTTGGAAGAACTCTTTATGCTTGAAGAGAAACGAAGGCATGTATTGTGCGTATTTCTGTGGGTATTTAAGAATCTTTTCCATGTCTATAAAGAGCGTGAAGTTAGGTTGTTGAGACAAATCGGTCATCTCTTTTTGAAAAACCGGTTGCTGTTCTTTTGCCGAATCGGTGATTTGTTGTACATAGCATATTAAATCCTCCGTTTTATCCGACAACAAAAGTTGCCGGTTAAATAATGTCGCATAGAGGGGAGCCGCTTCATTAGAATTGGAATGCGGTATGAGCTTATTTGTAAAAATACCGGTTTCTACAGGAGACAGGGTATAGACATTTCCATTGATTCTTTTATGCGTCGAGGGTGTTTGAAGTATGTTTTTCCATGGCGGTTCTATTCCCGTAAATGGTTGCGATAGAGGGAAAATTAGAAGATGATGTAAATGGGGGCTATCATTTCCCTCAAATTCGATGCTGCTCACTTCACCTTGTGTATATTCTCTGATAAAGTCGGAAAAAGCATATCGGGCGGTAGACGAAACACTGTCTTTCCGGAAAGAAGGTAGTATCGATTTACCATCGGAAATAGCTAGCTGATAAAATAAAAAAGTCTTTTCCGGTAGCATGCGGTCTGCTATTAAACTTACTTTTTTTCCTCCTGTTAGGATATGCGCCAAAGAGTTTGGGGGAGCATCCGAACAGTTTCCTGCCATATAAATAGCGTCATTATGTATTAGAATATTAAATTCAGTCCAATTGGATAATGGCTGACTCCGAACATACAAATAAAGACTATTTGCCGGCTTTTTCTGAGTGGATAATGATGTAAATACAGAGTCGTTGCGGATAGAAGGCATACGTTGTCGATAAGTATCAATTACTTTCTCTATTAGTTTCTTTTGGAAACTAATGGCATAAAATCCTTTTTGGAAATAACACGCAAGAAATTTTTCGTTGTTTAGAGGGTATATAAATATAGATTCGCCATTATATTCTATTTCCTTCTGGAATGAGGCGGCAGTATGATTTTGTTTTAATAAGGAATCGATAAAGTTCCTGTTTTCATTGTTTAAATGACCGTAAATTACTTGATCTGCAGAATTTCCGGGAGAATGGAAACTAATTAACAGATGATTCATCTGTCCACCTAAACCATGAGCCTTGTGTTCGGCAAGAGCGTTGAATCTCTCATCCAGTAAATGAATCAGATCGGACATTTCAGATTTCTTGTATGCTTCTGAGAAAGCTGTGTAACGCAAATTCTGGAATAAGTTATGTATATTGTTGACTTCGATAATGGCTTGACTGTCCTCAGGTATTAACGAGAATAGATCAGTTTTCCCGTTCTTTTCCTGAAGTTCCAGTTTCATATAATAAAACGTCCCCATTGCAGTGCATAACAATAGGATGGCCAATAGGATAATCGTTCTTGATATGGTTTTCTTGTTCATAGAGACAACTATTTTTCTATTCAAACAAATAAACCTTGATATTTGTTGCAAAAATATAAAAAAACTTCAAAATAAAAATGATTCTTAATAAAATAATGTACCGAATATGAAAATCTTAATTGATGTTATAAAACATGCTTTTTTAAGTGAATCGCTTGCAGTGTAAGAAAAAGTGCGTATCTTTGCAATGTGTTTTTCATAGTATTAGATTTAAGGTTAACAAAAGGTTGGGTCAAGGCGTTGACCCTTTTTTTATTTTTCTATGTAAACTTATTCTTTAAATATATTGGTTCGCCTTTTTTAAAATCAAGCAGATGGTTCTATTATCTTAAAGAGAACGATTGAATGATATCTCATTCACTCGGGAAACGGCTTTTTATGCTTTTGAGGTCTACTTTAATATAGGCTGAATCTCTGAAATATTTTGTATTTTTGCTATATCTTAGTTTTGGGGCTTCCCCCGTTTGGGTCATCAAACCTTCTTTTAGGGGGAATAACTGAAGATACAAAAAAGCCAACTAACTCTCAATGAGTTAATAGGCTTATTTTATATTATTTTCGGAATATCCCTAATATATGCGATAGGGCTTTCTTGTATGAACATGCTATCGTTTCAGTTTATTTTGAAATGGAAGATTTATTTGTTTTCTTTGATGTAAAATATTTACATTATTCCGAACTGATTAAGGGCGTATTAAGGGGCTCCGGTTCGTTATGAAGGAAATGAACGTTCATTTGGGAAGAAACGAACGTTCATTTATCCTTTAAAGAGCGTTTGTTATATAAACTACTCGATATGCGGGAAAGAAGAGGTAAAACAAATATAAGAAAATTCCGGACAATAATAAATTATCCGGAATCTTTTTGTTTATGCTTACAAAAGGGGGAACATAACTCCTTTATTCAAATAAGGATTTGGCAATACCCATTTCCAATCCGCGGAGTTCTGCCAACCCACGCAGGCGACCCAAGCAGGAATATCCTGGGTTAGTCTTCTTTTTTAAATCATCAATCATTTGATGTCCATGGTCGGGGCGTAATGGAATAGATACTTTACGGCGTTGTTGCAATGCGAGCAGGTTCTTCATGACATGGAACATGTCCACATCACCTTCCAAATGGTTTGCTTCATAAAAATTTCCTTCGGCATCACGCTGTGTACTGCGTAGATGGACAAAGTTAATGCGGTCGCCCAACCGCTCCATCATGCCGGCAAGGTCATTATCTGCGCGTACGCCTAATGAACCTGTACAAAGGCATAATCCGTTTGAGGCATTCGGTACGGCCTCTACCAATTTGTTGAAGTCTTCTTCAGTACTCATAATACGCGGTAATCCTAATATAGTATAGGGAGGATCGTCTGGGTGGATAACCAATTTAATGCCAACCTCATCCGCTACCGGAGCAATTTGCTTCAAGAAGAAAATCAAGTTGGCGCGGAGTTTCTCGGCGTCAATATTTTTATAGCGGTCGAGTGCTTCCTGGAATTGTGCTACGGTAAAACTTTCTTCTGAACCCGGAAGTCCTGCAATCATATTCCGAACCAGCAAGTTCTTTTCTTCTTCACTCATACTTTCGAACCGTGCTTTGGCCTTTTCAATTTCTTCTTGAGTGTAATCTTTTTCTGCATTCGGGCGTTTTAGGATAAATAAGTCGAATGCAACGAAAGCTGCTTTTTCAAATCGAAGAGCTTTGGAACCGTCCGGAAGAGTGTAAGCTAAATCTGTACGTGTCCAATCCAATATCGGCATGAAATTATAGGTCACAATCATAATACCGCATTGAGCCAAATTGCGGAGACTTTGTTTGTAGTTTTCGATGTAACGCATGAAATCTCCGGTCTGGGTCTTGATGTGTTCGTGTACAGGAACGCTCTCCACTACCGACCAAGTAAGTCCGGCTTCTTCAATCATATTTTTACGTTTCATTATTTCTTCCACAGTCCAGACTTCTCCGTTGGGAATATGATGAAGGGCATTTACAATCCCTGTCGCACCGGCTTGTCTGATGTCTGAAAGGCTGACCGGATCATTCGGACCGTACCAGCGCCATGTTTGTTCGCATAAATACATAATTCTATTTATTAATGTTGTTATTACTTTATTTCATGCAATTAGTTTGACAAAAATAGGATGAATGATTGAAATGGGCAACATTTTAAGAGAGTAAATTTGTTTTTTATAGAGATGTATATTGAAGTTTGGAAGGAATTCTTTATCTTTACATCAAATCGTGGAGGATTTTAAAAAGAAATTATAAGTAAGCATTTTTAGTGTTTTGTGTGGGGATAGGATGATCTTCCATAGTTTTAACGGATGGATACAACATCTTTAGTTTGAAGCTTTCGAATGTACAACGGAAAAAACAAAGTTTTAGATGGATAGATGAAACTTATTGAGTGTTAGAGTGTTGCTTAGATAATTAAATATAAATGAATTATGGCCTTGAAAGTTGCTTTTTTTGATACTAAGCCCTATGATCAGGCTTCTTTTAATGAAGTTAATCAATTTTATGGGTTTGATATTACTTATTTTAAGGGACACCTTAATATGAACACGGTCCCTCTGACAAAGGGAATAGATGCTGTTTGTATTTTTGTGAATGATGTGGCAAATGCACAAGTCATTGATAAACTTGTTGAAAATGGGGTAAAATTGATTGCTCTACGTTGTGCCGGATATAATAATGTGGATCTACAGGCATGTAAAGGACGCATATCTGTAGTACGCGTGCCGGCTTATTCGCCTCATGCGGTAGCCGAATATACGGTAGCTTTGATGCTTACTTTAAACAGAAAGATTCAACGTGCCAGTTGGCGAACGCGAGAGGGTAATTTTTCTTTGCACGGTCTGATGGGATTCGACATGTATGGGAAAACGGTAGGTATTATCGGTACCGGAAAAATTGCCAAGATTCTAGTTGAGATTCTTCATGGTTTCGGTATGAAGATATTGGCTTATGATGTATATCCCGACGAGGCTTATGCAAAGGAGCATCAGATAACCTATGTCTCTTTGGACGAGCTTTATGCCCATTCGGATATTATTTCTCTTCATTGTCCATTGACAGACCAAACCAAACATCTTATTAATATGGATTCTATCCGGAAAATGAAAGATGGAGTAATGATCATCAATACGGGTCGAGGCGCTTTGATTCAAGCAAATGATTTGATTGAGGGATTAAAAACAAAAAAAGTTGGTTCGGCTGCTTTGGATGTTTACGAAGAAGAGAGTGAATATTTTTATGAAGATAAGAGTGATAAAATTATAGACGATGATACGTTGGCTCGTTTACTTTCGTTTAACAATGTAATTGTTACCTCTCATCAGGCTTTTTTCACTAAGGAAGCTTTGAGCAATATAGCTCATACAACTTTACAGAATATGCGTGATTATCAAGAGGGGAAAGAATTAGTGAATGAAGTAGTCTAGAAAAAGATAATCTTAAAAAAGCTTCGTTTTTTATAGGATTATTTATAGTTTTGCAAATGAGATCCGAAAGTGTTTGGAACTCAACATTGTTGTAATATAAGATAATAGGGAAGCGTTGTGCTTCATTCTTGTTTAGCGAAAGTCTGGTACATTTTCAATGAACACAAGAATGACATAGTGGTTCTCACGCTTATGCGTGGGCTGCTGTCTATTTTGTGTTCAAAGGTTTACCAGAGCCTCGTTAAACGGAATAGCATACAGTCCCACGCTTCGTGTTCGGGATAAAAGCTTTAGGGACAAAGCTGTATTGATATGAACAAATATGATAATAAAAAACAAACCGGCGTTATTGATAGCTGAAGACGATGATAGTTCTTTTTTGCTATTACAACTACTATTGAAAAACGATTATCAGATAATGCGGGCTATCAATGGCTTGGAAGCTTTGCAAATGGTTAGAGAGGGAACTTATGATGTTGTGTTAATGGATATTCGTATGCCTGAGATGGACGGACTGGAGGCTTTGCGGCAGATTCGTTTGTTTAATCCGAGGATTCCTGTAGTCATGCAGACTGCTAATGCTTTTGAGTCCGACAAACAGAGTTCGTTAGAAGCCGGATGTTCTGGTTTTATCACTAAACCTATAGTCGTTTCCCAATTGAAGGAAGTTTTAAAAAGTGTACTGGGGGGGGGTAAAAAAAGAGTACAAGAAGATGGCTTGTGAACTTGTACCCTTTCTTTTCAGGGAGGATACCCTGTATTGCTATGTCTTTTCTTAAAATCTATAATTCAAACCTACTCCGAATACTTTGTTGGTACGTGTAAAAACATCTTTTCCTGCTGACGTTGTACCATTATAGTTATCCGTTTCTTTCGTATATTTGTCATAATTTGTCCAAAAATAGGCAATATTCAGTTTCATATCCTCAGACAAGTTGATACCGGCGCCCAGTCCGATGGAGTAAGAGCTGGTTACAAAACTCAGGTCTGCCATGTATTTGTCGGTGATACCGTAATTTGTACTTTGAATGCCGGCGCTTACCTGAATCATCTTGTTGATATCATACTCTATGCCACCTAAATATTCTAGAGTACCTCGGCTTAAATATTTTTGTCTTCCTGTAGTTGTGCCCGTTTCCAAATCCAATAAATCGGCCATCTTGGCATCTTTATCGAAGAAATAGTGGAAGCCACCGGAAACGCGTAATGACGGCAATATTTCGTAAGAAGCTCCGATGGAGAACATTGCCGGGATATCGTGTGGAGTATTCACTCCGTCTCCATAAGCCTCTTTTAGCATATCCGAACATTTATTGGTTTCGTTTTCTACATTCAGGTTTGTGTTGAACTCCATTTTAGCGCCAATATTCAGCTTGTTATATTTAAAGTCTACGCCAATAATAGGTGTCAGTCCCCATCCGGTTTGGTCACAATCCAGTTCCAATTCCGCAAGGCGGGTCGGCGTTGTGGTACCGTTAGGCATGTCGGCATACAGATAACCCGAGTAAGAATCGAATACATAATTCATTCTGAAACCGGCATAAGCAGCCCAGTGCTCGCTTATTTTATAAGTAGCTCCCAATTGAGCTCCATAGATGAATTGTTTCCCGGTCATAGCGGAATTGATACCATATTTATCCGGGGTTAACGCGTTTTCCGGTCCGTAGGCGGCAGCAGTTTGTTTATAGATAAGAGCCATAACCTGAGAATCGAACGAGCCTAATCCATTATCGAATGTTGCTTTGCCGCCCCCGCCCGTAATGGCGAAACTTCCGGAAATGGTCCAGTCTCCTTTTTTGTAAGCTGCTTGGAAAGATGGAATAATCGGAGCCGAAGCTTTTCCTTCATACTTTTTTGTACCATCTTGGTGACCTTGATATTGGAACATGCCAAAAGTAGACCAAATAGTTCTGGTTTGGTATGCACTTTGGATATTGAGTGACAAATGGAATCCGTCTTTTAGAAAAGCCAGACCCGCCGGATTGGAATAAACAGCGTCAATTTCTAACGAAGCATCCCGAGCTGGATTGCGAAGAAATGCAATGTGTTGGTTTGTGTTGGTGAGAATGCCCCCTGCAAAAGTTGAGGCCGAAACGAATAGCAACGCTGTGCTAATCAGAAGTTTTGATTTTTTCATTCAATTATTTTTTGTTGTTTGCGGCGGCAAAGGTACAGAAAAGTTTCATACGAAACGGTTTCTTTTGAATCTTTTTTTGTGGAGGGCTATAGGCGGATTAAAAAAATGTATCGCTCAAAAGGAGCTATCTCAAAGCTTTTTTGTATTTTTGCACCTTATAATAATTGTGATATAGAAATAATAAGCAAAAATAATTATGTTCGATAATTTAAGTGAAAGACTTGAGAGATCGTTTAAGATTTTAAAAGGTGAAGGAAAAATCACCGAAATCAATGTGGCTGAAACGTTGAAAGATGTGCGTAAAGCATTGTTGGATGCCGATGTGAATTATAAGGTTGCCAAGAACTTTACAGATACCGTAAAAGAAAAAGCGTTGGGACAAAATGTGCTTACCGCCGTAAAACCCAGCCAATTATTGGTAAAGATCGTACATGATGAGTTGACGGCTCTGATGGGAGGCGAAACGGCCGAGTTGGAGTTAACCGGTCGTCCGGCTGTTGTTTTGATGTCGGGTTTGCAAGGTTCGGGTAAAACGACCTTTTCCGGTAAGCTGGCTCAAATGCTTAAGAATAAGAAGCATCGTAATCCTCTATTGGTAGCTTGTGATGTGTACCGTCCGGCAGCTGTAGAACAGTTGAAAGTGTTGGGACAACAAATAAATGTACCGGTGTATAGCGAACCGGATAGCAAGAATCCGGTAGAGATAGCTCTGAATGCCATTAAAGAAGCTAAAGCAAAAGGATATGATTTGGTTATTGTCGATACGGCTGGACGTTTGGCTGTTGACGAGCAGATGATGAACGAAATAGAGGCCATCAAGAATGCGATCAATCCGGATGAAACTTTATTTGTTGTTGATGCCATGACTGGTCAGGATGCGGTAAATACGGCAAAGGAATTCAACGATCGTCTTGATTTCAACGGTGTGGTATTAACTAAGCTTGACGGCGACACCCGTGGCGGTGCGGCTTTATCAATTCGTACGATAGTGAATAAACCTATCAAGTTTATCGGTACAGGCGAGAAACTCGAAGCACTCGATGTATTTCACCCCTCTCGTATGGCCGATCGTATTCTTGGTATGGGTGATATCGTATCGTTGGTAGAGCGTGCACAAGAACAATATGATGAAGCAGAGGCGAAACGTTTGCAAAAGAGAATTGCGAAGAATCAGTTCGACTTCAATGATTTCCTTTCACAAATTGCCCAAATTAAAAAGATGGGTAACTTAAAAGAATTAGCTTCTATGATTCCGGGAGTAGGCAAGGCTTTAAAGGATATTGATATTGACGATAACGCATTCAAGAGTATTGAAGCCATTATTTATTCTATGACACCGAAAGAACGTACCAATCCGGAAATTTTAAATGGCTCGCGCCGTGCCCGTATTGCGAAAGGTAGCGGAACGAATATTCAGGAGGTAAACCGTTTATTGAAACAATTCGATCAGACTCGTAAAATGATGAAGATGGTGACAGGCAGCAAAATGGGTAGATTAATGCCCAAAATGAAATCTTGAGGCTAAATTGCAGACTGTTTGTAATGTGTATATATAAAAGAGGAGAAAATGAAACTTTCTCCTCTTTTTCTTATGTAGCCTGCTCGATTTCTTTTATATTTGCCAAACGGATTATATAGAGGAGGAATCTGATTCGGACAATAGATAAAATAATGAGTAATAAATAATAGAGTATGCAATTAATAGATGGAAAAGCTATTTCGGAACAAGTAAAGCAGGAAATTGCTGCAGAGGTAGCTGAAATTGTGGCTAAGGGAGGGAAACGTCCTCATCTGGCTGCTATCTTAGTGGGACATGATGGCGGAAGTGAAACTTATGTAGCTGCTAAGGTTAAAGCCTGTGAAGTTTGTGGATTTAAATCTTCGTTGATTCGTTATGAAGCGGATGTGACGGAAGAGGAACTGCTTGCCAAAGTTGAGGAATTAAATGAAGACGATGATGTGGACGGATTTATCGTACAATTACCGTTACCTAAACATATTTCGGAACAAAAGGTGATTGAAACCATTGATTACCGGAAAGATGTAGACGGCTTTCATCCTATAAATGTGGGGCGCATGTCTATAGGTTTGCCTTGTTATGTATCGGCAACACCAAATGGAATCCTTGAGTTGCTGAAACGCTACAAAATAGAGACTTCCGGTAAGAAATGCGTCGTTTTGGGACGCAGCAATATTGTGGGAAAGCCTATGGCTTCATTGATGATGCAGAAATCATATCCCGGAGACGCTACGGTAACAGTGTGCCATAGTCGTAGCCGCGACTTGGTAAAAGAATGTCGGGAAGCAGATATTATTATTGCCGCATTGGGTCAACCTAATTTCGTGAAAGCCGAAATGGTGAAAGAAGGAGCGGTAGTAATTGATGTAGGTACTACTCGTGTGCCGGATGCTACCAAGAAGTCTGGCTTTAAGCTGACGGGTGATGTGAAGTTTGACGAAGTAGCTCCGAAATGTTCCTTTATTACTCCGGTTCCGGGAGGCGTAGGTCCCATGACGATTGTTTCGTTAATGAAGAATACTTTGTTGGCGGGTAAAAAAGCTATTTATAAATAATGAACGTTATATCGAATAAAAATAAATATACTGAAAATCAAAGATTTTGTTTCCTATTCTGTATAAACTTAATTAAATGATTTTTTATGAAAAAGTTAGGTATAACATGTTTAATGTTTCTCATAATAGTGACAGTGAATGCTCAGAAGGCGGAACTGAAGGTAGGAGATAAGTTGCCCGACTTCCAATTGAAGTCTTCTGTTTATGGAGATATATCAACGGCTGATTTAAAAGGAAAGGTCGTACTCATAAGTTTGTTTGCTACTTGGTGCGGTCCGTGTCAATCGGAATTAGCAGATGCACAGGAAAAGTTATGGCCAACATATAAGGATAATAAAGATTTTGTGATGTTGGTAATTGGTAGGGAACATACGGATGAGCAATTGAGAACATATAATGAGAAGAAGAAATTTACTTTTCCCTTGTATCCTGATCCTAAGCGGGAGGTCTTTTCTTTGTTTGCAGAACAATTTATTCCGCGCGCTTATTTGGTAGATAAGAATGGAACGATAGTCTATGCTTCTATGGGGTATAGCAAAGATGAGTTCAATCATTTGATGACGGCTATAGAAAAGGCATTGAACTAATATATATCAGATATTTTCGTTATACAGGTACAAGTCGGAACAAAGTTATTTCTTTCCGGTTTGTACCTGTATTGTTATTATTTTATTTATATTTGGCCATTATTTAACTAATTGAAAAATGAAGCATTTATTAATTTGTGGCTTGGTGCTGATGGGTTGTTTATGGCCTGGCTTGGCTTCGGCCTTGGATCGTGAGGTGGAATACCCAACCTATGGGAAACGCACTTCCGAATCGTTGGAAATCGAAAAGATAGTAGTAAACGATACGGCAACCGTCATATCGGTGGATGTTTATTCCCGTCCCGGTTATTGGATTGCCCTTTCCTCCCAAACTGTATTGAAAGGAAAAGAAACAGGACGTGTTTACCGTTTGTTGAAGGCGGATGGATGGACTTTGGATACCAAAGTAACCATGCCGGAATCAGGTAATGTGTTTTTTACTTTACAATTTGAACCTCTGGATGATCGGGATAAACATATCGATTTTGTTGAAGGCGAGTTTCCAGATGCCTTTCGCGTAGAAAACCTGTCTTTTGTTTCTCCTTCTCAAGGACATAAGATACATACTCATTTAAGAGGAGTTGTTAAAAATCGTCCGCAGACTAGTCGTTTGATCGTTGTTCGTTCCGGAAAAAATCCTCGGGTCTCTTCCTACATTTCCATTCCGGTTCGGAACGGCAAATTTGATTATCATTTTTATACAGACGAAGAGAATGCTTATAATTTAGTTTGCTGGGATGATTATTTAAATGGTTCCATGCCTATTTGTGTTTTCTTCTCAGAACCCGGAACAATTGATTTTACTATATATCCATCGGAGCACAAACCGTTTTGCGATATAAGGACTACTAATTTTATAACGCAGGAACACCTTGATTTTGAGCAGAAGAAAAAGAATATATTTCTTTCGGATAAAGAGGAACTAAACAAAAAGCGCGAACAACTCGAAGCTGACAGTTGCTTTTATACACAAATTTATTATGATTTCTGGAACCATTTTGAAAAAGAGGAGGACTCCTTTATGAGGGATAAGTTATATGCAAAGCGGGACAGTATGGAACGGAATAATGCATTTTACACTCCTCAGGCAATTCAATGGAACGAAAACAGGAAGAAAATAAGCCGTCGGATAAATGCATGGGAGTGTGATTATTGGGATAAGCAGCCTTCCATTGCGGGACTTTATTGGATACAGGAAAATATTTGTTATGGGATGGACAGGGAAGAAGCGGAGAAATTATTTGTGTCCCGTTATGAATCTTTGTTTCCCCATCACTCTTCTACCAAAGAAATACGGATGATGTTGGATGGGCTGAAATTAGTCCCCGGCGCTAAATATTTGGAAGTATCGGCTCCCGATTTACAGGGAAAGAATGTAAGTGTGAATGAATATATTCAAGGTAAAATCGCTTTAGTGGATTTATGGGCTTCTTGGTGTGGCCCGTGTCGGCGTGGGGCGATAAGTATGATTCCTATATATAAAAAGTATAAAGACAAAGGTTTTACGATTATAGGCATAGCGCGAGAACAAGGTTCTACCACAGAAATGGAAAATGCTATCCGCAAAGATGGTTATCCGTGGCTGAACTTGGTAGAGTTGGATGATCGTAACTATATATGGATGCGTCATCATTTGAGTAATGCTGCCGGAGGTACATTTTTGATTGATCGGGATGGAAC
>UMKF01002472.1_pt1 | contig 44412 bp, 35 predicted proteins | sample 1966251 | NCBI WGS metagenome assembly UMKF01 (sample SAMEA4836171, study PRJEB28245) | human gut metagenome | biome: gut microbiome; material: fecal sample | place: Denmark | collected 2008
TTATTTCTTTCCCGTAACAAAAACGGAAAAGAAAAAAGCGCAAATGATTATTTCTTAGCAGGAAACACATTAACATGGTGGGCGGTAGGCGCCTCATTAATTGCCGCTAATATTTCAGCAGAGCAGTTTATTGGTATGAGCGGTTCCGGTTATAAAATTGGTCTGTGTATCGCTGCATATGAACTAATGGCCGCCGCCGCATTGATTCTGGTAGCCAAATTCTTATTGCCAATCATGATTGAGCGGAAAATTTTTACTATTCCCCAATTCTTACGCGAACGCTACAACAATGGTGTAGGATTGGCATTCTCTATCTTTTGGTTATTTCTTTATGTATTTGTGAACCTAACTTCTGTTGCATGGTTGGGAGCTTTAGCCATTGAACAAATCTTAGGAGTAAGTCCCGAATACCGCATCTACATCATTATCGCCTTATTCGTTATTGCGGGTATCTATTCTATCTATGGAGGTTTATCGGCTGTTGCCTGGACCGACGTGATGCAAGTTGTCTTCCTTGTGGGTGGCGGTTTGATTACTGCTTATTTTGCATTGGAAGCTGTATCGGGAGAAGGACATGGTGCCTGGGAAGGCTTTACAATCGTATTTGATAAACTTAAGTCTTTACCGGATGATACTCATTTCAATTTGATTGTGGACAGAGCCAAATCACCCGATTCATTTAAAGATCTTCCAGGTATCGCTGCTATCGTAGGTGGTTTATGGATTACCAACCTCGGATATTGGGGTTTCAACCAATACATTATACAGAAAGGTCTGGCTGCAAAAAGTTTGAAAGAAGCCAAAAAAGGTTTGATATTTGCTGGTTTTCTGAAAATTCTTATTCCTTTCATCGTTGTACTACCAGGAATTTGTGCATATGTAATGTTTAACTATCCAGAATCTATTCCAGGTTTACAACAAGGCTATTTCGATATTCACGGAAGTATCAATGTTTCTGACGATGCTTATCCTTGGATGATTCGCAACTTTACACCGATTGGTATTAAAGGGCTTTCGTTCGCAGCATTAGCAGCAGCTATTATTTCATCATTAGCCTCTATGTTTAACTCTACTTCTACTATTTTCACGATGGATATTTACAAACAATATATCAATAAAAACGCATCTGAAAAGAAATTGGTACAAGTTGGACGTATGACAGCCTTAGCCGCATTGATTATTGCAGCCATTGCCGTAGAACCTTTATTAGGTGGCCTCGACCAAGCATTCCAATACATTCAGGAATATTCAGGTTTCATTTATCCGGGTATCTGTATTGTATTTGGTCTTGGTTTATTATGGAAACGTGCTTCAGGCAAAGCGGCAGTATGGACCTCTATCGCAACGATTCCGGTAGGTGTATTTTTCAAGATTATGTTCCCTGATATGCCTTTCCAATTCCGTATGGGTTATGTATTCATCGTGTTATTCCTGATATTCGTAGCCATTACTTATGGTGACAGAACAGCGGTTAACGCCGACTTACCCATCGCAGACGACCGTCGCAAGATGATGAAATGGAGCAAAATAACAGGTTTGGCTGCCCTTATTTGTTTTGCGGCGGCTGCTATCCAGAAGATACTCTACTTGGGGGGATCTACAAATGAGATAATCGTTTATTTGGATAATATTGGCTTTGAAGCATTTTTCTGTACCACAGCTTTGTTCTCCACCGTATCTTTATTACTTTATTCAAATTCAAAAGATACTGTAAAAGATCCGAAAGCCGTAGATATCGATTTAACATTGTTCAAGACAGACAAAGGTTTTGCACTTGGTGCACTAGGAATATGTCTTATTTTAACATGTTTGTATGTTATTTTCTGGTAATTGGATAATATGACTACCTATTATGATATAAACCCCCGGTTCTATGTAGCCGTTGATTGTATTATCTTCGGATTCAATCAAAAAGGGCTCAGTCTGCTTCTTTTAAAACGGGGAATGGATCCGGGAAGAGGGGAATGGTCATTAATGGGTGGATTTGTACAAAAAGATGAAAGTGTAGATGATGCGGCCAAAAGAGTCTTGAAAGAGTTAACGGGCCTGACGAATGTATATATGGAACAGGTCGGTGCTTTCGGTGATATTGACCGAGATCCAGGCGAACGAGTAATATCGGTCGCCTACTATGCTTTAATCAACATTGACGAATACGATAAGGAATCAGTAAAAAAGCACAATGCCTACTGGGCTGAGATAAATTGTGTACCTACTCTCCTTTTCGATCACTCATTAATGGTAAAACAAGCTAGGGAGTTAATGTGCAGAAAAGCGACTACAGAACCGATTAGTTTCAATCTGCTACCCAAGTTATTTACCTTGACGCAATTGCAAAATTTATACGAAGCTATATATGGAGAGCCCATTGACAAGCGCAATTTTAGAAAAAAAGTAGCTGAAATGGACTTTATAGAGAAAACGGAAATGATTGATAAAACAGGGTCGAAACGAGGAGCCTACTTATATAAATTTAATCATAAAGCTTACGGAAAAGACTCTAAATTCAAACTTTAAAGATATGTTAGAAGCATTAAAAGAAAAAGTTTTTCAAGCGAACTTGGATTTGGTAAAACATGGCTTGGTTATTTTCACTTGGGGAAATGTATCAGCTATAGATCATGATAGCGGATTGGTAGTGATAAAACCAAGTGGTGTGGAATATGATGTAATGAAAGCTGAGGATATGGTTGTAGTAGACCTAAACGGAAATATAGTGGAAGGAAATTTGAACCCATCTTCCGACACACCGACTCACCTTGTTTTGTACAAGGCATTTCCCGAAATCGGAGGTATAGTACATACCCACTCAACTTATGCCACTGCATGGGCACAAGCAGGCTTGGATATCCCTAATATAGGAACAACTCACGCTGATTATTTCTATAAAGCTATACCTTGCACGGCTGATATGACCGAAGAAGAAGTTATGAATAACTACGAACAAGAAACGGGTAACGTTATCGTAAATCGTTTTAACGGAATGAACCCTGTTCATACACCGGGTGTTCTGGTAAAGAATCACGGACCTTTTGCTTGGGGAAAAGATGCTCATGAAGCTGTACATAATGCTGTAGTAATGGAACAAGTAGCTAAAATGGCAAGTATTGCTTATAGCGCCAACCCAAATCTGACTATGAATCCTTTGCTAATTGAAAAGCATTTTAGCCGCAAACATGGACCAAATGCTTATTACGGTCAGAAAAAGAAATGATAAACAAGTAAGTAATATCAAGGAGGAAAAAGGAGTTATTAGTCGGAAAGACTACTTTAAGAATAAAAAATAATTCATTATCAACCAAATTTCAATTTCCTTCATCCTAAACAATGAAGGTGATGATTCCTTATATTACTTAAAAAATTAAATGACATAACCTATAAATAACGTATAAAATGGTATTTGACAATTATGAAGTATGGTTCGTAACAGGAGCTCAGCTCTTGTACGGAGGTGATGCGGTTATCGCAGTAGACGCACATTCTAATGAAATGGTAGCAGGATTGAACGCTTCAGGTAATCTTCCTGTAAAAGTAGTATATAAAGGTACGGTTAATTCTTCTAAAGAAATTACCGATGCATTTAAAGCAGCGAACAATGATCCACACTGTATTGGCGTGATTACTTGGATGCACACTTTCTCACCTGCTAAAATGTGGATACACGGATTGCAGGAGTTAAAAAAACCTCTGCTTCACTTCCATACTCAATTCAATAAAGAAATTCCTTGGGATACCATGGATATGGATTTTATGAACTTGAACCAAAGCGCACATGGTGACCGCGAATTTGGACATATTTGTACCCGTTTGCGTAAGAACCGCAAAGTGGTAGTAGGCCATTGGCAAGATGAAGCAGCTCAAAAAAAGATTGCAATATGGATGCGCGTTTGTGCCGCTTGGGCTGACGCACAAGACATGCTGATTCTCCGCTTCGGCGACCAAATGAATAATGTTGCCGTAACTGACGGGGATAAAGTATCCGCCGAACAAGTATTAGGTTATCACGTAGACTACTGTCCGGTAAACAAACTAATGGAATATCACAGAGCTATCGAAGATAGTGATGTGAAAGCACTTGTAGAAACTTATTGGAAAGAATACGACCATGCTCCCGAACTGGAAAAAGAAGGAACTGAAGCTTACACTAAGATATGGAATGCCGCTAAAGCAGAAATCGCTCTTCGCCGCTTGTTAAAAGACTATGGAGCTAAAGGTTTTACAACTAACTTCGACGACTTGGGCGAATTCGACCAGATTCCGGGACTGGCATCCCAACGTTTGATGGCTGAAGGCTACGGATTCGGGGCTGAAGGTGACTGGAAAACGGCAGCTCTATATCGTACCACTTGGTTCATGAGCCAAGGTATGCCTAAAGGGTGTTCTTTCTTGGAAGACTATACTTTAAACTTCGACGGTGAAAACAGCGCAATTTTGCAAGCTCACATGTTAGAAGTTTGTCCCTTGATCTCTGAACATAAGCCTAAATTGGAAGTTCACCGCTTGAGTATTGGTGTTGACAGCGAAACAGCTCGTTTGGTATTCACTTCCAAACAAGGAGCAGGTGTGGCTGTTACGGTTGTCGACCTGGGTAACCGTTTCCGAATGATTGTAAATGAAGTAGAATGCATCAAATCCAAACCGTTGCCTAAGCTTCCGGTAGCTTCTGCATTATGGATTCCACAACCTAATTTCGAAGTAGGTGCAGGTGCATGGATTCTAGCAGGTGGAACACACCATTCCAGCTTCTCTTTCGATTTGACCACTGAGTATTGGGAAGACTACGCCGACATTGCAGGTATAGAAATGGTAGTAATTGACAAGGATACAACTATCAGTAACTTCAAGAAAGAGTTACGCTTGAATGAAGTATATTACATGTTGAATAAAGCGCTATGCTAAAAATTTATTAGCTTAAGCCCCATACAACAACTTGATAACATCTGTCATATTGAGTTTATCAAAATACTCTGATAACACTTGGTATGACAGATGGAATCAAGGTAAAATTAAAATTATTTAGTTACTTACCTTAAATTATTGATCCCTATATGAAATTAGATGCAAAATCAACCATTGAAACAGGCAAAGCTATTCTTGGTATAGAATTCGGTTCAACTCGAATTAAAGCTGTCCTAATTGACCAAGAAAACAAGCCTATTGCTCAAGGAAGTCATACGTGGGAGAATCAGTTAACTGACGGTCTTTGGACTTACAGCACAGAAGCAGTTTGGTATGGAATGCAAGATTGTTATGCGGACCTTCGTTCGAACGTTAAGAATCAATACGATATAGAAATTGAAACTTTAGCCGCTATCGGTATCAGCGCTATGATGCATGGCTATATGGCATTTAATGAAAAAGCTGAAATCCTCGTACCTTTCCGTACATGGAGAAATACCAATACCGGTCAGGCCGCAGCAGCCTTGTCAGACCTATTTGTCTATAATATTCCTCTGAGATGGAGCATTTCTCACCTATACCAAGCTATTTTGGATAACGAAGAGCATGTCAAAGATATTGATTATCTAACAACACTTGCCGGTTATGTTCATTGGCAAATAACAGGTGAAAAAGTATTAGGCATAGGCGACGCATCAGGTATGCTTCCTATAGATCCGAATACCAAAAACTATTCCGCCGAAATGGTAGCTAAGTTTGATTCTCTTATTGCTCCGAAAGGATATAACTGGAAGTTGCTTGATATTCTTCCGAAAGTCTTGCCTGCAGGTAAAAACGCTGGTTTCCTCACGCCAGAAGGTGCTCAAAGACTTGATGTCTCAGGGCATTTAAAGGCAGGAATACCTGTTTGTCCACCGGAAGGAGATGCGGGTACCGGCATGGTTGCAACCAATGCTGTCAAGCAACGTACAGGCAATGTATCAGCAGGTACATCTTCTTTCTCCATGATTGTATTAGAAAAGGAGCTGTCAAAACCATACGAAATGATTGATATGGTTACTACTCCGGATGGAAGTCTCGTAGCGATGGTACATTGCAACAATTGTACCTCCGACCTTAACGCATGGGTTAACTTATTCAAAGAATATCAGGAACTTATGGGTATGCCCGTAGATATGGATGAAATATATGGAAAACTCTACAATCATGCGCTCACAGGAAATGCTGATTGCGGAGGACTGATTTCATACAATTACATTTCAGGTGAACCTATAACAGGATTGGCAGAAGGCAGACCACTATTCGTACGTTCGGCAAACGATAAATTTAATCTCGCAAACTTTATGCGAACTCACTTGTATGCTTCCGTCGGAGTACTTAAGATAGGTAATGATATACTTTTCAAAGAAGAGAAAATAAAAGTCGATAGAATTACAGGGCATGGAGGACTATTCAAAACGAAGGGTGTAGGTCAACAAATACTTGCGGCTGCTATCAACTCGCCTATTTCTGTAATGAAAACAGCCGGAGAAGGCGGTGCATGGGGCATCGCTCTACTTGCTTCTTATCTTGTAAATAATGATAAGAAACAATCTCTTGCCGATTTCCTGGATGAAATAGTATTTGCTGGAGACGCAGGTATCGAAGTATCACCTACAGCCAAAGAGGTAGATGGCTTTAATACATATATTAAAAATTACATGGCAGGACTACCTATTGAAGAAATAGCTGTCAAATTAAAAAAATAAATAACAGAAAATTCAGAGCTGTTTTGTTCAACTGAATCATCTTTAAACACCAAATTTACAAATAACTATGAATGATAATAAAATAATGAATCGCGCAGCGGACAATATTCGTATCCTCGCCGCTTCAATGGTAGAAAAAGCGAATTCCGGACATCCGGGTGGCGCAATGGGAGGTGCAGACTTTATAAATGTACTATTCTCTGAGTTTTTAGTATATGATCCTGAAAATCCTCGTTGGGAAGGTCGTGACCGTTTCTTCCTAGACCCGGGACATATGTCACCAATGCTATATTCCGTGCTAGCGTTGACGGGCAAGTTTACGATGGAGGAACTTTCTCAGTTCCGTCAATGGGGAAGTCCTACTCCGGGACATCCCGAAGTAGATGTAATGCGTGGCATTGAAAATACATCCGGTCCATTAGGACAAGGTCATACATTTGCAGTAGGCGCCGCTATTGCCGCAAAATTCCTCAAAGCACGTTTGGGTGACGTGATGAATCAAACCATCTATACATATATTTCCGATGGTGGTATCGAAGAGGAAATATCACAAGGAGCAGGACGCATTGCCGGACACTTAGGATTAGATAACCTCATTATGTTCTACGACTCTAATGATATTCAGTTATCTACTGAGTGTAAGGATGTCATGAGTGAAGATACTGCAAAAAAATATGAAGCATGGAACTGGAAAGTCATCACTATTAATGGTAACGATCCGAACCAAATTCGTGAAGCATTGAAAGAAGCCAAAGCAGAAAAAGAACGTCCGACTCTAATCATCGGCAAAACAGTGATGGGTAAAGGTGCACGCAAAGCGGACAACTCAAGTTATGAAGCAAACTGCGCAACACATGGTGCTCCGCTCGGAGGTGACGCTTACATTAACACAATAACTAATCTGGGCGGTGATCCTACAAAACCATTCCAAATTTTCCCCGAAGTAAAAGAACTCTATGCAAAACGTGCTGCCGAACTGAAAGAAATCGTATCGAAAAAATATGCAGCAAAAGCAGAATGGGCGAAAGCCAACCCTGAGCTAGCTGCTAAAATGAACGATTGGTTTGCGAACAAAGTACCGACAGTAGATTGGGCAGGTATCGAACAAAAAGCTAATGCGGCGACCCGTAGTGCTTCAGCTACTGTCCTGAGCGCATTAGCAACACAGGTCGAAAATATGATCGTCGCATCAGCGGACCTTTCTAATTCTGACAAGACTGACGGATTCTTGAAGAAAACCCACGCCTTTACAAAAGGTGACTTTACAGGAGCTTTTTTCCAAGCAGGTGTAGCAGAGTTGACAATGGCTTGCTGTTGTTTAGGTATGGCTCTTCATGGTGGTGTAATTCCGGCTTGCGCTACTTTCTTTGTATTTTCTGATTATATGAAACCTGCTGTACGCATGGCTGCTTTAATGGAGTTACCAGTAAAATTCATTTGGACTCATGATGCGTTCCGTGTGGGAGAAGACGGACCGACTCATGAACCAGTGGAACAAGAAGCTCAAATCCGCTTGATGGAGAAACTGAAAAATCATAAAGGACATAATTCTATGCTGGTTCTTCGCCCAGCAGACGCAGAAGAAACCACAATTGCGTGGAAACTAGCTATGGAGAATACCACTACTCCTACCGCACTGATTTTTTCTCGTCAAAACATTACGAATTTACCAGCAGGTACGGATTATGTACAAGCAAGCAAAGGTGCATATATTGTTGCCGGAGCCGACGAAAATCCGGATGTAATTTTAGTAGCTTCCGGTTCGGAAGTAGCTACATTGGTAGCGGGTGCCGAACTTCTTCGTAAAGACGGAATCAAACTTCGTATTGTTTCCGCTCCATCTGAAGGATTATTCCGCAGCCAAAGTAAAGAGTATCAAGAATCTATTATTCCTACAGGAGCTAAAGTATTCGGTCTTACCGCTGGACTTCCTGTAAACCTTCAAGGACTAGTTGGTGTTAATGGTAAAGTATTTGGTCTGGAATCATTCGGTTTCTCTGCTCCATATAAAGTATTGGACGAAAAGCTTGGTTTCACGGCTGAGAATGTATACAATCAAGTAAAAGAAATGCTTTAACGAGAAAATGTATAATCTTTGAGAAAGTGAAAAGCGGTTTACCGGCTTTTCACTCTCTCTCACTAAAAAAAGCAATATGAAGAAAATCGGTTTAGCATCAGATCATGCAGGCTTCGAACTAAAACAGTTCGTAAAAATCTGGCTCGAAGGACGCGGAATGGAATATCAAGATTTTGGTACTTATACTTCGGAAAGTTGTGATTATGCAGATTTTGCCCATCCTTTGGCATTGGCTGTGGAAGCAGGTGAATGTTATCCAGGTATTGCAATCTGTGGAAGCGGAAATGGTATCAACATGACATTGAATCATCATCAGGGAATCCGTGCCGCACTTTGTTGGATTCCGGAAATAGCTCATCTAGCTCGTCAACATAACGATGCCAATGTGCTTGTAATGCCTGGGCGTTTTATCACCACCGAGGAAGCCGATCAAATCATGACCGAATTCTTTAATACTAAATTTGAAGGCGGACGTCACCAGAGACGTATTGAAAAAATTCCTGTTAAGTAAATAACAAAGAACAAAGTAAATAGACTGAAATAAATTCAATATTTACCAGAAAATAAACCGCCTCAAACAGAACTGCACTTCAAAAGTTAAGCAAAAAACTTCTGAAGTGCAGTCTTTTATATCAACATATATATTTGAAAAAATCCAATGATCACTTCTCAAGTAAAAAATGATCTTCACTTCTGTATATAACTTGTGAATCTCACATACCTATAATATAACATTAAAATGAGTAAGAAAATACAATCTCTATAATAAATTGGGAAGTAAAAGTAATAAAGATATTTTGTTAATAAAGACATCAATCGGAAAGATTTAATTCCCAGTTTTTACTTGAGAATAAATTTCACTTTTATATGCTCTCTACTAAAAAAGCATTGTTATGAAACAATCTCAATGCCAAAGCTGCCCAACAAGCCTTCCAAACCATATCGGGAAAACCGTGCTTTACGCAAACGATTCTGATTAGGATTAATACTATAATATTGCGCGGTAGTAAAATCAGCACCTTCAAGATTGGTATGCTGAAATATTGTACGTGAAAGGTCGCACTCTTGAAAAACAGCACCTGAAAGATTGGCTCCGCTAAATTCCGCTTCCTGTAAGTTACATTTAACAAAATGAGTTCCTTGCAATTTCAGATCCTGAAAAATAGCATACGACAATATACACTCTTCAAATGAAAGCGATAACGAAAATCCATTACTGGCAGCCAAATTAGTACCCGTCATTTTACATTCATAAAAGGATACCTCTTGCCAAGAAGTATTACTTGCCATCAGTAGACTCAAATTACAATGTTCAAATTGACACTGCTCAAATAAAACTTTCCCGATACGCATCCCGGCAAAATTACAGTTCTTAAAATTACATCGGTAATACTCAACATCCAAAGAGAAGTGCGTAAAATCTATATTAATTAAATCTCTATTCTCCATCTGCCAGTCAGATTTTATAAAAATAACACTGAAACTCTATTTTTCTTAGCCAATCCATCTTACTATCAGATAAAATCCATCCGATAGCGTAATACAAAATAATGCGATTTCAATACAATATCCAATTTTTATGGAGCTTTTATCTCAACAATAGTAAAATCAGAGTTTCAACAGACTGGAAAGTCCCCTCTTCTTTTTTTATCTTTTCTCAATGAATTATTTCAATAAAGACCTCCCTTCGTGTATTCTATCCTAATTTCAACCGAACGTTATACATCACTCTTTTCCCTTTTTTATTCCTGACGCAAGTCTGGAATACACCCATATTTATTCTATATAAGTCTACGCCTTATTATCCTTGTCTTTTATCTGAAATACCCTTATTTTTTAATTGAGTTAGACTATTAATCCTTACCGAAATAGTAATCTTTCAAAATAGTTGTCTATGTCTAAACTATTTTCCCAATATCTTGTCTGCTAGAGCTCTACCTAATGCCTTACATAGCTCAAGACTCTCAGGCTTTACTCCATACTTCATTTCAACCGGTGTGCCAACAATTTCAAATTTCAATCGTTCACTTATTTCAGTAATTCGCTTGACAACCTGACCAGACCAACTAAAACTTCCAAAATATCCTAAATAATGATCCTTTATATCACGGCAAACAAGCTTACCTAACAAAGATTCCATTTCCGGAAATAAAGCTCCATTATATGTAGGAGCTCCCACAGCCAAACCATTATAACGAAAAACATCTGCAATGATATACGAATGATTCACCCGCATTACATCATGCATGATAATTTTTTTCACTCCCTGCTCCGAAGCACCCTCAGCAATGGCTTCAGCCATCTGCTCGGTATTGCCATACATACTTCCGTAACAAACAACAAGTCCTGCCTCGGTAGCATAACGACTCAGCCGGTCATATGTAGCTACTACACGCGGAATCTGTACGGTCCACACAGGTCCGTGGGTAGAAGCAATAACTTTAATATCCAAACCTTGTAACTTCTGTAGAGCCTTTTGAACCGGAGAACCATATTTTCCGACTATATTAGAATAATAGCGTTCCATCTCACTCCAATACCATTCCGTATCCATCGATATATCCAAAACCCCTCCATTCAACGCACCAAAACATCCGAATGCATCACCTGAAAAAAGTACATTTTCCGTTTCGTCAAACGAAATCATCGTTTCCGGCCAATGCACCATAGGTATCATATAAAATCTTAAGAGATGACATCCCAGCGAAAGCGAATCCCCTTCATCTATCGTCAAAAAGTTTCCAGTCTCACCATAAAAACCCGCCACCATATCAAAAGTCCTTTTATTTCCTACTAAAGTAATCTCCGGATAATATTTGCGAATTAAATTGATTGAACCGGAATGGTCGGGTTCCATATGATTAATAATCAAATAATCAATGGGCCGGTCAGCTATCACTTGTTTTATTTTATTTAAATATCTTTCAAAAAAGTCCACTTCTACCGTATCCACCAAAGCAATCTTTTCATCCGCTATAAGATACGAATTATACGAAACACCATAAGGCAATGGCCACATTCCTTCAAACAGAGGCTTGGTCCGATCATTTACACCCACATAATATATGTTACCTTTTATTTTCATTGTTTCAATCATTTATGTTTACTCTTCTTTAAGTTTCGCAGTTTTTTATCTTTCAGAGCATAAAAGAATTCTCATTTCTTTCACAAGTTAGAAAAAATAAGAATACAAATAAAAACTTTTTCCAAACAAGTTTGCCAACCTCACTATTTTCACTCCTTCACTACTCCTTTATAAAACTTTCCTTGATAGGACATACGCTGACGCATACGTTTTTTCACCATATCAGTGAATTCATAATTCTTCAATCCCCAATCGGGAGCAATCAACATCTCCTTTGGAGACTGTGATATAAAACGATCTAACACTAAATCCGGACGAAGACGCTCAATGTAATCAATTACCAAATCGGCATATTCTCCAGCCGTGTACAAATGAAACCGTTCAGGATCCTTCTGGTACTCATAAGCCATACGAGTACCCTTAATCAATTGCAACTGATGCAATTTCAAAGTAGTTAACGGAAGTTCCGACAAAACAGCAGCCTGTTCAATCATCTCTTTCCTTTCCTCCCCAGGCAATCCTAAAATCACATGTCCTCCCGTAAAGATATTACGTTCCGCCGTACGACAAATTGCGTCCTTTGCCACAGCGAAAGTATGTCCCCGATTGATACGCAATAGAGTTTCATCATTCGTGCTTTCTATACCATATTCAACAATTAAAAAAGCATATTGATTTATCTCTTCCAGATAATTCAACAAGGCTTCCGGCATACAATCGGGACGGGTTCCTATAACTAACCCTACTACATCCTGTACCGAAAGCGCCTCTTCATACTTCCGCTTCAGTTCGTCCAACCCGGCATAAGTGTTACTATAAGCCTGAAAATATGCCAAATATTTCATCTCAGGATATTTATGCGAAAAAAATGCTTTTCCTTCTTCCATTTGGAGAGAAATACTTTTTCCCGTGTCGCAATAGGCAGGATTAAATGTTTGATTATTACAATATGTACATCCTCCCCATCCCACAGAACCATCACGGTTAGGACAAGAGAAACCGGCGTTCAATGAAATTTTCTGAACTTTATAAGGAAAATGCTTTTTCAGAAAAACATTAAACTCGTTATAAAGGGAAACCGTATTGATATTATTTTTGTTCATAACGGACGCAAAAATAACAAAATAAGAAGAGGTATCCACCGAATTTTCATTACTTTTGCAGCAATTATCAAAAACAAACTGTTACTATAATGAAAAAAACAACGCTTCTATTTATATTATGCCTCTTAACCGCTACTTTTACTGAGGCTGCCGACAAGCTGAGTTTAAAAGATGTCATTAATGGTGCTTATCGCTCACAACGTATTTACGGAGTTAATCCTTTATTAGACGGAGAACATTATGCTCAAATCAGTCCCGACAGCAAACGTATTGTTAAATATTCCTTTAAGAACGGAAAAGAAGCCGGTGTTATTTTTAATGTAGAAACGGCTCGTAACCATAAATTAAAGAATATTGACGGCTACATCATGTCGCCGGATGAAAGCCGTATCCTTATCCAGACAGAAACCAAACCTATATATCGCTGTTCGTTTACTGCTCAATACTATATATATACAGTAAAGAACAACACATTGGAACCTTTATCTAAAAACGGTCCGCAACAAGTGCCTCTATTTTCTCCAGACGGAAACAACATCGCTTTTGTACGAGATAACAATATTTTCCTTGTAAAACTCTTATTCAACAACAGTGAATCTCAAATAACCAAAGACGGCAAATTTAACCAAGTACTTAATGGAATCCCCGATTGGGTAAACGAAGAAGAATTCGGTTATAATCGAGCTTTCGATTTCAGTGCCGATAGCAAAATGATTGCTTATATCCGTTTCGATGAATCTCAGGTGCCCATGTTCTCTTTCCCTTTATACAAAGGTATGGCTCCTTCATTGACTCAATTCGACGAATATCCGGGAGCATACAGTTACAAATATCCGGTAGCCGGAGCAAAAAATTCAGATGTCACCGTACATACATTCGATATAAAAAGTAGAGTAACTCGTAAAATGGAGCTTCCATTGGATGCCGACGGATATATTCCACGTATCAAGTTTACACAAAATCCGGATATGTTAGCCATAATGACTCTAAACCGTAACCAAAACCGTTTCGATATTTATATGGCAAATCCTCGTTCTGCTGTATGTAAACTGATTGTACGCGATGAAGCTCCTCAATATATTAAAGAGAGCGCATACGAAAATATTGTATTCTACAAAGACCATTTTGCACTTATGAGCGAACGCGACGGATATAACCATATTTATTGGTACACATTGGGAGGGAACTTAGTAAAACAAGTAACGAAAGGCAATTATGAAGTTACTTCATTTATCGGTTGGGATCCAACGACCAATACATTCTATTTCGAAAGTAACGAGGGGAATCCGTTACGTAATGCTACCTATAAAATCGACTCAAAAGGAAAAAAGACCGAACTAACTAAGGAACATGGAAGCAATAATTCTATATTCAGCACCAACTTCCGTTATTTTATGAATATGTATTCTAATCTGAATACTCCTCCGGTATATACTCTGAATGACAACAACGGGAAGGTTCTCATTACATTATTGGACAATGAAGCTCTGAAAGAGAAACTTAGTAAAATAAACATGCCTAAAAGAGAACTGTTTCAATTCACCACTTCTGATGGCACACAACTTAACGGATGGATGGTGAAACCCAACAATTTTGATGCGTCAAAGAAATATCCGGTTATTATGTATCAATATAGCGGCCCCGGTTCACAAATGGTAAAAGATAGTTGGAACGTAGGCGGAAGAGGTGAAGGATGCATTTGGGAAGCATATTTAGCACAAGAAGGATTTATCAGCGTATGTGTTGATGGACGTGGAACGGGCGGAAGAGGTTCGGAATTTGAAAAATGTACCTATCTGAATCTAGGTGTGAGAGAAGCACAAGACCAAGTAGAAGCTGCCAAATATTTAGGCTCGCTACCTTACATAAATAAAGAAGCCATAGGTATTTGGGGATGGAGCTACGGAGGCTATAATACCTTGATGTCAATGAGTGAAGGTACGCCCGTATTTGCAGCCGGGGTAGCCGTAGCACCTCCAACCTGCTGGAAATATTACGATTCGGTCTATACGGAACGTTTTATGCGAACTCCTAAAGAAAATGCTGACGGTTATCGCATCTCTTCTGCATTGGAGCGCATAAACAACTTACATGGAGAGTTGTTACTAGTACATGGTTTGGCCGATGATAACGTTCATTTCCGTAATACGGCAGAATATAGTGAAGCATTGGTACAAGCGGGTATTCCATTCCAAATGCAAGTATATACTAATCGCGATCATGGCATTAGAGGAGGAAATACAAGTTATCATATTTACTCGCTCATTGCCAAATTTTTTAAAAGCCATTTAAAATAAAAACAAGAGTTCAATCATGTTCATAAAGATAGTCATTTGGATATTGGGAATCATAATAGCATTGTATACTATAAGATTTTGCATACTTATATATATAAGAAAAAAAAGCATTAAAGGAAAAGCAGTGATTATGGATGAAAAAGGGATACCTATTAAATCAATTCCCTTGCCATATGTTCACAACGTACCGGCTAACGAAGCTGTAGTTATCGTACGAGTTGCTGTTTTTTATCAAGGTATGATTTATTTGAAAGAACGTCCTTCCACTGATTTTTATGAACCGGGAAAGCTTGACTTGCCTTTTGAATTCTACTATTCGGTTAGTTTACCCCTCAAGAAGTTTGTAAATAACCAATTAAAGAAGTTTATTGTCCGTGAGGAGACCGAGATACGTTATAGCATTCGATATATGTATCACGATGAAAAGATAGGTAGATGCGTTTATCTATACTTTATATATCTCGAGAATGAAAAAGACTTAAAATTATCGGGAGGTAAACTTTGGACATTAAAACAGATTGAGCAGAATGTAAACAAAGGAGTATTCTCTTCTCTATTTGAAAATGAACTTGAACATTATAAAGTAACCATCCCCATATGGGAGGAATATCATTCTTAATAAAGATATCTCTAAACTATCTATAAAGCAAAAATATACAGGGAATCTTAGAAAGATCGGGTACTTTTCCTTTCCATTCCTTTAATGTGCGGGTCTTTATATATTCTCCTTCACACGTTAGATTAGCAGCAATACACATCTTTGTTTGCGGACGACAAGTACGTAAGATATCTTCCGCCATCTTATTGTTCCGATAAGGAGTTTCTATAAAAAGTTGCGTTTGATTTTCCGTATAAATACGTTGTTCCAATAATTTCAACGCCTTGACTCTCTCCCCTGCTTCAATAGGCAAATAACCATTAAAAGCAAAACTCTGTCCGTTAAAACCTGATGCCATAACGGAAAGAATAATAGAAGAAGGTCCGACTAATGGAATAACTTTCAAATTCTTCCTTTGTGCGATAGCTACGACATCCGCTCCGGGATCGGCTACCGCCGGACAACCGGCTTCGGAAATAACTCCCATGGGAAAGCCATCCTGCAAGGGTTTCAAATAACCGGAAATATCTTCGGGAGAAGTATGTTTATTCAATGGATAAAAATTTAACGTATCAATCTCAATTTCACGTTCCACTTTCTTTAAAAAACGGCGTGCAGAACGTATATCTTCTACAATAAAATGTTTTATTTGAAGAATGATTTCCTTATTATAAGAGGGTAAAACAGACTCTATTGAAGTATCACCTAACGTTACTGGTAACAAATACAATGCGGTTTCCATAAAATGACAAATTTATAGCTTAAACTCAATATCAGCCAACATCTTTCTATAATCATTATCTTCCAGTAGCTCAGCAATCGTTACATTCTTATTTTTTTTCATGTAAGCATCTATCATCTGTGCTCCCACCCAAACGCCTAATTCAAAAGGTGAATCATCTCCAAAACAAGCCGTGCACGGAGCCGGACGCAAATACATACGAAGCAACATCGGATCTTTGGCATCCAAATGGTTATTCCGAAGCATATAATTCCAGATTTCCGTCCGATTTTTCTCACACCACGCAGCTTCCTCCTTCGTATAACCGATTTCTTCTTCTAATGAATCATAGTCAAGTATCTGTGCAATAATCCAATGCATCTTTCCACTATGCATTATGTGATCGACTAACGAACGGTTCCAATTCCAAGGTATAGGATATTCACTAATCAGGTAATATACAAAACAATCGGGAACAATACGGGATGGTTCCATTGTACGACATTGATAATCATAGTAATATTTCTTATATAAAGGATAATCAGCTCCCATATATTTATCAATGCTGAACCCTAAAATACTATCACCAACAACAACGGATTGGTTTAAAGCCGATATTTGAGCATATACTCTGGGAATCTTAAACGAGGGTATTTCCTTTTTTAACTTTCGAAATCCTTTAGTCAACTGTTGTTCAATGCCTTTCATATCCTCAAACTTCTCCATCGCATCCCGCATCAACACACGAATTGTAGAATCCGCATAAAAAGCCTTTAACCGACCGTTGATATTATTATCATCCACTTCACCAATCGTGAGCACATCTTCCACCAAAATTTTTGTTTCTTGCGGATACTCTGTATTCATCTTTTGTAAAGCAGAAAAGCTGTTGAGCGAGACATACTCGTTCAACAGCTTGTCAAACCGACAAACCTTAATATCCATGTCAGTGTCTTTGCCATCCTCTCCGGACAATTTCCATTGACAAGCAGCCAGACACAAACAGCATACTAGCAGGATATAAGATTTATGCCACATATTTTTTAACCGTAAATAATTTTTCCGTTCTCGTCCTTATATTCATCAAGACCCTTTTCATAAGTAGCCATTGCACGCAAACTCATACCCACACTGGAGAATCCGCCGTCGTGAAAAAGGTTTTGCATAGTCACTTTTTTCGTTAAATCAGAGAACATAACAATACAGTAGTCAGCACATTCGGCAGCCGAAGCATTACCCAACGGAGACATACGGTTAGCAAAATCAAACAATTTATCCATACCTTTCACACCCGATCCTGCTGTAGTCATAGTAGGTGACTGAGAAATGGTATTGACACGTACCTTGCTTTCACGTCCGTAAATATATCCGAAACTGCGGGCAATAGACTCAAGCAAAGCTTTTGCATCCGCCATATCGTTATAACCATAGAACGTACGCTGAGCAGCTACATAGCTTAGCGCCAAGATAGAACCTTCTTCGGCTATAGCATCTAACTTTTTGGCTGATTGAATCATTTTATGGAACGAAACAGCAGAGATATCCAATGTTTTCTCCAACATATCATAATCCAAGTCATCATATGTACGTTTCTTACGTACATTAGGAGACATTCCGATGGAATGCAATACAAAATCTATTTTACCTCCTAAAACTTCCATAGAACGTTTGAAAACATTTTCCAAATCTTCTACCGAAGTGGCGTCTGCCGGAATCACTTCACAGTTCAATTTTTCGGATAAAGCCGACACTTCACCCATTCTTACGGCAACCGGAGTATTAGACAATGTAATCACTGCACCTTCTTCCACCGCTCTTTCAGCTACTTTCCAAGCTATTGACTGCTCGTTTAACGCACCAAATATGATGCCTCGTTTTCCTTTCAACAAATTATAACTCATACCTAAACTTAATGTTAAATTTGGTTGCAAAGATAAGACTATTTAAATTAATAATCGAAAAATATCAATTAAATTGCCCTAATACAACAAAAAAAGATGCATTTTGATTGCTCAATAAAGGGGTTTGCGTTAAATTTGCCTCCTAAGTAATTTAAAGGCATTAACTCTTTTACAAAATTCAATCATTAATTACTCATAATATACTAATTTATACACAATGAAAAAAACATGGATGTATGCAGTTGGTTGCGCCTTAATGGCATTCACCGCATGTAACCAACCTGCACAACAAGAGGTTTCGGCTATTTTAGATCCACACGTGTACGAAAATCTTCCGTTTAAGATGGAGAAAGTAATACAGCCGTCTTTCAATTCTTACGAAGTAAATATTATTGATTTCGGGGCAAAACCCGGAGGTCTGGAACTAAACACGGCAGCCATAAATAAGGCTATTAAGGCAGTACATGAAAAAGGAGGCGGCAAAGTAGTTATTCCGGCCGGATTGTGGTTAACAGGCCCCATCGAACTTTTGAGTAACGTAAACTTGTATACGGAAAAAAATGCTTTAGTTGTATTCTCTTCCGACCATAGTTTATATCCTATCATCCACACGTCTTTCGAAGGTTGGGAAACTCGCCGTTGCCAATCCCCTATCTCGGCACGGAATGCGGAAAATATAGCTATTACCGGTTATGGTACTTTCGATGGAAACGGCGAAACATGGCGTCCTGTAAAAAAGGGAAAACTCACCGAAGGCCAATGGAGAAACTTGCTTAAATCTGGTGGAGTCACCAATGAGAGAGGTGATGTATGGTATCCGAGTGAAAGCGGACTGAAAGGAGCCATGAGTGCGCATAAATTCCAACAAGGACAAGCAAACGATAAGGATTGGGAAAGCGTCCGTGATTTCCTTCGTCCGGTAATGGTCAGCATCGTAAAATGCAAAAAAGTATTGCTTGAAGGAGTAACTTTTAAAAACTCCCCTTGCTGGTGTATTCACCCACTTTCATGCGAAGACATTACCTTAAATAAAGTCAGCGTATCAAACCCGTGGTACTCCCAGAACGGCGATGCGCTTGACCTCGAATCTTGTAATAAGGCCTTGGTGGTTAACTGTTCTTTCGACGCTGGAGATGATGCTATTTGCCTGAAATCCGGAAAAGATGAAGAGGGACGTCGCCGTGGAGAACCCTGCCAAAATGTAATTGTGAAAGACAACGTAGTATTGCACGGACACGGAGGATTCGTTGTGGGAAGCGAGATGTCGGGTGGTGTGCGGAATATCTATGTGGATAACTGTACCTTCCTAGGAACAGATGTCGGACTCCGTTTTAAAAGTAGACGCGGACGCGGCGGTTTGGTAGAGAATATTTATATAAGCAACATCAATATGATCAGTATTCCAGCCCAAGCGATTCTATTTGATCTATTCTACGGCGGAAAATCTCCGGTGGAAGTAACGGCTGAAGATACCAAAGATAAATCTCCGGTAATCCCCCCTGTAACCGAAGAAACTCCAGCTTTCCGCAATATCTACATTTCCAATATAGCCTGCAAAGGTTCCGGTCGCGCTATCTTTTTCAACGGTCTGCCGGAAATGCCCATCCAAAATATTAACATAGATAATATCATAGTTACTGATGCAAAAGAAGGTATTGTACTGAGGCGGGCAGATAGTGTTAAAATAAATAACGTAACAATCCGCACATTGCAACCCGCTCCTACCGTTAGCATGAAAAACGTACAAAATGTGACTATCAACGGTAAATCCTACAAAGATGTCGGAGAGAAACCCGAAGAACTGAACTTCTAAAAATTATAAAATTAGAACAATACACATTTTTTACTATGATTCCGCGAGCTGCTCTTAGCAGTATTTAAAGCCTCTTATACAACGAACGTTCGTTTATCGTTAAACGAACGTTCGTTTGTCTCATAATGAACGTTCATTAGCGGAAAAGAGAGCGTTCTTTATAAACTATCTGGTAAAAGAAAACTTTCCATTCACCGCATTGTTTGCTTTTTTCCTTTCCTTAAGTTCCTGAATTCGCATTTATCAAATTTACGGACAGTCATTAATATATACCGATCTATACTTAATCAGGCTATAAAAAGAAAATTTACCGATTGATTTGTGCCTCTTTTCAAAGAAGTTATTAATTATAAAAACTTCTCCTTCAAAAATCCTCCATTCCCCCTGACATAGGAATATTCTAAATACAGAAAACTATTTAAATTTAAATAAACTTCTCCGGAGATTTGACAATTTAACGTGTATACCGTATTTTTGCAAAAAACAATATGTAATCATGAAACGTATAACAACCATCTTAATTGCCGGTCTTATATGCGGCACTTCACAATCAGTATGGGCACAAGCCAAAGAAAAAAACATATCGGTAACGATTCAAAATGACTGGAATCAAGAGAAAAAGAATGAACCGGTTGTAATAAAGTTAAATCAACTAAATGTTAACTTTGCGATAAATTCAGCTCGCGTTTGGGATGATAATAAAGAAATTCCATCGCAAATAGATGACTTGAACCGTGACGGAGATGCAGATGAATTAGCTTTTGTTATAGATATTCCTGCTAAAAGTGCCAAGACATTGAAAGTAACGTTCTCATCACAACCGGCTACCGTTACCTATCCGGCACAAGTATATGCTCAAATGAAACTGAACGATAAAGGAAAAAAGAATCCTTCCATTCAATATTTATCTGTTCCGGGAACAACGCCTGCCAAAGAAATCTATAGTGCATTGTTTCATCACGGCCCGGCTTTTGAATCAGACTTGGTAGCTTACCGCATCTATTTTGACAACCGCCAGTCAATAGATATTTACGGCAAAAAATTACAACAACTGGAGCTAGCCAAGAGTAACTATTATAGTAGTACTGAACTAAGAAAGCAAGGTTATGGCAATGATGTGCTTTGGGCAGGAAAAACAGTTAGTGTAGGTTCTTTCCGCGGATGGGAAAACAATGAACCTCAATATATAGATAAGGTAAGCTTACGTAGCGAAGGAATCATTGCATATGGCCCCATCCGTACAATTATCGAAGTGGAAGACCGTAACTGGGAATATCAGGGGAAAAAACTGAATATGAAACAACATTATATTTTATATGCCGGACATCGGGACTTGCAGGTAAATATCTCCTTTAAAGAAGCTTCGGTAAAAGAAAACACCTTCTGCACCGGAGTTATGAAAGTAGAAGAACAGAATGTAGGTTTCCTTCAAGCTAACGGATTAGCCGGTTCATGGGGAACTAATCTGCCAGAAAAGACTGACACCATAAACAATCCAAGAGAAACTGTAGGGTTAGGAGTATGCGTTCCCAAACAATATGTAAACAGCACTATGGAAAACGCAGCCAATTATTTAGTGATAATGGATACCGACGGAGGCCAGAATCTCTCTTACCACCTTACTTTCTGCACGGCAAAAGAAAATAAAGGTTATAAGGAAAGCAAAGAATGGTTCGCTTACCTTCGTCAATGGCAAAAGGAATTGCAGCATCCTTGTCGAATTACTGTAAAGCCTTAATAAAGGACATATACCTTGTCTGAGAAAGACATGAGTGAAAAGAGATTTTATCTCTACCTTGCCACTTAAAATTAATCTATGGTGAAAAAACAACCGGCGATAATCTGTGTCTGGAATTTAAAGAACAAAACAAATTTAATATTACATGAAAAAAACAACATTCGTAATTGCTCTTTGTACGTTGCTTGGCATGCCAAGTCTTAATGCACAAGAGAACTATGTCTCTAAAGTTTGGGTAGCCGACCAAGGAAACGGCACTTATAAGAATCCGGTATTATATGCTGATTATTCTGACCCGGATGTATATCGTGTAGGAGATGATTATTACCTCACTTCATCTAGCTTCAATTGTATTCCGGGCCTTCAGATTCTACATTCCAAAGATTTGGTAAATTGGAGCTTCGTAGGAGCTGCTCTTCCTTACGCCGTTCCGCCGGTAAACGACGAACGACCGGAACATGGAAATCGGGTATGGGCTCCAAGTATCCGCCATCACAACGGAGAGTTCTATATCTTTTGGGGTGACCCGGATCAAGGCGCGTTCATGACCAAAGCCGCTAAAGCGGAAGGGCCTTGGAGTGAACCGGTATTGGTGAAACCCGGCAAAGGTATTATCGACACTTGCCCTTTATGGGATGAAGACGGAAAAGTATATATGGTACACGCTTATGCCGGCAGCCGTGCCGGACTGAAAAGCGTTATTGCCATCTGTGAACTGAATAAGGAAGCATCGAAAGCCATCACTCCCTCACGCATTGTATTCGACGGGCATGAAGCGCACCAGACATGCGAAGGGCCCAAATTCTATAAACACAATGGTTACTATTATATCTTCCATCCGGCAGGAGGTGTACCTACGGGCTGGCAAGTAGTGCTCCGTGCGAAAAACGTTTATGGCCCTTATGAATGGAAAACAGTATTGGCACAAGGTAAATCGCCGATTAACGGTCCTCACCAGGGTGGATGGGTTGACACTCCTACGGGGGAAAATTGGTTCATGCACTTTCAGGATGTAGGCGCCTACGGTCGTTTGGTACATTTGCAACCAATGAAATGGGTAAACGACTGGCCTGTTATCGGAATAGACAAAGATGGCGACGGATGTGGTGACCCTGTACTAACATATAGAAAACCGAATGTGGGCAAAACGTATCCCATCTGCACCCCCAAAGAAAGTGACGAGTTCGATGGATACACTCTCGGATTGCAATGGCAGTGGCATGCTAACATGAATGAAAAGTGGTACTACTGTGCCGGCGACCAAGGCATTCTCCGCCTTTACTCCTATCCGGTTCCCGATGATTACAAAAGCCTTTGGGATGTATCTAACTTGTTACTGCAAAAAACCACAGCACCTAGTCAGACTATAAGTACAAAACTTACCTTCAAACCTGCCGGAAAATATCAGGGAGAACGTACCGGACTGGTAGTGATGGGAATGGATTATGCGGCGCTGGTTATGGAGAATACTAAAGAAGGTCTTATTCTTTCGCAAGTGGAATGCAAGAAAGCGGACAAGGGCGGAAAAGAAACCGTCCACGCTACCCTTCCGTTACAAGATAAGACGATCTATCTGAAAGCCAAAATCTACAACACAAATAAAAAGATTAAAGGTAGCGAAGGCGGTCACGATCAAGTAGTGATGTGCGATTTCAGTTACAGTCTTGACGGTAAGAAATACCAATCATTCGGCAAGCCATTCCAAGTACGGGAAGGTAAATGGATCGGAGCCAAGACCGGTCTATTCTGCACCCGTCCTGCTATTGTAATCAACGATGGCGGCTGGACGGATGTAGACTGGTATCGAATAGAAAAATAAATGAGCATCGGAGACCAACAGTGTCAGTATGGATTTTCACGGAAACTGTACAAGAATCAATATTGAGGCTCAATAATCTTACAGATTAAAATATTGCTAGAAATAATCTCTTTATTTTAGCTTTTTACCCTAACAATGGTAGGCTAGAATGAAGAGATTATTATATCTCTCCTATTTTAGTTTCACAAAATTCCATTCTTATAGAGCTTAAATAGGAATATATCCTTTCTCTATCACCTATGACCTATGCAGAACTTAATTCAATGATATATCAGAAATAAAGTTGTTACAATTTTATACCGGGGGGAAACTATTTTTGCCTTTCATTCAAACAAACCAAATAAAACTCTTATCAGTACCTACAAGATACCTATTTCATAACATTACTACTTATTCCTTCCAACATTATTAGTTATTCAAATAACTTTATTAGTTTTTCATCTTCACTTTATTAGTAACGAAAAGTGTTTCTATAAGCTATAAAATATCTCAGTATCCAATATGAAAGAAAGAACTTCTCGACAAAAAACATTACCTTTGCATCGGATAAAACGGTAAAAAGATGAAGAAACTTGTTATTTTCGATTTAGACGGTACACTATTGAATACCATTGCCGACTTAGCAATCAGTACCAATCACGCTCTCGCACAATTCGGCTATCCCGTCCACGATGTTCCCGCATATAACTATTTTGTAGGAAACGGTATCAACAAATTATTCGAAAGAGCATTGCCGGAAGAAGAACGTACCGAAGAAAATATCATGAAAATACGTTCCGTATTTGTTCCCTATTACAACGCACACAATGCAGATTATAGCAGTCCTTATCCCGGTATCCCAGAACTTCTTTCCACATTACAGAAAAAAGGCATTGCCATGGCTGTTGCCTCCAACAAATATCAAGAAGCTACAGAAAAACTCATCCGCCACTATTTCCCGGACATTTGCTTCATAGCCGTACTGGGACAACGGGAAAACATTCCGGTAAAACCCGATCCTACTATCCTCTATGATATTCTTACCCTCAGCGGCATAAAAAAAGAAGACGCACTTTACGTAGGAGACTCCAACGTAGACATGCAAACCGCCCATAATGCTCAGATGGAAGTTGCCGGCGTAGCATGGGGGTTCCGTCCGGTCAGCGAATTAGAGGTATATCATCCTCACCATATCATATACAAAGCAGAAGAAATAGTTGCGTTAACCGAAAAATGAAAGTCTGAACTTATTAAGCCAGACGTTGAAAACCAAGAGATAAAAAAATATCGCAACAAGTTGCCTAAATAAAGGAAATAATAAACCATAGTAAAACATTCATTTAAATGAAATCAGGCGGAACATCTCTATCGAACACAAAGTAAAAAGAATCCGGTCTTTAATGAAGAAAGAAGTAGAGAGGTTACTTTTTATACCGTGAAGAACGTTACCTCGTGCAAGAAATAACGAAGCCAAGCAAATCATTACTTTCGTATACATCAACAAAAAAATTGCCTTTAGTAGAAGGAGCGTAGAGATATTCCTTCCTTTTACCGTGAAGAACGCTGCCTCGTGCAAGAAATAACGAAGCCAAGCAAATCATTACTTTCGGATACATCAAACAAAAAAAATTGCCTTTAGTGGAAGGAGTGTAGAGAAATTCCTTCCTTTTACCGTAAAGAACATTACCTCATACAAGAAATAGCAAAGTCAAGCGCATTTGGTAATGTTCAGGTAAAAGAAAAATTTAGCTCCGGAACGTAGCGGACACTTTTTAAGAGGTTCTATCTTTCTTTTGTGTATTACAAAACGCTGCTGTCCCGTTAAAAGATTCACCTATTATTGTATGTAATTAATAATCTGTCGATTATAGGCATGTTTTGAATAAACGGATTTGAATTTATATTCTCTATGAAATTCGTTAGATAATAAATTCTGCCGCTTGTATATTCACACTTTATTATTGTACTTCAACAAAAAAATAGGGGTCTTAAAATTTAACGGGACACTCATGTATACAACAGAAAACGAACAATTACCGTAACACCTCCTCCAGCCACTCTTCAGCCAACTCAGTCCAATGATTGGTTGTCCCGGGATTATTTCTCAAAGCAATACTATGTCCCCCTTCCGGAAATATATGCAACGTACTCTTAGCCACATTCTTCTCTTTCAATGCCTTGAAATATGCCAAACTATTTAAGCAGGAAACCGAACGATCGTTTAAAGCATGCACTACAAAAGCGGGAGGAGTTTGAGATGTTACCCTCGTATCACAAGAAAACATCACGCGCAATTCCGGCGAATCATACTTTCCCAACAAATTTTCACGACTTCCCTTATGGGCAATTTCTCCCATCGAAATCACCGGCGATATCAGAATTGTAAAATTGGGAGTAAAAGAGACTTCATCCAACTCATCCCCTGCACGGCTCCAATCTTCTGTAAAAGTAGAAACGCACGCCGACAAATGAGCTCCTGCCGAACATCCCATCACACCAATTTTCTCCTTTTCTATACCCCATTGCTCCGCATGAGCACGTATGTAACGAATAGCTCGCTGCGCATCTTGCAAAGGAGCTTGATAACTCACTTTCACATCCGGAGATTGCGGTAAGCGGTGATTCAGCACAAAAGCGGTAATACCTATCGTATTGAACCATTTGGCCAACTGAAAACCGCTTATCTGGTAAGCCAACCGAGCATATCCGCCTCCGGAAATAATCACTACGGCAGCACCTTTATTCTCGGCCTTGGAAGGTTCAAACACATAGAAACCCGGAGTACCTACTTGATAAACGCGCTCGTTGGCAATACTATCGTGTAATGCCAAACCTTTGCTATTAGGCATCTTCCCCTTTTCCCAAATAGGCAGAAACTGTTGTGCTCGTAACGAATAAATAAAAAACGATAAAACAAATAAAACAGCCAAATTCTTTTTCATATCTTTATACACGGATTAATTTTTTTCTACCAACGTAAACTTTTATTCTATAATTCCTTCTAATTGACATAAAGGAATATTCGTCCTTATAACATACTAAAATATTTGATTCCTTTCATATAATAACTCCACAAAATACTGGCGGGCTTCTGCTCCGGAATCTGTTTTACCTGTACATACGACCATACATTCTTTCGGGCTTCCCGACAATATGAATGCATACGCCAAAAATCCCACCGTGCTTTCAATACAGCTTTTGCATCAGGAATATGACCTTTAAAAAGAAAAGTCAAGACCGCTACATAATCCAACAGAGCCCGTAGACAAAGAATAAATACTAGCTGATTCGAAGGCAAATTCTTATATAGCATAAACAAATTATTGCGAAAATTCAGATAGGTTTTACGTGGATTTTCTTTATGTAAAGTCCCTCCACCCACATGATACACTTTGCTTTGGGGCACACAAACAATTTGTCGTCCGGCGTGACGGAGACGCCAGCAAAAGTCGATTTCTTCCATATGGGCAAAGAATGTCCCGTCCAATCCTCCGTATGCCCAATAATCATCCGAACGTACCATAAAAGCCGCACCGGTCGCCCAAAAGACAGGTACTATAGCATCATATTGTCCCTTATCTTCTTCTACTGTATCAAAAATACGTCCTCTACAATACGGATACCCTAATTTATCCAAATATCCTCCACACGCACCGGCATATTCAAATTGATCTTTGTGATGCCAACTCAATAATTTAGGCTGGCAAGCAGCAACTTCCGGATGTGCGTCCATATATTCCAATAATGGGTCAAGCCAATTTTCGGTAACTTCTACATCTGAATTCAACAATAAATAATAATCGGACTCTATTTTCGACAATGCTTTATTATATCCTTGGGCAAAACCATAATTACGATTTAATCTGATTAACTGTACATAAGGAAACTCTTTCTCCAATAATTCACACGAAGCATCAGAAGAAGCATTATCCGCCACCCAAATACTGACCCCGTCTAGGTGGGAATATCGGCACACAGAAGGCAAAAACGAACGAAGTACCTTTTCACCATTCCAATTTAAAATGACTACGGCCAGTCTGTCTCTTTTACAACCGAGTCTTCTTTCATTCCATTTAATATCCTCATATTTCTGTTTCATATACCGATATTTACATCCTTCATATATCTATTTTCCATCATACGTAAAGACATCTATCCGTTCTGTTTCCTCTATGGAATTTTCAATGCCTATTAACTTTACCCCTCCAAAAAATAATCTTATTGTATAATCACTCCTTTCAAAGCTGTTCCCTCCTCATTGAATTCACCTAATTTCACTTGTACCAAATGGTTATCCAATGAATGAGGAGCATACACTTCCACACGTATGTAGTTATCCGTAAAACCGTGCATAAGAGCACCAGGTTTCGGTTTCTCCAATAGCACAGACTTTATCTGGCCTATATGACGGGTATAAAATGCATGTGTTTTCTCTTCCGAAAGAGCTAATAAACGTTGACTGCGAAGATGTTTCATCGCAGGTTTCACCACATAATCTATTTTTAAAGCTTGTGTACCGGGACGTTCAGAATAACTAAAAACATGCAATTGAGTTACATCCAACTTATTTATAAATGAATACGCATTTTCAAAGTATTCATCCTTTTCCCCTCGTGTGCCCACAATCACATCGACACCAATAAATGCGTCAGGAATGACGGAACGAATTTTCTCTATTTTCGATGCGAACAAAGCTGTATCGTATCTTCGACGCATTAATTTCAATACATCATCGGAACCAGACTGTAACGGAATATGGAAATGAGGCATAAAAGCACGCGAACAAGCAACATATTCAATAATCTCATCGGTTAGCAGATTCGGTTCTATAGAAGATATGCGATAACGCTCAATCCCCTCTACCTCATCCAAAGCCTTCACTAAATCAAAAAAAGTCTCACCGGTAGATTTACCGAAATCTCCGATATTAACACCGGTTATCACTATTTCTTTACCACCTTCCTGTGCCGCCTGACGTGCCTGGGCTACAAGATCCGCTATTTTTCCGTTCCGGCTACGTCCCCGCGCATAAGGAATTGTACAATAAGAACAAAAATAATCACAACCGTCCTGGACTTTCAAAAAATAACGTGTCCTGTCACCTCGTGAACAGGAAGGAATAAACGAACAGATATCCTTCATCGCCACTGTATGTGTCTCTCCCTTATCTTTTTTATGCAAATCTCCTAAAAATTGAAGTAGCTCTCCTTTTTGTTCAGCTCCCAATACTAAATCCACGCCCTCGATATCTGCAACCTGTCCGGGTTTTAACTGCGCATAACAACCGGTTACGATAACAAACGCACCCGGATGCTGTTTCACCAAACGATGAATAGCTTGCCTACATTTCTTATCCGCAGTCTCTGTTACAGAACAAGTATTCACCACACAAATATCTGCACATTCTCCTTTCCTAACCGTACGGACCCCAACCTCTTGTAACATTCGTCCAATGGTAGAAGTCTCCGAAAAGTTCAATTTGCAACCTAAAGTATAATAAACGGCCTTTTTGTCTTGGAATATGGAAGTATCAATCATATTTAGCTTTATTTTGACCGCAAATTTACGCATTAATCTCTATATTTGAGGGTATTTGAAACTTTTATTATAGGCCATCTTGATAATGTCCCTAAAAAGTGTATTCCAAACACTTTAAGAATGAGATGGTTATAAAACCTTCGAAAAAAAATCGAAAAAAAAGTGGTATTTAAAGTACAACCTATTGAAAAAGTACATACCTTTGCAACGTTTTAATAAGCAAATGATTGTTTTATAGATTTAAAAAGCAAAGAAAATGAAAACATTAGTATTCTCATTCGTAGCATTTGCAGCTGTTTCTTTGGCATCATGCGGAAACAAAGCTGCTAACAATGGAGAAGTTGCTGACACAACAGCTGTAGAAGTTGTAGAAGAAGCTGCTGAAGTTGTTGTAGACACTGTAGCTGTTGCTGCTGATACAGTTGCTGTAGACTCTGTTGTTGCTGAATAATTGAACAACTGAAAGAAATGAAATTAAAGGTCTGTTATGCTAAGCGTAACAGATCTTTTTTATTAGTACTCACATCTAAATACTAATATATTGCAAACAAAAACTTCCTGACTGAAACGAATTAGAGAAGTTAAAGAAAACAGTCCCGTAAGTATATGACAAAGTATAATACTTTACTCAGATAATAAGCAGAACAAAACATACTATCCAACTGCACAACCACGAAATCCTATTCACTAAAAGTCTAGACTCTGATAATAAGTGGAATAAAGAGCTATATTCACAAATTAAACCAAAGAAGTTATTCATTAAAAGTTTTTACTCCAGTAAAAAAGTAGACAGAATCCAGAATTCGTTTACGTAGTTATCCAGCTACTTAAACTCTTAAGCAAATAAAGGCGCATAATGTAAACCCGCCAATTCACAATTATTCTTTAAAATCATAGCACTAAAGATCAATCAGCACCAACGGAGCGGAACATTAGCCTTAAAAATCAGTACCGCACTATTACAAAAAAAGAGTCGGATCCATGAGAGAAACCGACTCTTTTTATATCAATAAAAACTTATTTTATTAAGCTTAAGCCTCTTCAGCTACTACAGTGAAAGGAATTTCAACCGAAATCTCTTTGTGAAGTTTCACAACAGCTTTGTAAGAACCAACTTCCTTCACTGCATCTTTCACAACGATAATCTTTCTGTCAATCTTATGACCTAATTTTTCTAGCTCTTCAGCAATCTGTATATTACCTACAGAACCGAAAATCGTACCTGTTGAGCTAACTTTAGTAGCAATCGTTAAAGATACATTGGCTAATTTTGCCGCCAAGTCTTCTGCATCTTTTTTAATTTTCTCAAGCTTGTGAGCACGTTGTTTCAATTCCTCTGCCAACATCTTCTTTGCAGCCGGAGATGCGATAATCGCTTTACCAGTAGGAATGAGATAATTACGGCCATAACCTGATTTCACAGTTACAATATCATTCTTGTAACCTAAGTTCGCTATATCTTCTTTCAATATAATTTCCATACAAATTCCTCCTTCTTTTTATTTCATCATATCAGTTACAAATGGAAGCAATGCCAAGTGACGAGCTCTTTTCACTGCTTGAGCAACTTTACGTTGGAACTTCAAAGAAGTACCAGTAATACGACGAGGAAGAATTTTACCTTGCTCGTTTAAAAATTTCTTCAAGAATTCAGGATCTTTGTAATCAATATACTTAATACCACTCTTTTTAAAACGACAGTATTTTTTCTTTTTAACATCTACTGAAGGTGGAGTTAGATATCTGATTTCCGATTGTTGTTGTACCATAATTAATCCTCCTTTTTAGCTGATTTAACATTTCTTCTCTTTGCAGCATACTCCATAGCGTATTTATCCATCTTAAAAGTTAAAAAACGGATTACACGCTCGTCACGACGGTAATTTAATTCCAAAGTTTCAATGACTTCCGGATTAGCTTTAAACTCAATCAACTGATAAAATCCGGTTGATTTCTTCTGGATAGGATAACATAATTTCCTTAGGCCCCAATTTTCCTCATTGACAATCTCTGCCCCAGCCTCAGTCAGAATACCTCTGAATTTGTCTACCGCTTCCTTCATCTGAACATCAGACAAAACGGGAGTTAAAATGAAAACGGTTTCGTAATGATTCATACTTAGTTAATTAATAATTAAATAATAAATTTTAAAATGCGACCGCAAAGGTAGTTATTTTTGATGGAACAACAAACATTTGTCTCTTTTTTATTTCATTATTTATTTTTTCAGTCCCAGATTGTGATTATTACGAATAGGTATGTTACCTTTGCAAAGTTGCTTAAACAATAATTTCATGACAGCACCATTCAATTTTGATATCCGGCTTATTTTTGCCATACTCAATGGAAAAGTTTCAGCCGCAATAAATAGAAAACTGTACCGCAATTTCAGACAGAATGATTTAGAGATCACTCCTGAACAATGGACTGTGCTTCTGTTTTTATGGGAAAAAGACGGAGTAACCCAACAAGAATTATGTAACGCTACATATAAAGATAAGCCGAGCATGACCCGCTTGATAGATAATATGGAACGCATGCACCTAGTAGTCCGCATATCAGACAAATCAGATCGCCGTATTAATTTAATACATCTTACCAAAACCGGAAAAGATTTGGAAGAAAAGGCCCGATATGTGGCTAACCGGACACTAAAAGAAGCACTTTACGGTCTGACTACCGAAGAACTGAGAGTGAGTCAAAACGTACTTCGTAAAATTTTCACGAATACAAAAGAGTAACTTATAAGACACATTACAAATAAAATTCGGGGGTAAAAGACTTTTTTTGCTAAAATAATTTCTTCCATTAAAGAATTATGCTTTAATTTGTCACAAGAATAAATAAACTATAAAAATACACACGAATGAAAAGCTTATTGAAGAATTTAGGCTTAATACTGATTGCTATCGGAGCCATAGTCTTAATTGTATGTTTCTTTTTAGGAGATACAAATAACAACGCAATCTTAGGTGGTTCATTTGCCACTATGATCATCGGTTTAATTGCATATATTATCTTGAACAAAAGAATTACGGATTAAACCATAAAACATTGCTGAAAAGAAATAAAAAGGTTGCTTTGATTATAAAATATCAAAACAGCCTTTTTTTATAAATATTTTTTTCGTTACCAAGAATTTGTTACTTTTGAATAATGAAATTTTCACTTTCTTTAGGCAATGAACCAAAGTGGGGTCTAACCATAATATATTATATAGGCACCTTTTATAGCCTGACTAGTAAATTCCGAAAGCAGATTTAAGCTCCGAAAGAATTTATTAAAGAGAAAGAATAAAGAACAAAAAACGGAACCGTTGAAAAATTACCTTAGGATGAAAACAAACAATCAAAAGAAATCAATATTACAAACTGCGTGCAGCATTTTGCTATTCATTGCGCTCTTTTTACCTTGGGTTAGTCTTTCTATCCAAATAGATAGTTTAAAAGGCAGTAAAACCATCTCTTTTTTCGATGTGTTTAACTTTATAGCTCAAACAGGAAGCAAAGTCTCCGAATGGTCATCTTATACAGATCACTCTATAAATAATTATGCCCTATTGTTTTATGTAATACCTATACTTCTTATCATAAATATAATCGTGCAATTAATCAAAAACGAACCTATTTTATCATTTTATGCATCCGTTATTCCAACAGTTCTTTCTTATACCTTATTATATTATGGTTTCAGCTACCAATTCGATGATCAAATACTAAATAGTCCAGGGACAATCATAACATTAACGGCGGGAAGTATTGCAATCATCGAAGCATGGATACAAATAGGATATTCCAGTAAAAAATACAAAGGGTACTTATTCTTCCTTGTGGGATGCATATTGCTCGGAGTCATCGGCGCTATCATTGATTCTTACGGTTACCGTTTTCTGCACCATAAAGGGGGCGATACATTTACAAGCAGCAGTTCACAATTCATACTGCTATTACTGACAATCACACAATATATCGGCGCTTTCGGTTACCTTCACATGCCTTTTTTTATTATAGGAGGAATCGGTATGGCTATAGCAGCTGGTAAGAAGAATGACCAATATATCCAAGAAAGTTCTAATGATGATTCCCAGATTTCAATCCTAAAAAATAAAGAGACCCCAAGTATTCCTTCTCCTATAAAACAGGAAGATATCACCCTTGACGAATCCACTTCAAAGGATACGAATCAAGAAGATGACAATTTAAGGTTCGCACCCCCACAATACCGCAAATAAGAAATACTTAATTTTGAATCTAAAAAAATTCACTCAAGTTTACAATATCGTACTGTAAACATGAGTGAATTTTATTAATTTTAGAATATCTCTTTGTTAATCAATACGAGAAATCCTACCCCAAAACTAAAAGGATATCTGAATATTCAGATTTTGCTTTTTCACTATCCTTCAACTTCCGGAGTTATCAATTTATACCCTTTTCCGTGAATATTGATAATTTCAATAGAATCATCAGCCTTTAAATGTTTACGAAGTTTGGTAATATATACATCCATACTTCTTGCATTGAAATAATTATCATCAATCCAAATAGTTTTCAAAGCAAAATCACGTTGAAGAATCTCATTTGCATGAGCGCAAAGAAGACCAAGCAACTCCGACTCTTTTGTTGTCAGTTTGGTCTGCTTTCCATCAATAGACAAAATCTGTTTCTGTGTATCAAATACAAACCGACCGATTTTATACATATTGCTTTCTTTATTTTTCTTTCCCCGTACACGACGTAAAATAGCCTCAATACGGAAAGTCAACTCTTCCATGCTAAACGGTTTGGTAATATAATCATCCGCACCGATTTTAAATCCTTCCAAGATATCTTCTTTCAGCGTTTTAGCGGTCAAGAAAATAATAGGAATTTCAGCGTTCGCCGCACGAATTTCCTGTGCCAACGTAAATCCGTCTTTCTTAGGCATCATTACATCCAACACGCACAAATCAAATTTAGTCTTCAAGAAAGCCTTGTATCCGGCTTCTCCGTCAGGACACAACTCAGCAAAATATCCTTTTGCCTGCAAATACTCTCTTAAAAGCATGCCAAGATTCTCATCATCTTCGCATAACAAAATGGTCAATTTACCGTCCATATCGTTAATTTTTTAATAATGGTAATACAATTATAAATTTAGTTCCCACACCCAATTCACTTTCCGCACGAATCGTACCTTTATGATCTTGGATTATTTTCTTTACATAAGCCAAACCGAGTCCGAATCCTTTCACATCGTGCAAGTTTCCAGTATGTACTCGATAAAACTTATCAAATATCTTTTTCAAATTTTCCTTTTTAATACCGATGCCATTATCCTGAATCGATATATAAAGTTTCCCATTCTCATTCCAAGTCTTTACATTCAACAGTAAATCTTCTTCCGGACGTTTGTATTTCACTGCATTGTCCATCAAATTGAATATAACGTTGGTAAAATGCATTTCATCTACAAATATCATAGGATCTTCCGCACTCAAATCCGACGTAATTTTACCGTTGTATTTCTCCACTTTCAATGTAAACGTATTAATTACTCCCGCAATCAATTCATTCGCATTGATCTCTTTCATTTTCAAGGTTGCTTTCTGACGTTCAAACATAGACATCTGCAACACTTTCTCCACTTGGAATCTCAAACGCTTCGTCTCATCATTAATGACTCCGGATATATGTTGAAACATCTGAGGAGACTTTCCTACCGCCGGATCCTTCAACATCTGCGCAGCCAATGAAATAGTCGAAATCGGTGTCTTAAACTCATGCGTCATGTTGTTTATAAAATCATTCTTTATCTCTGTCAATTTCTTCTGACGGAATATCAGATAAATGGTAAAGATAAACGTAACCAACAACACAAAAGTAAAGATCAAAGAAGGTATCATAAAACGCACGGAACTAAAAATATAATCGTCCATGGTAGGAAAATGCACCTTCAACATTCCCATTTTCGAAGGCGGATCGTTACGAAAAAGTATTTGAGAAAATGTATTCTCCTGTCCTTTTTCCTCGTAATCGGGACACTTGTACACTTCACGTCCTTCGTTTGTAGAAACAGTAAAGTGATAAGGTATCTCTATTCCGTTGTTATACAATTCCGACTTCAAATCAGAATCCAACAATTTAAAATTTATACGTTCCTCCAAAGGTTTGTCACTCGCTTCATAAAGAATATTCATCACCACTTCATCCAACAAGCCTTTTTGGTAAACATACCTATTTTTCAATGTCTCCAACATGTCTTGTGCCGTTTGCGGTATCGTCTTCTTTCCATGCTTTCTCGATATCACCGCCTTAGGCAACGTTGACGGATTAATCACAAATGCCTTCAGCTGAAAGAGCGTCTGTATTTTTCCATCCTCCGAAGCAGCCGTATAAGACTGATGTATCTGCATCACCTCATTACCGCTTTGTGTTTGTCCTTGCGTTAAATCGGCTTGTGCTCTTAATGCCGCTCGTTCGGTATTAGCTATGTCACTTTCCAAATACCGTGCCGTCTCATTCAACTCTAAATTATGGGATGCCGCATACAGGCTCCGTTTGACGGATTCATCAAACTGCTCCTTTCTCATCTTCACCATCTCTTCAATATAGCTTACCTGAAGATAAAGCAAACTAAGAAAAGAGAGTCCCATAACAACACCTAATATCCAAATAGTAGACTTTTTCATGTCAGCAAAATTAAATGCGATACTTTAACACACCTAACTGATTAACAAGTTTTATACGCCCATTCTTCTTTATTAACCGAAAAAGCCAAATTAAATGATAATTCAAGTACTACAACAAAAAAGAACTTCTCCGGTTCGCAAAAATAATAAAAAATTAAATAGTAACCTATAAAAGCCTCTTAAATCTTTAAGCAAAGTTAAATAAAAAAGCCGTTCTTTTTAACAAAGAACGACTTTTCCTCTTTTAATTACGTTATAAAGTTATTCGTCTTTATCTTGTTTAGATTCAAACTCTTTCATTAACTTTTCCTGAACATCAGACGGCACTAACTCGTAACTTGCAAACTTCATAATAAATGAAGCTCGTCCTCCTGTAAGTGAACTTAATGCAGTAGAATACGAAGACATTTCCTTCAATGGAACCTTTGCAACGAGCTTCTCATATCCGCTTTCGCTACTCATACCCATAATCATCGCACGACGTCCTTGCAAATCTCCCATCACATCACCCATTTTATCACTGGGGACAAAGACTTCCACATCGTAAATGGGCTCCAAAATCTTTGGACCTGCATTTTTAAAGGCTTCACTAAAAGCGTTTCGTCCAGCCAGCATAAAGGAAATTTCATTCGAATCTACGGGATGCATTTTACCATCATATACAATCACCCGCACATCTCGAGCATACGAACCGGTCAACGGTCCCTGTTCCATACGGCTCATTATACCTTTCAAAATAGCCGGCATAAAACGGGCATCAATAGAACCTCCCACAATACTATTAACAAATACTAATTTTCCGCCCCACTCCAATGGAACTTCTTCCGTACCTTTCACATTTATCTTGAACTCCTGACCATTGAACTTATAAGTATCCGGCATAGGCATACCTTCATAATAAGGCTCTACTATTAAATGTACTTCGCCAAACTGTCCGGCACCACCCGATTGTTTTTTATGACGATAATCAGCACGGGCAGCCTTAGTAATAGTTTCACGATAAGGAATTTTAGGTTCTTCATATTTAATCTGAAGTTTTTCATTATTCTCCAACCGCCATTTCAAAGTACGTAAATGAAATTCGCCCTGTCCGTGTACAATCGTCTGGCGCAATTCTTTCGACTGTTCAATTACCCATGTAGGATCTTCTTCCCGCATCCGATTTAATACAGCCATCAATTTTTCCGTATCAGCCTCATTAAGAGGTTTTATCGCACGAGAATATTTAGAGTTGGGATATTTAATGAAATTAAAACGATTTTCAGCACCTTTTCCATTCAATGTATTGCCTGTACGTACATCTTTCAATTTTACCGTACAACCTATATCACCCGCACAAAGTTCTTCCACTTTAATACGATTGGCGCCTGCACAAACAAACAACTGAGCCATGCGTTCTTTCGAGCCCCGATCAGCATTTGTTAAGTCATCACCTTCATGTACCTTACCGCTCATCACCTTAAAATACTGCACGTCACCAATATGCGGTTCAACGGCTGTCTTAAAGAAATAAAGAGAAGTCGGCCCGTTGGAATCCGGTTCCACTACTTCCCCTCTGGTATTATGCACTTTCGGCATTTCTGAAACGAACGGCACTACATTCCCCAAAAATTCCATCAAACGACGGACACCCATATCTTTTCCAGCACACACACAGAACACAGGAAACATGCCTCTCGAAGCCAATCCTTTTCTGATACCTTCACGCATTTCATCTTCTGTTAGAGAATCCTTCTCAAAGAATTTTTCCATCAGTCCTTCATCATGTTCGGCCGCTGCTTCTATCAAGTTTTTATTCCACTCTTTAGCTTTTTCCATCTCCTCCGCAGGGATGTCTTCAATTTTCGGTTCGCCTCCATCCGGTCCCCACGAATATTTCTTCATCAACAGTACATCAATCAACGAATTAAAGTTAGGACCCGTTGCAATCGGATATTGTACCGGAACTACTTTTGAACCGTAAATACTCTTTAATTGCTCCAATACCTGATCATAATCACACTTTTCATTATCAAGTTGGTTCACCAAGAAAATAACCGGCTTTCCCAGTTTTTCAGTATATCGGAAATGATTTTGTGTACCAACTTCCGGACCGTATTGTCCGTTCAATAAAAGAATGGCCGTATCCGTTACATTCAATGCTGTCATAGCCGCTCCCACGAAATCATCACTTCCCGGGCAATCGATAATATTCAGTTTTTTTCCATTCCACTCTACATGAAACACGGTGGAGAAAACCGAATAACCATACTCTTGCTCCACCGGAAAATAATCACTTACCGTATTTTTTGCTGTAATGCGTCCGCGACGTTTTATAACACCACTCTCATAGAGCAAAGCCTCTGTGAGGGTGGTTTTACCCGAGCCATCATTGCCTAACAGTGCAATGTTTTTAATTTCGTTCGTCTGATATACTTTCATGATATGCTAATATTTAAAAGTTAACATTTGTATGTACTAAGCATACGTTTATTTTAATGCCACGCAAATTAGGAAATATTACTTAACCTGCCAATTATTTATTCGTGTTACTAAACTATGTTTTCTAACAGTTTTCAAATTCATCTATATTTTCAATAATCCTCATACTTAATATATTTTAAATAAGTAAAGGAGTATAGTCAAGGTATAAAAAACAATCCTCCACATTTTTGCCGAGCGTTGCCAGAGAAGAAACGCTATTCTTCTCTAAGCCTTGAGCGAAATGAAAACACCTTTACCTACTAACAAGTCGCTCTTTTGAAACTTTAATATTTTATTGAGCATTCATATTGTTAAATCGCCACTTTCTTCGTAGTTTTGCCCCATAATTATATGAAATAATACTATGAAACTAAAATTGAGCCGTTTCTCTACTTTTTTAGATATTCAAAGTCTTGTTTTTACTTAACTTTGTTTTCCGGCTCGTTTACAGCGTGTAATTAAATAATTGTATAATATAAAAATGATTCTATGAAAAAAGTGACCATCTTAGGAGCATTCTTGCTGATGATAGGTTTTGCAAATGCCCAATCGTCCATGGAGGAGGCTTTCAAACAAGCCGAACAAATCGTTCAATCTATTAAAAGAACCAGCTTTCCCGACAAAACCTTCAAGATTACCGACTTCGGAGCAGTGGCCAATAATCCGGAAAAACTAAACCACGAAGCGATAAACCTAGCTATCCTTGCATGCAACCAAGCAGGCGGAGGTACGGTTATTGTCCCGAAAGGCAACTTCTACACAGGTCCGATTACACTTAAAAGTAACGTAAACCTCCATTTGGAAGAAGGAGCAGCATTGAAATTCACTACAGACCAATCTTATTATTTCCCAGCAGTGATCACTCGGTGGGAAGGTATTGATTGCTATAACGCACATCCGCTAATCTATGCATATGGAGAAACAAACATCGCCCTTACCGGAAAAGGTCTGGTCGACGGACAGGGTTCACCTGAACATTGGTGGTATATGAAAGGTGGCAAAAAACATGGATGGAAAGAAGGTATGCTGTCCCAATTATTAGGCGGACGCGACCGTTTGCTCGGTTATGCCGAAACCTTTACTCCTATCGACAGACGTATTATGAAACCGGAAGATGCTTTGCGCCCGCAGCTAATTAACTTTTATCGTTGCAATACAGTCTTGATTGAAGGGGTAACTTTAAAAGATTCTCCATTTTGGGTAATTCACCCGCTCTTCTGTGATAATTTAATTGTTCGTAACGTAGAAATTGACGGTATCGGACCTAACGGAGACGGATGCGATCCTGAGTCCTGCAAAAACGTATTGATTGAAGGATGCAAATTTAATACCGGCGATGACTGTATTGCTATCAAATCGGGTCGAAACGCTGACGGACGCCGTTGGGCGACTCCAAGTGAAAATATTGTCATTCGCAACTGCCAGATGGCTAACGGACACGGCGGAGTAGTAATAGGCAGCGAAATTTCAGGTGGATACCGTAACTTGTTTGTAGAGAATTGTGAAATGGACAGTCCCCAGTTAGACCGTGTAGTACGTATCAAGACAAGCACTTGCCGGGGTGGAATTATCGAAAATATCTTTGTCCGCAACATAAAAGTGGGACAATGCAATGAAGCCGTGATGCGCATTAACCTACAATACGAAGGAAAAGAAAAATGTGACCGCAGCTTCCCACCTGTCGTACGGAACGTAAATATCGAAAACATCACTTGCGAAAAGAGTAAATTCGGTATTCTAATCAACGGATTAGACGAAGATGAAAATATCTACAACATCAATGTAAAGAACTGCACTTTCAACAATGTAGCAAGTCAAGGCAATATGATTACCGGTAAAACTAAGGATATTCGTTTTGATAATCTAAAAATCAACGGAAAGAAAGTAAAAGAAGCCAAGTCAGATGCAAAAGGCAACTTCGAAACGTTTTAATCACTCATAGAGTGATCTGCTTAGTAAAAATAAGAAAACCAATTAACCATACAAAGGCTGCCTCAATTCTTATTCTGAGGCAGCCTTATTTATAAAGTATACTTAACAATAACGATCTTTTCTCAATCTTTACCTTAGGGCTGACACACCGCCGAAGAAGATTCTCATAACCCTCCACTACCTTCATCTCCAAATATGAGAAGCATAGATCATCCGAAACAACATGCCGTTCCAGAAAAAGAAATCCGGTTACCGCAAAAATAGCAGTAACCGGATTTCTTTTTTTGATTAAAAATCAGATATTTAATAACTTACACTAGGAATTCGGGATTATATACCTGTCAAATAAAAAACAATTCTTTCTCTAAAAGGAAAGACCAGACAATAATTAAAAACAACCGATGGTATCTGTTTGGTTTTCAAATTCTTTTTTACTCCCGACTCAATAAGCGTTCTGTTCCCCATGAATAGCATTCTTTACCGTCAGGTACATGATGCGCAAATCCAGCCAAAAACTCCAATTCTCCACATACCAGATATCTTTACGAATACGGGCCTCCATCTGAGACAACTCCTTTGTCTCACCACGACAACCCGTAACTTGAGCCCAACCTGTGATGCCGGGCTTAATAAAGTGACGAACCATATACTGATTTATCAACTCGGAATACTCCTCCGTATGCTTGAGCATGTGAGGACGAGGACCGACTATCGACATATCCCCCTTCAGAACATTCAAAAACTGAGGCAATTCGTCAATACTACTGCGACGAAGGAAATCACCGAACTTCGTCTTACGGGGATCGTGTTCAGTTGCCTGCAACGTATCGCTCTGGGCGTTAACCTTCATACTGCGAAACTTATAACAGTAAAACTCTTCCCCGTTCAGACCGTTACGCTTCTGACGGAAAAATACAGGACCGGGAGAAGTCAATTTCGTTATAATTGCCACAATCAAATAAATAAAAGGAAATAGCGTGCACAAGAATACTGAAGAACAGATCACATCGAACATCCTCTTGATAAAACGGTTCAAAGGCTGCCGTAAAGGCTCCTTCCGAATATAAAGTACCGGAACATCACCTATCACCTGCATACACATCGAACGCCGCAAATAGTTACGTATGTTCGGAACACTATAAAAGCGGATCAGATGATTCTCGCAATAGTCGATTATCTGCCTGATTTCACAACCCCGAGCCGAGGGAAGACAACAATAAACCCGACCTGTAGGATGGAAATGAGTACGTTCCATATACTCCCCAATACTCCCAACCGGACCCAGATAAGGAATCGGAATTCCGAAATCATCCTTCGGCTTATCATCAAAATAACCCAATACACGGTAGCCTGTGGTCGGATCGCCCATCATCTCGTTGTAAAGATCCGCCATATTCGGGTAACTTCCAACAAAAAGAACGTCACGGGTATTACGCCCACGGCGACGGTACCAATTTATAAAAGCTCTGGAACAAAGACGGGAGACCGTAATGCAGACAAACAGACATGCGTAAAAGACAAGTACAAACTTCCAGGAAAAAAGATTAGGATTAAGATAATGTATAGAAAGGAACGAAAGAGGCGCATAACATATAATAAGCGTAAACACTCGTCCCACTATCTGTTCAGGACGCACTTTACGCATCTGCAATATAGGCCCTTTGATGGATACACACACCAAATATATTACATTCAGAACAAAGTAAAACAATTCATAATTCTCATGTACACTTGCCGGAACAAAAGAAGACAGACCAAAAACAAATACACTGATCAACACGTTCAACACGATCAAGTCGACAGTAATTACACACCATTTAATTAAAGAATATGTTTGAGTTTCTTGTTGCATAAAATTCAAGTGTTTTCTATAATTTATTGAAATTCAATAGAATCACAATATTAAAAGCATCTTTATGTTTTAAAATATTATTTATTCAATACAAAAAAAGACAATTTATCTGATAATAACAAATAACAGATGCTTTTTTTCTGAAGATATACAACTTTTTATTAAAACTAAAATATTCTCACAACACAATTCGCACTAAATGATAACAAGGATATTCTTTTGTATCCGCACGTTGATACCTGTGTAATCTTGCGAAGACAGTTTTGTCACTTCACTCAAGCAGTTTCACGGTTCCCTACAAGCAGTCTCATAAACCCGATCCTCTTTTTTAACCATTTATTTAGCTATATTTTGATACTTCCACCCCCTTTCCTTATAATATTTATTTCATTCTTGCCGAAATGAACTGCGGAATTTTAGAAACAATCTTACAACACAACGCCCAATAAGCAGGAAAACCATGCTGACGGTACATACGCAAATCTTCAGACCACTTCACCTTCATCTTCGCCGGATCAGTGGAAAGTCCACCCATACGCATGCGGACAACATACTCCCGAATGTAATGAACACCCAGATCTGCCTCATAAAGATAACGCACTAAGAATTCACTGTCGGCAGCAATGCGATAGCTTTCATCATACATACCCCACTTCTCAATAACCTCCCTACGGATATAGCATGTCGGATGAAGAGGCAACCACCCCCGACGAACTTTACCTTTCGTATACTGGCCGCTTATCCAGTTACGAACAACCTTATCCGTATCCACGGAATCCACAAACAGACCGTCGCCATACACAAAATCAGCCTGAGAACTTTCAATCTCCCGGGCAATGTGGCTTATGGTATGAGGGCTATAGAGGAAATCATCCGAATGCAATAAACCGATAACATCTCCCCTTGCAACACGAAGTCCCTTATTGATGGCCTCGTACATGCCTTTGTCTGGTTCGGAAATGACAGTCGATATACGGTCTTTATATTCATTAATGATGGAAAGCGAACCGTCTGTGGACGCACCGTCCACCACAATATACTCTATATCCGGATAATCCTGGAACAAGACACTTTCGATACAGTCACGAATAGTAGACCTCCTGTTGAAACAGGTAGTGATGATAGATATTTTCATGTGAAATGGATTATTGGTACAACTAGATTTACAAGAAGTTCTAAAGGAACAAGAACTTAAAGTATTTATAAAGCATTAAGAGTTATCATAGCTTAAATTTTATTCTCAGACTACCAAACTTTGCATTTAATTTTAAACAACCGTATTTCTTATCGTAACCGTAGCCATAATTGTTCTTATGAAAACTCATGTTAGTTCCAAAGTTTCAATTATTAATCAGGGAACCATTCTGTCAATTTTTTCCTTATCAAACGTTCTGCATTTCCTTTTTGCAAAGACTTAAAATGAAAAGAATAAGCTTCCTTCACTTTTTGAGGGAGCTCTTTTTCATCGAATACTCCAATTACGCACCCTAATTGATCCAATTTACGTACCAATTGGAACTGATCATGAATATGCTCTACTTTATCATGACGAGGAATCACCACTATTCTTTTCTTCTTTTCCATTGCTTCGGAAATAGCGCCCCATCCACCCTGTAAAATCAATAAACTCGCCTCATCAATAAATCTTTGCATTTCATCTTTAGTACAAAACTTAAAATAACGAGCATACTTATAAGGATAATCCGTATATCCGGTTTGTACTACTATCTCTTCCCCAATCATTGCAGCTAAATTATCCACCGCTTCAGCCATTCGGCTGAAATCCATGTCCATGGTACCTAAACTTGCAAAAATCATAACACACCACAACAAATTGAATTCGGAAATATATTTTTCATATCACTCCACTGAACAAGAAAAAGATCTGCGTATTTTTCTATCCAAACAGGAGTTTTAGATGCATGCGTCACATCTGCAGCCGAATTGATAAAAATAATCTTTGTTTTCAAAAGTTTCTTAGCGAAAAATATAGTAGGAACTGCAACCCCAGCCCCCGTTGTAATAATAACATCAGGTCGTTTTATCAGTACCCAATACACGGCCTGAATGCTATTTACCAACAATGTCCATTTTTTCGCCGGCTGAAAATTAGTAAGAAACACATGTTCTTTGTCTTTCATAAAAGCTTTGGTAGAAGTTGTTTTTAATGTCAACCAAT
>UMKF01042448.1_pt1 | contig 41556 bp, 34 predicted proteins | sample 1966251 | NCBI WGS metagenome assembly UMKF01 (sample SAMEA4836171, study PRJEB28245) | human gut metagenome | biome: gut microbiome; material: fecal sample | place: Denmark | collected 2008
CATAATACGAGAACCATTCTATGTCGGCGTTGAGAAGCGCCTCCTTGACATCATCGAATTTGGTTCTGCGTATAACAGCTTCAATTTTTTTCATATATCACATTATTTAGAATTAATACCTGAAAACAAATTACCTTTAAAAAAACTCCTATCGAACAAAAACGTCAGACGTATTGAACAGAGATAATGTCAAAGGTGCAGGCCGAAAACAAAATATGCACCTTCTGTAGCCGGATTCCATGTAGCCTTAGCATAGACAGGCAAAGAGAACTTGTCTGTTATTGCAATGTCCTTCGATACTCCCAATGAAACATTGCAGACTTCAAAGCCATCAGCATAACCGTATGTAGCGCTAGATTTCCAAGGCACCATTCCGACTTCGGCAGACCAGTCAAGGCTCCCAAGCCTGAAAGGTGCACTTATAGAAAAATATGATGAAAACGCTCTGTCGCCATCTGCATTGTAATCGTCACCGGCAAAATTCGTATACCAGTTCACAGCAAGAATGTCAAAATCGTATCCCACCTGTGCCTCGAATACATGAGCTGTATTATGCGCTTCGTAATGGAAATATTTCTTAGTGTTGAACCAATAATCGGTCACCGATACGCTGAAACCACCAGTGGCATATCCTAAGGTAAGATCAAACTCTTTTGTATCTGTCTTGTCTATTCCTACCGACCCCCATCCTGTCAATGAGAATCCCTTGTATGATATTGAAGCCGAAGGCTGGATGCTTACACCTCCTAGATTCTGACCACGCCAAACATAACCGCTTACAAGATCGGCACCAACGTTCGAATCAACCTTGTCTTGAGCAAACGAAACTGCCGGCATACACAATCCTACTGATAAAAGCGACAACATCTCAATTCTCATCTTTCTTTCCATAATCGTTGAATTTTAATTATACATCAATGAATCTACTCAAATAATATTTTGATAGCAAAATTCATTATTTATATACCTTTATCTTTATTTGCCTGCAAAATTATATCTTTTTGCACTTATATTCATAAAATAAGCAATCTTTTTATCATACAAAATTCCATATATTTCAAAGTATAAGATAAACAAATATAAATTGTATTATTTTGTAAGCAAAAACATAGTAATTGATTTACATATATAAGTACAGGTCTTTTATAAGAGTAATTATGATATTAAATTAGGAATAAAAAAAGGCGTCTACGGCATAATAATGATATGCCATAGACGCCTAAGCGTTTCAAAATGTCAGACTTTATGGTTTACAGCTATACAATTGACATGAAAGTCTACATGAAATCCTATATAACTATAAAACGGAATTGTCAACGTAAGGCCTCAATAAGTTCTTCAAACGAATTGAAAGTTTTTGATACTGAATTTCGGGACAATACGAAGTCATGTGCAGACTTAACTTCAAGAAGAGGGAGCGAAGCATCGGAGTTCTCGGACGAGAGGCAGAAATAATCCATACGATTGAGTGCATTCTGCGTCCAGTGCTTAAGCACTTCATCGTCTGTCTTAAGAAATATCGAACGTCTGCCGTTGACGCCTGGCGAGAACACACCGTGCATGAGATCGAAATGTACATTCCTCTTTTTCTCTGCAAAAAGAGTATCCATGCGGTTATTGAGAATCAAATCTTCTGTGACACCGCACTCAAGTCCGTCGGCACGTGTCAGCAACCAAAGACTGTCGGCGATGACAAGCGACTGCTCCACATTGTGAGTCGACAGAAGTATGGCCTTATTGTCCTCTCTGGCCAGACGGTGCAGAAGAATCATTATGTCGATGCAGCTGACGATGTCGAGAAAGGCAGTAGGCTCATCAAGCAATATTACGGGGCATTCCTGAACAAGCGCTTTAGCAATCATAACCTTCTGACGCTCGCCGTCGGAAAGTTCGGCCACGTACCGCGAAGACTTATCGGCAACACCTACTTGCTCAAGTGCATGTTCTATCATCAATTTGTCTGCGCGTCTTAGACGGCCGAAGAAACCTGTATGAGGCTGACGCCCCAAAGCTACAAGTTCGTAAACTGTCAATCCTCCAGCCTGTGTTTTGTCTGTCAACACAACACCTACAAGTCTGGAAAGTTCACGTTCAGAATAAGTATCTATAGGTCTGCCGAACAGTTCCAATGAGCCTGACAACTGAGGCTGTGAAGCAGAGAGGGTTCGCAGAAGCGTAGATTTTCCTACACCGTTGGCACCCAGCATACATGTCAGTCTACCTCTGTGCAGACAGAAATCCAGGTGCTCATGTATCATGCTTGTGTGCTTGCCGTTACGGTATCCGATACTCAAGTCACGGCCTTCAATAACTACAGTAGATTGCTTGTCCATCAGTTGAAGTATTGGATTTTACGCTGGTTAATGATGACATATATTATTACTGGTGCACCGAGCACAGGAGTTACGGCATTAAGAGGAATAATGCCGTTGTCGCCGGGTATGATGCAGATGAGATTGCAGAGCAGGGCTGTTGCCGCACCGGAGAGAAGCGTCACAGGCATAAGAGAATTGTGGTTGGATGTGCCCAGCATGAGGCGGGCCACATGAGGAACGGCAAGTCCTATGAAGGATATAGGACCGCAGAAAGATGTGGTCACAGCCGTAAGTATACCTGTCGAAGCAAGCATGAGGTTGCGTACCCTTTTAATATTTATTCCAAGGTTCTCTGCATAACGTGTACCCAGCAGAAGCGCGTTCATCGGTTTTATGAGAAGTACGGCCATTGCCAATCCCAACAGCACAACTATGGTAAAAGCTGGAAGCTGGTCGACAGAGACACCTCCGAAATTGCCCATTCCCCATACCATATAAGACTGGACACCTTCGGCCGAAGAAAAGAAATTGAGAAGCGAAATGAGCGATGATGCCACATAACCAATCATTATGCCGACAATCAGAAGCATAACGCTGTTCTTGATTACAGTGGACAAAAGAAGGATTATTCCCAAAATAACTGCAGCTCCGGCAAAAGCACCGAACAGAACAGAAATGAAACCAGACAGAGTGAATGCACCGGCTGTAACAGCACCGCCGCCGGCAAGAATAACAAGAGCCACTCCTAGACTTGCACCTGAACTTATACCGAGGATAGACGAATCAGCAAGAGGATTGCTGAACACCGTCTGAAGCATAAGTCCGGAAACTGAAAGGGATGCTCCGCAAAGCAGTGCTGTGATGCACTGTGGCAGGCGCAACTCAAGTACAATGAATTTCCATGTTTCATTTTCGGGTTCTCTTCCTGCAAGAATATCGGCAACAGCAGAAAATGATATGTCAGCCGAACCGAACAGCAGATTTGCCACGACAAGAACAAGTGTCACGACAACCAATGCTCCGCTCAATATGTAGAATCTCTTATTCACTTCTGTCATTTATAAAAAAGATGTGTTGGAAATGAATGATCTCTGTTTTATTCAAAAAAACAAATAAAGGTCAGTGGTCATTCATCCGCTAAATTACTGAAATATTCCGGAACATAGCCTTCAAGCAGTTCAGGATGGATAATTTTCGCTATATCCTTAAGGAGTTTCTCTGGATGGAACGTCAATTCTTCATAATAAGGAATACGATTTGTGTTGCATCCGTATATATGCTTTTCCTTGAAAGCTTTGAAACGTGCATAAGGAGCATAGTCGGTCTTCAGTTCCTTATATGTCTTGTCGGTCTTCTGATTATACTTCACGAACCAGTAGTCTGCATCGCGTGCCGCATCAAACACTGCTTCGAAAGACATAGGCACAGAACCGCTGTTCTTCAGATCAGAGAATATATAATCGGCACCGGCATCTGCATAAAGTTTTCCGGTAGTACTGTTTCCGCCTGGAATATACCATGCAGAACCATATCTGAGATCGCTCAGAACTGTAGGCCTGTTTTCTGCATTTTTCACAGCATCACGCACAGACATATATTCTTTCTCTACCGATGCAAACAGCGAATCGGCCTGTTTTTCACGTCCGGCAAGCATTCCATAGAAAAGCATCCATTCGGCACGTCCCAACGGAGATGTTTCCATGTAGTCGGCACACTCTATGATGGGAATATTAAGTTTGCCTATACGTCCATATCCGCCATTATTCTCAAACGGCGACAACATAATTGCATCAGGCGAGAGTGCAATGACTTTTTCTATGTCAGGATTCATGCCGTTGCCGCAATCCATTATCTTGCCTTCGCCATGAAGTTTTTGTATCTTCGGCATCTTGAAGTATTCCATATTGCATACACCAGCAATACTTCCTATTGCACCAAGCTCGTCAAGCAGTCCTCCATGAACCACGGAATATACAAGTGCTTTTTCCACAGGCACACGCACCACTGTCCCTTCAGGCAAATGCTCCGGTACAGGCTTCTGCTTGTCCACAAGAACGTATATATGCAGAGTTTTCAGTGTGTCCCAAGGGTTGCGCACAGTAGCGACGGTATAGTCTGAGAATCGTACAATCTTAAGATTGGTGGCATAACGTATCTCAAGCGTATCACCGCCGTCAACAATACAAGGGGTCTTGCTTCCTCCTGTGCAGGCAGAGAAAAGCAAGACCACAATAACTATATTGGCAAATAGTAATTTAGTTTTCATACAGACTTATCAGTCTACAAAAACAATCTTCTTAGGATTTACGCCACCGCTCTCGAACTTGGCAACGAAGCTTCCGTCTTTTCTGAAACGATATACATCGCCTTTTGTATCATAAGAAGAAGTACAGATGTAAATGTCGCCATTGTCAGAGTCAACACTCATGCCGTAAACAGAACTTGTAGCAAGTTCGGCTGGAGCGTCTTTAAGGAATGAAGTCTGATTCCAAACGCCAGTCTTTACATTATATGTAGAGAAAGTTGTTGTTGTCGTGTATGTGCTCCAATCAGTATCTGAGTAAGCAAGGTAGATGATACCGTCGTCCTCAGCCATATTTGTTGCATTAGCAACCTTTGTAACTTCACCAGTCTTAGGATTATACATTTCAACCGGATAAGTGTAATTCGGATAATCACCTCCGTAACTCAAAATGAATATACGTCCTTCAGATTCAAGAATCTTCTCAGGATTTGTTGAAACAGTAACAGTCTTATCTACAGTGAAAGTCCTTGTGTTGATGACGCTCATAGTGTTACCGCTTCCCCATCCTCCGTTGAGAGCATAAACGTATCCGTCTTCTTCAACGATACCTTCAGGATTATTGTTTACCTTTACCATACCCTCTTTCTTGAGTGTCTTGGCATTTATCTTCATGACATTACCGCTATAGAGAGTTACATAGATCTTGCCGTCGTCGGCAGTCATGAAACGAGGTGAACCTTCCTCAGCTGTGAAATGAATGCTGTCGAGCTCTACACCTGCAGAATTGAGCTTTACAAGAAGATTAGAACCATATACAGTTACATAGAGATAATCGTCATATTCAATTATGTCCTGACCTGTATCACCGAGAGATCTGCCGTTCTGAGTTTTGTAGATATCATCTATGAAAGATGCATTTCCATTAGGTGCATAGAATGAAATTCCAGCATTATTGCCGTTATAGCTTCCTTCGTTAAGTATGAAAGCACGCTTGTTAGGCAACTGTACTGTTGAACCTCCATCTTTAAAACCATCATTGTCATCATCGCTGCACGATGTGAATGTGCAGGCCAAAGCCAATGTACAGAGTGAACCTGCAAATAATTTTCTAAAATCCATAATAATACTTTTTATTTATCTGTTTATGTTTAAAAATCTATTCTCACCGTTCCTCTCCACGATCTTCCGGGCATAGGATAATATTTTATAACATCATACTGCTCATCCATCAGGTTTATGACTTCGGCCTGAAGGCGCAGCTTCACATTCTTTATACTGAATGTATGCGATGCCGAAAGTGAATGCTCCTGATATCCCTTTATGAGATTTTCAGGAATGTTCTGTTTCTGAAAATATCTGTCGCCAACGAACACTGCACTGTATCCCAGATCAACCCACGGTGTTTCGAACATAAGCGAAGCACTTCCACTATGGCGCGGAGTGTAAGGTATCTGATCACCGTAATTCTTGGCATCCGGATTTGTCTGATCCGTAGCATGCTGATATGTATAACTTCCTGAAAGCGTCATCTTTATATTGTTTATCAATACAAACTTTGCCTGCAGTGAAACGTCAGTACCCAAGATGTCGACCTTGCCGTAATTGACCATTTTCCAAACATAAGTAGAAGGAAAAGCTACAATCTTATCATCTACTTTGTTGTAATAGCAATCGGCTGTAATCAATATGAAATCGGTAAACGCAAAAGGCGCTCCGTTCCATGTTATACCGAAATTGTATTCGTGAGCCTTCTCAGGATCGAGACTGGTATTTCCCATACGCTGGTAATACATGTCATTGAATGTAGGCACTCGAAAAGTGTCCTTATACATAAGTCTCAGGAACAAGTTGCTTCTTCTCCAAGGCTTGTACATGACCGATACCGTAGGCGAAAGATGAAGACGGTCGTCCGGACGCTCACCGGTCTCAACAGATTCAGTCATGAAAGTATTGACAAGAGTACCGGAAAATGTAAGCGAACGCCATACATATTTGGCATTCAATGCCGACAACCACGAAGTACGTACAGGCTGCGGAGCCGAAGGCAGATTGCTGTCGAGCGTATTCACAGCAAAATCGTTTGCCCAAGACATTGCCAGTCTGCGTACAGGCTTCCACATGAATGTGCCCGACAGATAATATTCGTTCTGCGTATTGATATCTATCTGTTTGCCACCTTCATATTTTACATTCGTGTCGACATATTTGCTCCATGAATAGTTATATTTTGCCAGGGCCTGCATGCTCCATTCTTCAGAAAGCTCGTTTTCATACTTCATCTGTACAAATCCGTTCTTATCCCAAAGACGTTCATTGGCCTGGTCGTTATATAAAATTACAGAACCAGGCAACCCTCGCTCAGAATCAAAATAATAACCTTTGACACTGAGACGACTGTGTTCGTTTATGTCGTGACGAACATTGCCTTCAACGTACCACGAATGCACATCGCTGTTTTTCCGCTTTTCTTCAGTTGTATATTTTCCATTTACCAGTTCAAACGGATATTCTCCGTCGGCATACAGAAAGTTACCCGACAGCGAACCTATTGTATTCTTTCCCAGACGTTGCGTCCATCTGATCGAAGGATTTATCAAACCGAAAGAGCCTCCTTTTATCTGTCCGCTGAACTTATAATTTCTATCTGCATCAAGCAGTGCATCTCTGCTGAACAACTCCAGCACACCGGCCGAAGCAAAAGCGCGTGCCGACTGCATCAGTTCGCTGGTCTGTCCTATCGAAAGAGAAAGCATCTCGATATCGTCAAGATTGAATCGGCCTATGTCTATCTGCCCTGCCTGACAATTGCTTACGACTACACCGTCATACACTACAGCAGTGTGTTCTGCACCGAGACTTCTTACAGAAACTGTTTTCAGTCCACCTATACCTCCATAGTCCTTTACGTTGGCACCAGCAAACCGGCGCACTGCATCTGCAATATTCTGAAGAGCCAATCCCTCCAGTTCCTTCCTTCCGATAACCTGTGTAGGATATGACACTGCATTGCGCTGCGGCATACGTCTGGCACTCACTGTCACATCCGGAATATCATGCACACGCCCGGTTATGCTGTCATTAGATGCAACCTGTGCCTTTGCAGACAAAGGAGCAAGAACGGACAACATTACGGCAAAACGCAAGCCGGCATTATATGCTGGTCCTTTAAATTTCATCAACTGTCAGTATAAAAACAAATTCAGACTTTGCTGTCCTTTCCTCGAGAACGCAAAATTATATACGTTTTGCAGGTCTTCTGACTTACTCCGGCTTGCTCGCCTTCCCATCCTAAACATAGGACAGTGGCTTTGTGGGGTTTCGATAAGCAAACCTAAAAAAGGAGCTCACAGCAGCGGGACTGTTCGGGACTTTCACCCGATTCCCTTTTCATCCGAACCCTCGCTAAGGAAGATTGACGGAACAAAACGTTGCAAAGATATATCTTTAATTTATAAAAGTACAATAATACATGACATAAAATGGCGTCTGACAGATATAAAAATGTATATCTACAGACGCCATTTTATAATTATTATTTTTCAAAAACAAATTAGTCTTCAGTAATTATCACCAACTGACTTCATTCTGTCTCCATCTTCCTATCGAATTAACGGAATAATACTCAATTTCATAAATAGTCGGTTGATAGTTCTCACTATCAGTACTTTCTATTTTGACAGGCAAATTTTTTGATGGTTTTCCGAGGAAACCTGCATAAAGTGCACAATCGAGTCCACATTCAAACCACCAATCCATTGAAGAGACAAAAGGTCCAAGCTCAACTCCAAGCAAGAATGGGGACATGCCGTAATAGTAGAAATCCGTATCAGAGCCATAGGTTATATACGACTTTGCATCATATTCCTGATCTTCTACATAAGTAAGATTGCCGTCTGTATACTTCATCCTCAGTATGTCACCATAATTATCCATATAAATCAGATGGCCTTCACTGTCATAATTGAGTTTGATAAGCGAAGTTTCTTCTGGGTCACTCTCTATGATGCGATAAGCAAAACCGTTTTCTCCGAATGCGAATGTATAAGTGAAATCATCACAAACCAGTACTGCACGATTGCTTTGAGGATAAGTAATTGTAGCTTTCGTTATAAGCTTTTCGTAGCTGTTTCCGTCAGCATCTGTTTCGGTTGCTATCACACTCATTTTTGTTACGAGTCCTTTTTCGTTATATTCATAAACATATCCACTAGGCACTACATTTTCAGCTTTAGGCGAACCGTCGCCGTAATCATATCCGGCTTCATCCTTTTCGCATGCACTAAACCCTATTGCAGCCAATGCGGCAAAAGCAAAATGCTTGATAAATGAATAATTTTTCATAATGCTTAATTTATTGTATTTCTTACTTTTTTTAGAAACGTAATCCCACAAACAGACGGAAGGTATTTGTCTTGACCTTGTTGCCGATGTTCACAAAAGGGTCATTGAAAGATCCGTCATCTTCATAAACATCATCCAAATTGCCCAATACCAATCCGTCATAATCAACCTTCCCTGACCAACGGCTTTCGAATCCTATAGAAATTATCTTATACGAAACAGTGAGTCCTATATTAAAGAAAGTAGCATAATGATGATATAAATTTTCATCCTGAAGCATCAAGGAATAAGAAGGAGTTACATGAAAATATACACATGCTTTCAGCTGGTCCACAGGATTAACTGTCACAGAAGGACCGATACCCATACCGGCTTCCAGCTGCATGATTCCCAAATCCATATTATCCTCGTCATAATAATAATCTCCTGAATAGTCGTCCGATGAATTAACGTTCGGGTATTTGCCGAAATTCAAATCCAGATAATTCCAGTCCAAACCGAACTTTATCATACCCAATATAGGTTTCTTATGCAGATAATACGTCTTGCCCATCATCACAGCAAAAGCCATATCGCTGTTCTGCTTCTTATAGTCACTCTTGATGCTCTGTATGCCGTAAGTAAAATAAATGTAGCTCTTTCGCTTTTTCCAAACCTTCTGATACCGCTCTCCATAAATATTATCAGAAGTTTCAAGACTGATGCTGTCGACTGTTGTCATAATAGAATCGCCGTAAGCACTGATTTCGTTGTCAGAAACATCCACAGAATCTACGCCGTATTCCTGTGCACCTGCAGTAGAAAAAGCCGTTGCCATCAAAGCCAAACCTGCAATTATACGTTTGCTTTTCATATTAAATGATTTTTTCTGCCGTATTCGGTTCCTGAAACGGCCTTTTGAAGTTCACAATGAGATGCAGAACCGCAATGCTACCGGCTGACAAATACAAGCGTAAAAACTGTCTGCAGATAGACGCATCCCGAAAAATAATCGTATGGTCAATATATGTATATATATACCGCCAGCGTAAACACATCCGTCGATATGATAGTTTCAATAAATACTCGAAGTAAAAATACTTCACCTCATTTTCAGTATTATTTCTATTTTTTTGACAAATATAAGAATTTATTCACAACTATTTCCTTTTCAGCATATAAATTATAAAATATGCAAACATTCATAGCTGTAAACATCAAAATAAACTATGAATATCTGCATATCTACAAATCAGTCATCATCAGATCTACCTATCCACCAGTGAAAAACATATTTTATCCTAAACTGCAGATTTCATTTTATAGAAATTCTAAAAAGTTCACATACAGATTGCTTCAACATTCTTGCAAATATAAATAAAAGCAAGCTTGATGTACTGCATCAAAAAAATTACGGGCGCTCACAAACATAAATACGAGGGCTCACAAACATAAATACGAAGGCTCGCAATTTAAATCGCGAGCCCCCGGACAGATTGAATCATTTATATTTGAAAAACTACATGAAAAAGCATATCATTCTTCAGCCCTATACTCCAATATATCTCCAGGCTGGCAATCAAGTTCCTTGCATATTGCTTCGAGAGTGGAAAAACGTACAGCCTTGGCCTTGCCGGTCTTCAATATAGAAAGATTGGCAGGAGTAAGATCAATCTTCGCCGCCAAATCGCCCAAAGAGATTTTACGCTTTGCCATCATTACATCTAAGTTTACTATTATTGGCATATATATAAATTTTTAATCATTCAAATTGTCAAGTCCTGCTCTTCTTTCAGCTTTACACCAATAGCAAATACTTCAGAAAATATGTTTATGAAAACTCCTATCAAAAGATAAAACATATAAGTCTGACTGTCAGAATCTGACAGAGAATGCAATATTACCAAAATAATTCCTGTAAGCATAACCGTATATCCGAAGAATCGCAAAGGAAATATATTCTTCTTATCAAATATGTATCCTCGGTCCACATTTTTCAGAAAACGTACAATGGCAACGGCAGATATGGTGATGCATACGTACATAACAAGTAGAGTTATTATGCTTAAATCAACTTCGGCACCAGTAAATACAACTTTACCTATTTCGAGGCAGAATCGCAATATTCCGACAAACATACTTACGTATGCAACAGTAAGACTGCAAAACATAACCAGCTGTCTTTTCTGCTTTATCTTATTTTCCATAATCCATGGTGTTTTAAATTTAATATCGTCCATTTACCGAACTGAATCAAATAGTCAAATCCTGCTCTTCCTTCAGCTTTACTGCAAGAACAAAGATTTCTGTAAGGAATATCATGATAAACATATCTGTCCAATCAAACATTGTCAGGTCTTCAGCCAATTTCATGCCTTTAAACTCAAGCTGATTTTCGATACTCGTCAAGAATACATAACGATGAATCTCTTTAAAGAGTTTGAAGGTCATAAAGAAATATATAAATTTTCTGAGACGTGATGCATTTTTAGATGTAAGAACATTACCCTTGCAGATTGATATGTACATCTTGATAAGACAGATAATTCCGTAAAGTCCCAATAAAGCAACTATTATTTCTACAATCCAGCAGATGTAATATGTAAAGTTGTCTACGTATATCTGCGTTGTCAGCTCGTTTATACGTGCAGGAACCTTATTGCCAAGATAGCTGTTGTATATACTGTCGCATATAGTATTATTGTTGTCTAATTCGACAACGTCTATGCCGTTCACGTAGCTTATCTTTCCACCGTCGAATTCCACATCAGTTACATCTCTCCAACCTGCGGAAGAACCGTGATAGCCATCAGAAAAACCTTTGTAGAAATCCATGAATGTTAATATCAAGAACAGTGAAAAAAGAACTATTCCTAAAATCTTTATGTGTTTCATATCGTATGTAAATTTTTATTATATATATGTACGTCAGTCACATCTGTTTTCTGACGTACATATTATATGCAGTTTGATGATTATTTGTTGGCCGGCGTTGAAATAAGGAATGGGAATTTATCGGCATCATAGCTCTGCGACTTGCAGTTTGCAGAGAAAGTGCATTTGTTTTCGTCCCATGCAGCATAAGAGAGAATATTGGAAGTTTCACCATACTTTACTGTATATACAAATGAAGGTTTCCAGGCCTTTGAACTGTTGTCCCACTTGTATGCTGTCTTTGCAAGAACTCTGCCTGCATTGTCGCTCACATATTCATATTTGTAATCTCCATTAACCTGAGTTACGCAGTTGTATACCTTGTTCTGATGTCTTTCTATTTCAGACATGTTGTCTACTCCGTTTGCATAAGATGATGCACAAGATGCTGCAAACAATACTACTGTTGAGAGAACTGATTTGAAGAATGCTGTTTTCATAAGTCTTTTATTTTTTAATGTTAATACTTTTTTTGTTATTCATTATTTGTTTATCGTTTTTCGATATGCAAATGTATATCGATTTTTGACAACAGCAAAATATTTTCAATAAAAAATTATCGAAAAACGATATTTTTTTATTCTTAAATACAAAATAGGCCTATACGAAGGCAGTACACATTATTATAAAAGACCTATGACCGCTTTTTTTACTTTGAAATCTCAAGCATTTTGGCAAATTCCCATATCACGATTCCTGCTGTGGTGGAAACATTGAGCGAATGCTTGGTACCGAACTGGGGAATTTCTATGCATCCGTCACTCATGTCGACAACTTCCTGCTTTACTCCCTTCACTTCGTTGCCCATTACGATGGCATATTTCTTTCCACTTTCCAACTGAAGATTCTGAAGCATGGTGCTGTGTTCAACTTGCTCTACAGAATACACAATATAACCCATTTCGTGAAGTTCAGAAACGGCATCGCGTGTATCTTTGAAATATTTCCAGTCGACCGTATCCTCTGCTCCAAGAGCAGTCTTGTGGATTTCCGGATGAGGAGGAACAGCAGATATACCGCACAGATATATTGATTCTACCCTGAAAGCGTCAGAAGTGCGGAAAACAGAACCTACATTATACATGCTGCGGATATCATCCATCACTACTACAAGAGGAAGCTTATCGCTTTTTTTGAACTCTTCAACGGTAATTCTGTTGAGTTCAGTTATCTTAAGTTTTCTCATTTTACGGCTTTTTTGTTTATAACATTGTTGATAAGTATGTTTAAAACCGCTTTTCACACAAAAAAACGATGAAAAGCATATCTGTAATGCAAAATTACAGAGTTATAAACAAATTGCTGATAAAATCTGTTGAAAACTTGTTGATAGCCCGTTAAGAGCCTGTAGAAAGAAAATGAAAAATAAATGTTGTCTGTTAACTTCAAAAATCATATATACCACATATTCCGAACGAGCAAAGAAAAGTTGTTTTTTAGTATCAATAATTTTTCTACACCTTAAAAACCGGTTTTAAACATGTCAACAGGAAGAAAAATATAAACATAATGAATTATCAACACAATGTTAAGAACTTCAACTTGGCATTGTGTCTCAATAATTTACGAAGAAAACGGCTGTTGATAACGCTGTGAAAGCGAAATACCTAATGTTCAAAAACTAATATGCAAATATGACACGGATTTTTTATCTACACTTTCAACAGCCTATTATTATTAACATAGAATTTAAAAACTGAAAATAGGATATATTAATTATTATAGTTCTGTTGATGGTGGTGGTGAATAGCCAACATTTATGTTGATATAGGATTTTCAGCTTTAATATGGCATAGAACTTACTATTAGCCTTCAGGTATGCAAATATACATCTTAGCGTATATTTGCCCGTATAGCTCAAAATAATGGCCTCTAGCGTGATGAAAACATTATAATGCAGTCCATATAAGCTCTTGAAACCAATTTCAGCTATATGGAAGACTCTTGATAAGCCTTCATAGAATGTATTTTCAGCATTCTGACCGGCAATAGCCATTATAATGGCATATACATACGAACAGAATTCACAGCAGTTTTTGTCAACAACATTCATTACAGTGTTGAATACTGGAATTATTGACAGAGGAAATATGCGAATATATAAGATGACTGATGAAAACTATAACCATGGTGCAGAACATGCAGTTATAAACAGTTTTATGATAAAATCTGTTGAAAAGCCTGTTGATTACCTGTGGAAAGTGCGTAGAAAGAAAATAAAAAGTAAATATTGACTGTTAACTCCAAAAATCATATATACCACATATTCCGAACGAGCAAAGAAAAGTTGTTTTTTAGTATCAATAATTTTTCTACACCTTAAAAACCGGTTTTAAACATGTCAACAGGAAGAAAAATGTAAACATAATGAATTATCAACACAATGTTAAGAACTTTAACTTGGCATTGTATATCAATAATTTATGAAGAAAACGGCTGTTGATAACACTGTGAAAGCGAAATACCTAATGTTCAAAAACTAATATACAAATATGGCACTGATTTTTTATCTACACTTTCAACAGCCTATTATTATTAACATAGAATTTAAAAACTAAAGATAGGATATAATAATTATTATAGGTTTGAGGTTGTGCAGAATGGTTGATGATATCAATATAGTGCTTGGATATATGAGCATGTTTGATTCTATTCCTATATATAATGTGAAGATAACTCAAAAGTGATTGATCAAACGGTTTTTTAGGGAAAAAAGAGTTATTTTCGCAAAGCATATTGAGGTCTGCCTTCATGGCAGATCAAACAAACTAAATAGAAAGCATATAATGACAGACGACTTTGATATACGTGAAGAGCAGTATTTGTCTCCTAAGGAAAAGGAGTTTGAAAATGCTCTGCGCCCTCTTCGATTTGAAGATTTCAACGGACAGAACAAGGTTGTTGAAAATCTTCGGATATTTGTAGAAGCCGCTAAATACCGCGGTGAACCGCTCGACCATACTCTTCTGCACGGTCCTCCAGGACTTGGAAAAACTACTCTTTCTAACATTATAGCCAATGAACTTGGTGTAGGCTTTAAGGTTACTTCTGGACCTGTTCTCGACAAACCTGGTGACCTTGCCGGAATACTTACTTCGCTTCAGGAAAACGATGTGTTGTTCATAGATGAGATACATCGTCTGTCGCCTGTTGTGGAAGAATATCTTTATTCGGCAATGGAGGATTACCGTATAGACATCATGATAGACAAGGGGCCGTCTGCACGAAGCATACAGATAGATTTGAATCCTTTCACACTGGTCGGCGCCACAACCAGAAGCGGTCTTCTCACAGCTCCTTTGAGAGCCAGATTTGGTATAAATCTTCATTTGGAATATTACGATGCAGAGATTCTGACGAAAATCATAATGCGCTCGGCAAAACTTCTGAATGTGCCATGCGACTTCGATGCTGCAGGCGAGATTGCCGGCAGAAGCCGAGGCACGCCACGTATTGCCAATGCTCTCCTGCGCCGTGTGAGAGATTTTGCTCAGGTCAAGGGCAACGGCAGAATAAATATGGAGATTGCTCATATTGCTCTTGAGGCACTGAACATCGACAAGTTCGGACTCGACGAGATAGACAATAAGATACTCACAACAATCATCGATAAATTCAAAGGCGGTCCTGTAGGTATAAACACGATTGCAACTGCTATCGGTGAAGACGGAGGTACAGTAGAAGAAGTTTACGAACCTTTCCTCATAAAGGAAGGTTTCATCAAACGTACACCAAGAGGACGTGAGGTGACAGAATTGGCCTATAAGCATCTGGGACGCCTGCGTACGCCTGACGGCATGCAGAGAAGTCTGTTCGACTGATAGAAATATTAAAAAAATCCATTTATACTTTTAGTTTTTATGGTTCAACTGGTTTTTGCTACAAACAACAAGCATAAGCTTGAAGAGGTAAGAGAGATTCTTAAAGACAAATTCGAGATATTGAGTCTGGCAGATATTGGATGCGATGCAGATATTCCAGAAACGGCAGACACTTTCAAGGGCAATGCTCTGCAGAAAGCTCAGTATATAAAGGAACACTACAATATGGATTGCTTTGCCGATGATTCCGGACTGGAATGCGATGCTCTTAACGGCGAGCCAGGTGTGTTTTCTGCAAGATATGCCGGTGGTCAAGGACACGACTCTGAGGCCAACATGGACAAGCTGCTGAAAAATCTTGAAGAAAAATCTGATAGGAATGCACAATTTCACACTGTTGTTGCGTTGATATATAATGGTGAGACACATTTCTTTGAAGGCATAGTAAGAGGACACATAACGAAGGAGCGTCGCGGAGAAGGCGGTTTCGGCTATGATCCAATATTTGTGCCTGAGGGATATGACATGACATATTCCGAGATGGGAAGTGAGGCCAAGAATGCCATGAGCCACAGAGCACTGGCTGTAAAGAAGCTGGCCGAGTTTCTTACCGGAAATCAGCAGTAACAGTATCAATTCAAATAATTGTCTTTTTTATGGTATATAATGTCAGACGTCTAATATTATTTTTCCTGATGTCGTTCGTATTGGTACAGGCGTATCCGCAGAACAACAGATGGACCATTTATGCGGCATATCACGATGCTTCAAAATGTGTGTCGGTAGGAAGCAAGATATATGTTTTGAGCGATGGCGGACTGTATTCATACGATTATGAAGATATGGATGTGGTGACGTACGACAAGAGCGGTGTACTTAGCGACAACGGCATATTCGACATTTCGTATTGTTCAGAAGAAAAAACTCTTGTCATAGTCTACAACAACGGTAACATTGATCTTCTTTACGATGACGGCAGTGTGTACAACATGACCGATTTCAAGAACAAGACGGCTGGCGACAAGACCATAAATGATATCTACGTCAACGGCAAGAATATGTATATGTCGACCAACTATGGCCTGCTTATAGTAGATATTGCTGAACGTATTTTCTCAAGGACTTATACCCTCGATTACGGAATAAACAGTGTTGCAGTGGATGGCAATTTCATCTATGCCGCTACAGATAATGGAGTATATAAGGGAAATACAGCAGACAATCTGCAGGACAAGTCGAAATGGAGCGTCATAACCAAGAATGCCATCGATGAATTTATTGATTTCAATGGAAAACTGTATAGTCTCACCTCGTCAGGCGTATTCTCTATAGATAAGAGTACGTTTGCCATGACAAATATTTCAAAGTTTTCTGCAAAGTATTGGAGCATCTGCAACGATATGCTTTTGCTTTCCGACGCCAACAGCTTGTATTCTGTAGGCACAGACGGTAAGATGACCCTTCTTGACGGTAAAGGCATCAGAACTGCCGATTATGCAGGAAATACATATTGGTGTGCATGCGGTACAGACGGACTTAAGGGTATGAGTCTGAAGGACGGTAAATTTACGGAAAACGTTTCTTCTGTTATTCCTGACAGTCCTATGAGAAATTACAGCTATTTCCTCAGAATGACTCCCGAAAACAGATTGCTTGTGGCAGGAGGTTCATTCAATTACAACGGGCAGTCTTTTCCTGGTACATTGATGAAGTACGAAAACCAGAGCTGGACTTGCTTTGATGAAGAGACACCTATAGCAACTGTTGGAAAAAGTCTCTATGTAAACGTAACAGATATTGCTCAGGATCCTAACGACAGCGAACATCATTTTGCAGGTTCTGCTTCGGATGGAATATTTGAATTCAAGGATTACAAGATGGTAAATCATTATGATTACCGCAACAGTCCTCTACAATCGATTCTTCTTAGCAGTTCTCGTCCTAATGCTTATGTTTGGATTACTGGTCTGGAATACGATAAAGACGGCAATCTTTGGATGCTCAACAATCAGACAGATACAATTGTGCGTATTCTGAAAAACGATGGTAAATGGGCTGCACTGTATTATTCCGAAATAAAGGATATTCCTACGTTGGATCAGGTTTTGTTCGACAACAGAGGTTGGGCATGGATAAATTGCAGGCGAACTACAAATAACCCTGTAAACTATGCTGGAGTTTTCTGTGTAGACACGAAAGGAACACTGGAAAATACTGCCGACGATTCACGTAAATTCATTACTCGTTTCAGCAATCAGGATGGTGTTGCTTACAGTCCGGACCTTTTCAACTGTATAGCTGAAGATCTTGACGGAAATATATGGTTTGGTACTGACAAGGGACCTTTCGTCACATACAGTCCTGAAGATGTCTTCGACAACGGCTTTTATTTTACCCAGGTGAAGATTCCTAGAAATGACGGTACTAACCTTGCCGACTATCTTCTCAGCGATGTAAACATCACTTGCATAACTATTGATGGAGGCAACAGAAAATGGATGGGAACGAGTGGCAACGGTGTTTATCTGTTGAGCAGTGACGGTATTGAAATGATAGAACATTTCACAACTGAAAACAGTCCTCTCATATCCGACAACATAGAATCAATAGCTATTGACGGTTCAACAGGCGAAGTGTTCTTCGGTACGGATGCAGGTTTGGTTTCTTACCTTGGAACGGCCACAGATCCTGCCGGTTCGCTTTCAGATGACAATATAAAGGTTTACCCTAATCCTGTACGTCCTGAATACACCGGACGCATATATATAACAGGTCTTATGCGCGATACAGATGTGAAGATTGTGAGTGCTTCCGGATACCTTGTCAACAGTGGTACTTCAGTCGGAGGTGAATACACTTGGGACGGAAAGAACAAGGGTGGAAAACGAGTTGCATCGGGCGTTTACTACGTCTTGGCAGCTGATGCTGAAGGAAACAGCGGAGCTGTAGCTAAGATATTGGTTATAAGATAAATATGTATTTTTAATACTATACTTCTCACTTTATACGCAATATGGCATTATCTGGTATGTTTCACTACCATAATGCCATATTTTTTTGTTATAGATTGTAATAAATACAGAGTTATAATTTATAATATTACATTTTGTTTAATCATATACCATAAGAATGGTATTTCTAGTTTGTAAATTCTGCTTTATATTTGTACTCAAGTAACAAACTTAAAAAATTCTGCTTATGGCAAAGATTTTTTCAAGCCTTACCGAACTGATAGGCAACACACCGCTGATGTATCTTAACAATATTGCGGCCAACCATGGAGTACAGGCTAATCTGATAGCAAAAATTGAGTTTTTCAATCCTGGAGGAAGCGTGAAGGACCGTGTGGCACTGTCGATGATTGAGGATGCCGAGAAGAGCGGAAAGCTCAAACCGGGCGCTGTAATCATCGAGCCGACAAGCGGCAATACAGGTGTTGGTTTGGCTTGGATTGCTTCTGTAAAGGGCTACAAAACAATTCTGACAATGCCTGAAACGATGAGCGTTGAGCGTCAGAATCTGCTCAAGGCAATGGGTGCACAGCTGGTTTTGACACCTGGCAGTGAGGGTATGTCTGGAGCCATAAAAAAGGCAGAAGAACTAAGAGACAGCATACCTGGTTCTGTGATTCTTCAGCAGTTTGAGAACCCTGCCAATCCTTTGGCTCACGTACACACTACAGCCGAGGAAATATGGAAAGATACAGACGGCAAAGTTGATGTTTTCATTGCCGGTGTAGGAACAGGAGGTACACTCTCTGGTGTAGGACGCGGTTTAAAGGCCCATAGAAGCGATATAGAGATAGTTGCAATGGAACCTGATAGTTCGGCCGTTCTGTCAGGAGACAAGCCTGGAATGCACAAAATTCAAGGTATAGGAGCCGGATTCGTTCCTGCTACATACGATGCAGAAGTTGTAGACCGTGTAATGCGTGTCACTGACGACGATGCCATACGTATGGGACGTGAATTGTCGCTTAAGGAGGGTTTGCTCGTTGGAATTTCCTCTGGTGCAGCAGTACATGCCGCTGTAACTTTGGGGCGTATGCCGGAATATAAGGATAAGAATATAGTAGTCCTTTTGCCGGATACAGGCGAGCGCTATTTGTCTACTGTTCTCTATGCGTTTGATGAATATCCGCTTTGATTCAGGTTTTGACATTTATAATTTTGCATGAATCTGCTTTAGGGTGGCATAAATCTGTCTTAACTCTAAAGCAGATTTGTTCGAAGATAAAAGTCCATCCGTGCTAATAAACTATGCTGATATAGTTAACATTTTATACTTCCATTATTAGCTCTGTCAACAAACATTCTTAATACGAATATTAATGAGTACCAATAAATTGCATTTTGAGACGCTTCAGCTTCATGCTGGGCAGGAAACGCCTGATCCGGCAACGGGTTCGCGAGCAGTACCGATTTATCAGACCGCTTCTTATGTTTTCAATGACTCTGCGCATGCCGCTGCGCGTTTTGCCTTGCAGGAACCTGGAAACATATATACCAGATTGACAAACCCTACTCAGGACGTTTTCGAACAGCGTATGGCTGCACTTGAGGGCGGTGCCGGAGCATTGGCCGTTGCATCGGGAGCTGCTGCCATCACTTATGCTTTTTCGAATATCGTGCGTGCAGGCGACCATATAGTTTCGGCCAATACAATATATGGAGGCACATACAATTTGTTGGCACACACGTTGCCTGCATCGGGAGTTGAAACAACGTTTGTAGATCCCAGCAAACCTGAGAATTTTGAGAATGCCATAAGGGAAAATACAAAACTTCTGTTCCTTGAAACTTTGGGCAATCCTAATTCAAATATAACTGATATAGAGAGAGTTGCCACTATTGCCCATTCGCATGGCATCCCTCTTATTGTAGACAATACTTTCGCTACTCCATATTTGCTCAGACCTATTGAATACGGTGCTGACATAGTGGTGCATTCTGCCACAAAATTCATTGGCGGACACGGTACAAGTCTTGGTGGAGTGATAGTGGATTCTGGAAAATTCGATTGGAAAAAGTCTGGAAAATTTGCTCAACTTACGGAGCCTGATCCATGCTATCACGGAATATCTTTCACAGAGGCTGCAGGCAATCTTGCCTATATTGTCAGAATTCGTGCTGTGCTGCTCCGTGACACTGGAGCTTGCATAAGTCCTTTCAATTCTTTCATGCTTCTTCAGGGATTGGAAACGTTGTCTCTGAGAGTTGAAAGGCATGTTGAGAATGCCATAAAGGTTGTTGATTTTCTAAACAGTCATCCTATGATTGAAGCTGTTAATCACCCTTCATTGCCGACACGTCAGGACAACGGTTTATACAAAAAATATTTCCCTAATGGTGGCGGTTCAATATTTACAGTCAATGTGAAAGGTGGTGTTAATGAGGCACATAAATTTATTGACAATCTTAAGATATTCTCACTGCTTGCCAATGTTGCAGACATGAAATCTCTTGTTATACATCCTGCTACGACTACTCATTCTCAGCTCAACGATGAAGAACTGAAGGAGCAGGGAATCGGACAGAATACAGTGAGATTGTCCATAGGAACAGAGCATGTAGATGACTTGATTGATGATTTGAGCCAGGCTTTAGCTCAGATATAATATTCAGTTATGTCAACTATGCCTGCGCGTATGGCATAGCGTACAGCCTCGTTGAGGTTGTTTACATTAAGCTTTCTGAATATGTTTTTTCGGTGAGTAATTGCCGTATGAATGCTTATAAAGCGTTCTGAAGCTATATCCTTCGTGCTTTTGCCTAGTGCAAGTGCGCGGAGGATTTCTTTTTCTGTTGCAGTGAGAGGCTGAACGTTGTCTTTCCTGTCTTCACTTTTGTTCTGAAGATAGGCTTTTGCTCTCTCGCTTATGTATTGTTTGCCTTCCGAAGCATCGTTAAGACAGGCCGTTATTTCCTTCAGTTCGGCATCCTTGAATATGATGCTGAAGCACTCTCCGCTGAACACCATGGAGCGTACAAACGTTTCGTTGAGGTTGTCGCTGAACAAGATGAAATATGCCTCAGGAAACCTTTTCTTGGCCACAAGGAGCTGTTCTGCGGTGCAGTCAAACAGTGTGTAGTCTATTATGCATACTGCATCTGGATGATGCAGAAGTTCTTCTATAAGAGTGTGGATATCAGTGGTTTCGTGTTCACAAATGTGGAATACGCCCATACCTGCCGATATGGAGCGTATACCTTCTTTTGTGATGGCTTGATTGTCAGCCAATATCAGAGTTTTCATCTTTCTGGTTCTTTTTTGCCTGAAGATAATTCTGCTGAATGAGTGCCAGTTCGTTTGTGCTGACGAGCTTGTAGAGCTTGTCGTTAGGCCTTACCTTTCCAGGTACTCTGAACGAAATGTGTTGACCTTTTACGGCGCAGTTCACTGGTTCCAAATCGAATCTTATTTCGTCAACCACTTCTTCAATTACGCCGGTAGTTGTACCTGTAATGAGAATCTTGTCGCCTATATTCAGTTCGTTGCTTTCTATGACGAATTCAGCTACTCCTATCTTGCTGAAATATTTCACAGCCTTGCCGACATATACCTTTCTTTCTGTTGCTTTTGAGCCGTATACGTCGCACCATTCTCCGAGTTTTTGACCCTGATAATAGCCGTCCCAGAAGCCGCGGTTGAACACTGTTTTGAGTTCTTCATCCCACTTGTCTTTCTTATCTTCTGTGAACGTATTGTCGAGTACGCTGTTTATGGCTTCATTGTAGGCCTTTACAACAGTGTGCACATATTCAGGTCCGCGCGCCCTACCCTCTATCTTGAAAACTCTCACTCCGGCATTCATCATTATGTCTATGAACCTTATGGTTTTCAAGTCTTTAGGTGACATGATGTATTTATTGTCGATGTTGAGTTCTGTACCGGTTTCGATGTCTCTGACCTCATATCCGCGTCTGCACAACTGAATGCAGTCGCCCCTGTTTGCGCTTCTGTTTGCATTGTTCAGGCTGAGATAGCACTTTCCGCTTATTGCCATGCAGAGTGCGCCGTGGCAGAACATTTCTATGCGTATGAGATTTCCGCTTGGACCGCAGATGTGCTCTTCCACAATCTGGTCGTATATTGCCTTGACCTGCCACATATTGAGTTCGCGTGCCAAGACAACAACATCTGCAAACTGTGCATAGAATTTGAGAGCTTCGATGTTGGAAATGTTGAGCTGTGTAGAAAGATGTACTTCCTGCCCTATTTTTCTGCAATATGTCATTACGGCAACGTCCGATGCTATGACGGCAGAAATCTTGGCCTCTTTTGCAGCATCTACAATTTCGTGCATGGTCTCAATGTCCTCACCGTATATTATTGTGTTGACGGTAAGATAACTCTTCAGTCCGTTCTCATGGCAAATCGATGCTATCTCTTTCAGATCGTCAATTCCGAATGCGTTTGCAGAATGTGCTCGCATATTCAGTTTACCTATTCCAAAGTAAACCGAGTTCGCTCCTGCATGTATGGCGGCTGCAAGTGATTCGCGTGATCCCACAGGAGCCATAATCTCAAAGTCTTTCCTTTCCATTATATATTATATATAGTGTAGTTGTTGCAAAGTTAATCATTCTTGTTTTTAAGCTTTCATATAATTGGACTACTTTTGCGTATGCTTTGCATTATAGTGTTGCTTTATGTCAATTTTGCCCTCTTTTGCACTTTTAAGCCGTCAAAACAGCAAAAAAACGCTTTTTTACCCTTTTTCAACTTTTCTGAAGTGTTTTTTAGTACGCTTTTAAAGTTGTATTATGATAGTATTAATGGTAAACAGCTGTTAAAATGCTTTTAGATATGATGTTTATTGTAAAATAATGCTTTTATAATGTTGTTTTAATCTTACATAATGATAATTCTTAAATCCGCGAGAATTGAGTATTTAATCATTTCTGATCAATCGGCTTGATATACTGAAATCTAATGGCGTTAAATTTCAGTCGATAATTTTGGTTATTATAAAAATAATTATAAAGATATGAATCGTCTTTTTTTCCTAATTTTGTATCGCTAAAATTAGTATCATGATTTTTAAATATGATGTCATAGTTATAGGTGCGGGCCATGCAGGTTGTGAAGCTGCAGCTGCGTCCGCCAATCTGGGTGCAAAGACATGTCTCATAACAATGGACATGAACAAGATTGCACAGATGAGTTGCAACCCTGCGGTCGGAGGAATTGCAAAGGGACAAATCGTTAGAGAGATAGATGCTCTCGGAGGATATATGGGAATTGTCACTGACAGATGTTCCATACAGTTCCGCATGCTCAATCGTTCCAAGGGACCTGCCGTATGGAGTCCGCGTGCACAGTGCGACAGGGCTAAGTTCATCTGGACCTGGAGAGAGATTTTGGAGAATATTCCTAATCTGAACATCTGGCAGGATCAGGTGAAGGAGCTTATTGTAGAGAACGGAGAAGTTGCAGGAGTGAGGACTTATCTCGATGCAGAATTCAGAGCTAAAGCTGTCATTCTTACAGCCGGAACATTCCTTAACGGACTTATGCATATCGGCCGTACAAAGCTTGAAGGCGGACGAATTTCTGAACCTGCTTCACATTTGCTTACCGAATCGATAGCTTCAAACGGCATAAATTTCGGTCGTATGAAGACTGGAACTCCTGTAAGAATTGATAGGCGAAGCGTAGATTTCAGCGAGATGACAATACAGGATGGAGAGGTAGATTTCCACTCTTTTTCATATCTTCCGCAGACACGAAAACTGCAGCAATTGCCTTGCTGGACGTGCTATACAAACAAAAAAGTACACGAAATTCTTGAGTCAGGTTTTGCTGATTCGCCTTTGTATAATGGTCAAATTCAGAGCATTGGGCCTAGATATTGTCCAAGTATCGAGACAAAACTGCATACCTTCCCTGGCAAAGACCAGCATCAGCTCTTTCTTGAACCTGAAGGTGAGACGACTAACGAGATGTATCTCAACGGTTTTTCGTCTTCTCTTCCAATGGATATACAGATTCGTGCACTCAAGGAGATACCTTGTTTCAGAAATCTGGTGGTATACAGACCGGGATATGCAATCGAATATGATTACTTCGATCCAACCCAGCTCAAGCATAATCTTGAGTCTAAAGTAGTCAAAAATCTCTTCTTTGCAGGTCAGGTAAATGGTACTACCGGCTATGAAGAAGCGGCCGGACAGGGTCTTATTGCAGGTATAAATGCGGCAATAAATTGCTTTGGAGGAGAGCCTTTTGTACTTAACAGAAACGAGGCATACATAGGTGTTCTTATTGATGATTTGGTTACAAAAGGTGTCGATGAACCATATAGAATGTTCACTTCTAGAGCCGAATATAGGATACTTTTGAGGCAGGATGATGCCGATATGCGACTCACTGAAAAGTCTTATAATCTTGGTTTGGCAACTGCAGAAAGGTATAATTGGATGGCCGAAAAGAGGGAAAAAATTCAAAAACTTCTCGATTTCACAGACCGTTTTTCTATTAAACCTGCTCTGATAAACGACTCTTTGGAGAGGCTCGGCACTGCTCCTTTGAGACAAGGATGCAAACTTTCAGAGCTTATTGGACGTCCTCAAATCACTGTAAGCAATATCAGCGAATGCGTTTTGCCGTTCAAAAATGAGCTCAATAAGATAGAGTCGCGTAAGGAAGAAATCATAGAAGCTTTGGAAATTCTCATAAAATATAAAGGCTATATAGAGCGTGAACAAATGGTTGCGGATAAGATGCTCAGGCTTGAAAACATAAAAATTCAGGGAGTTTTTGATTATGATAAGCTGACTCAAATCACTATTGAAGCGCGTCAGAAACTTAAAAAAATCAATCCTACTACCCTGGCGCAAGCTAGCCGTATCCCTGGAGTTTCACCGAGCGATATAAACGTTATGCTGATACTTTTAGGACGCTGAAATTTATAGTTTCACGTGAAACAAATGGGCGAAAAAGCAGATGCTTAAATATTGAAAATCAGTGAAATATATATACTGCAATTTTCTGATTTTTGCATGTTGAAATTGCCGCCTTTTTCAAATGTTTCTCGCATTTTGATATAGATTATAGAAATGATTAGTTTTTCCTGTCTCTCAGCCGACAATTGTCGGCTGGGAGACAGTTTTTTTATGGAATATGCACAAACTTATGTCTTATATTTGCACTTGTAGTGCCATGTTTTCATGGTCCGGATATATAATATCTGCATAAAAACATGTTGTTTTTCTATTAAAATTCCATTTGAATTCTGCTGTATTTAATGTTTCAATAACAGATTTTCAAGTATTCTCCCCTGTTTCAAGCATATTATTTCTCATTTCTTTTAATACTGATAATAGTTTTTTCTGGGGATTTTTTGCGTATTAATCATCATATACAAGCGTTATTTATCGTTTTATTTTGAGTTTTTCATGTATGTAATGGCTGTATTTTTCGTCGTTTTTTATGAATAGTATTTCAAGATTTATATTCTTTTATGTGGTTATTATGCGGCGCAAATAGGGTTTTGAGGTACTCAATTGTATATAAATATCATATATTATATGCGTTGTGTAGGCATATTTTAATGTTGTGTTTTATGTTTTTCTTGTGTTTTTCAGTGTTATTCTTCAATTATTTATTGCTTATATCTGGTTATTGCGTCTAATTTTTTGTGGATTTTACCTGATAACTTCGTTTTCTACAAGCCTATTTTTACCTTGAAATGGGCTTTTGGGGTGTCTAAAGAAGTAATATTTCTATGCTTATATGCTTCCTTTATGTGGATTTTCATGAATTACAACAGCTGTTTTCAGAGGATATTTGCGCTATTTTATCGGCAAAATATTGTATTTATTATCATATTTCCGGCATAGTTTTAGTATTCTATAGCTCTGAAATATGTGGCTTGATGCGGTTTTTATACTGATATTTTGAAGTGAAATGAGAATTCCGAGCGCTCATAAATTAATTTTTACGCGCTCGAAAATGTATTCGTGAGCGCTCGTAAATAGTATTTGGGTTGATAAATTCGCGTAAATTTTTGTTCCGGCAAGACTCAATTATAGGTGTTTTCTCAGTTTGCATTATGCGATTTGGGGCTGTTTTTATATTAGATTATGGCGTTTTTAGTGGTGTATTTTATTCTTATTGGATAAGAAAACAAGTGTTTTTTGAGGTGTTTTCAAGTGTTTTTTACCATTTTTTGAGGGAAATCTTCATCAAATTCAGGCTGTTTTTATGTGTATTTTATGCTTTACAGATGCCTTTTTTACTGTTTTGTATATCCAAAATTTTATAGTTTAAACAGATTCTTTTATAAAATATTCCTCCTTTTATGGTGTGTTTTTCGCTTTTCGTATGTATCTTTATGAGCATAAATCAAGTGTATATTCCTATTGAATTTGGTTTGCCAGCTATATTTTTTACACGTTTTTTCAGCTCCGAAACAATATAAAATGTCTAACATAAGTAATAGTTTTGATTTATGAATAACGAAATTTTGATGCAGAATCTAAGGGTAATTCCTGATTTTCCAAAGAAGGGAATACTGTTCAGAGACGTGACTACACTGTTCAAAAATCCAGATTGCCTTCGTATAATTGATGATGAACTTTACGAAATTTACAAGGATAAAGGCATCACAAAAGTGGTCGGAATTGAGTCCCGTGGCTTCGTAATGGGGGCTGTTTTGGCACGCAGATTGAACGCCGGATTTGTAATTTGCAGGAAGCCTGGAAAGCTTCCGGCTGACACAATAAAGCAGACTTACAAGAAAGAATATGGTGAAGATTCTATAGAAATTCACAGTGATGCAATAGAGCCGAACGACGTCGTTTTGATTCACGATGACCTCCTTGCGACAGGTGGAACAATCAAGGCCGCTCTTGATCTTGTAAGGAAATTCAACCCTAAAAAATGCTATATAAATTTCATTATTGAGATCAGTGATGGAGGCTTGAACGGACGTGAAAACATAGGAAATGATGTTGAAATAACTTCTCTCATTAGTTGTTGAAAACATGTAAGTTAGCTTCATTTTGTTTCACGTGGAACTCTAACTTGAAGTATTACTTTAGGTGCTGTTTTAAGCCCTCTTTGAGGGCGTGTTTTTGAAGCAGATCCGGTCCTCTATTCTGGCGTATCAGGACCGGTTCTTTTGTGAATTTCTTAATCGTTTTTTCTAGTAGTATGACAAAGGATGAAGAGCGTTTGGCTTATCTGAAAAATATAGTTTTGAACCTCCCGGAGTGTCCAGGATGCTATCAGTATTTTGACGAGCACGGCACGATAATTTATGTCGGCAAGGCCAAGAATCTGAAGCGCCGTGTAAGCTCCTATTTCAACAAAAATCAAATCTCGAACAAGACGAGAATTCTTGTCAGCAAGATTCAAAATATTAACTACGTCGTCGTGAAGACGGAGGAAGATGCTTTGCTTCTTGAGAACAATCTTATCAAGAAGCACAAGCCTCGTTACAATATTTTGCTGAAGGACGACAAGACCTACCCTTCGGTGTGTGTGACGAACGAATATTTTCCGCGCGTGTTCAAGACGAGAAAAATTCTCAATGACGGTTCTACGTACTACGGACCCTTCAGCCATGTTGCCACGCTCAACAATATGCTTGAGCTGATAAATAGACTTTATCCTTTGAGAAGATGTCGTTTTCCGATGACTCCAGAAATGGTGGCTTCTGGAAAATTTCAGACTTGTCTGGAATACCACATAAAAAATTGCAAGGCACCTTGTGTGGGATTGCAGACGCGCGAGGAGTATATGGAGTACGTGAAGGAGGTGAGAGAAATTCTTCGTGGCAATACACGAGATATCTGCAACCGCATGTTGGAACAAATGGAGAAGCTATCGGAAGAGATGAAATTTGAAGAGGCTATGGAGTTGAAGAAAAAATACGACATGGCTTTGAACTTTTGCGAAAAGAGCGAAGTTGTCAGTCACGTTTATCACAACATCGATGTTTTTTCCATTGCCGACGATGAGAAGTCTGCATTCATAAATTATCTGCACATAACAAACGGATGTATCAATCAGGCTTTCACGTTTGAGTTCAAGAAACGAATGGACGAGTCTCCTGAAGATATGCTGGCTCTCGGTATTGTAGAAATGCGTGAAAGATATAAAAGCAGATCCAAGGAAATCATCGTGCCTTTCCCAATCGAGGTGGAATTGGCAGATGTAGTAGTAACGGTTCCGCAGAGAGGCGACAAAAAACATCTTCTTGATCTTTCGCTAATGAATGTTAGGCAGTACAAGTTCGACAAGATCAAACAGGCCGAAAAACTTAATCCGGAACAGAAGAGCGTAAATCTAATGAAAGAACTTCAGAATAAACTCAAGCTTCCAAAACTTCCGATGCATATAGAGTGTTTTGACAATTCCAATATTTCCGGTACTGATGCAGTGGCTGCATGTGTGGTTTTCAAGAAAGCAAAGCCGTCGAAAAACGATTACAGAAAGTATAACATAAAAACTGTAGTCGGACCCGATGATTACGCTTCTATGCACGAAGTAGTCTTAAGGCGTTATTCTCGTCTTGTAGAAGAAGGCTCGCCCCTGCCCGATTTGATTATTGCCGACGGAGGAAAAGGACAGATGGAGGTTATACGTCATGCAGTTGAAGACGAGCTGGGACTTTCCATCCCTATTGCAGGATTGGCGAAAGATGGGCATCACAGAACGTCCGAACTTCTTTATGGATTTCCGCAGCAGACAATCGGTATCGAGATGAACAGTCAGCTTTTCAATTTCCTTACACGTATTCAAGATGAAGTACACAGGTTTGCAATTACATTCCATCGAGACAAACGAAGCAAACGTCAGATAGCTTCTGAACTTGATTCGATCAAAGGCATAGGAGCTGTAACGAAGACTCAGCTTCTGAAGAAATTCAAAAGCGTCAAACGAATACGCGAGGCGTCGTTGGATGAGATAGCCGAAGTGGTTGGACCAGCCAAAGCTAAGCTTGTTGAGGACGGACTTAGGGAAGGCGTCAAGGAGTAGCATTTCTGTATTCATGCACATTGTACGGTATATTCGTTGATTCTGTAGGCACTTTTTTGCAAGAAAGGTTAAATTTGATGTCTTTGAGTGGCTTTAATAATCGTATGTATTGTGTATTTGCTTGATTTATAGTTTATTATCTATAGACGAATATGCTGATTATTCGTTGCAGATATTATTTATGGCTGGAATGATGGACTATTGCGAAAAAATGTATCGGTGCAAACTAAAAAGGTCTGTTTAAACTTGCGTATTACGAGATTTTTTACTAACTTTGATTGGTTTTATGCGGTGTGAAAGATCTGGCAGATTTTGAATGGCGGAAGCACCGTGTACTTTAAAAAAACGAATATTTTATGAGAGTAGTTATACAGCGCGTCAGCCATGCCTCGGTAACGATAAATGGCGAATGCAAGGCTTCTATAGGACGTGGATATCTGCTTCTGCTTGGAGTCTGCGAGGAAGACGATGAAAATGATATAGATTGGCTTACTAGAAAGATTGCTTCGTTGCGTGTATTTGATGATGAAAACGGAGTGATGAACAAGTCCATCCTTGATGTTGGAGGAGAGATTCTGGTGGTTAGCCAATTTACTCTGTGGGCTTCATACAAGAAAGGCAATCGCCCATCCTATTTGCGTGCCGGCAGTCATGAGGTGACAGTTCCGTTGTATGAGAAGTTCTGCAAAGAAATGAGCGACAAGCTTGGACGTCAGGTGATGACCGGTGAGTTCGGTGCTGACATGAAGGTGGAGCTTCTGAACGATGGTCCTGTAACAATCTGCATGGACACCAAGAACAAAGAATGATTTGTGTTTTATTCAATATGATTTCGTTTTTCGGATATGGATGCTGAACACAGTTTGACGTTGGAAGATATACAGAAAAAAGTCGATGATTGGATCAAGACTTATGGTGTACGCTATTTCAGCGAGCTTACCAATATGGCTGTCTTGACTGAAGAAGTCGGTGAACTGGCCCGTGTTATGGCCCGCAAATATGGCGACCAGTCGTTCAAACCAGGTGAAAAAGACAATCTCTCTGAGGAGATGGCTGATATATTGTGGGTACTTGTGTGCCTTGCCAATCAGACCGGAGTGAATCTTACAGAAGCATTCTGTGCAAGTATGCAGAAGAAAACTGAACGTGACAAGAACAGACATTTGAATAATTCTAAGCTTTATTAGTGAAAGATTATGAGCGAACATATCCATACACACGAAGACTCTGAATTTATGGAGCAGAGCAAATATGATCAGGCTTTAGGTCATTATAAGCTTGAAGTGGATGAAACTTCTGTGAAGCGCCGTCTTGAGACGATTCTGAACGAATGTCTGCAGGACAATGATACCGATGAAGTTAAACGATTCATTTTCAATAGTCTGGAACTAACATCTTTGTCGGTTACAGATACGGAAGAGAGTATATTGAAGTTTGTTGAGAACGTGAACCGTTTTGATACTGAATATCCTGAATTGGGCAACGTGGCATCGGTATGCGTATATCCTAATTTTGCGCAGATTTGTCATGATTCGCTTGAAAATGAGAATGTTAAGGTTGTTTGCGTATCTGGTAATTTCCCGTCGTCACAAACTTTTACTGAAATAAAAGTGGCTGAAACTGCCATGGCGGTGCATGATGGTGCAGACGAGATAGATATCGTCATTCCTGTAGGAAAGTTCATTTCTGGAGATTATGAGGGATTCTCTGATGAGATTTCTGAATTGAAGGAAGTGTGCAGCGGAAAGAAACTTAAGGCCATACTTGAGGTCGGTGCTCTGGGCAGTTATACCAATATCCGCAAGGCTTCTATCCTTTCAATGTACGCTGGTGCAGACTTCATAAAGACATCTACAGGCAAAATAGGCGTTTCTGCCTTTCCTGAGGCTGCTTTCGTGATGTGTGAGGCTATACGCGACTATTACAACGAAACGGGCATACGCATAGGTTTTAAGCCCGCAGGAGGCATAAGAACGGTGCATGATGCACTTGTTTATTATACGATATACAAGAAAATATTGGGCGAGGAGTGGTTGAACAATGATCTTTTCCGTATAGGTGCAAGTTCGTTGGCAAACAATCTGCTCAGTGATATTCAGGGAAAGGAAGTTTCTTTCTTCTGATTTGACTGCTTTAGCATTAGGTCAGATACAGGAATAACTTATACATACAGAAAATGGACCAGATGACATTATTCACATAGTCATCTGGTCCATTTTTTATGTGGTATATAAAGGCTGAAGCCCCCTACTCTCACTTATTTCTTTCTATAACGAAATCTACGTATGCTTTCAATGCATCCTTTATATCGCTGTCTTCATATTCATCCAGGATTTTGTTGGCATCAGCGGCATATTTTTTCATAACATTTTCGGCATATTCAATACCTCCGTTCTCTTTTGTGAATTGAATGAGTTTTACAATTTCATCATGAGTAACGTTTCTGCTCTTTACCTTGTATGCTATGTCGAACATTTCGTTGCTTCCTGTAGTAAAGAGTGCATGAATTACCGGCAATGTCAGTTTTCCTTCCTGCATATCGTTGCCGGTTGGCTTTCCTATGTCGTTTTCGTCGTAATAGTCAAATATGTCGTCTTTTATCTGGAAGCATATTCCAATTATTTCGCCGAATCTACGCATGTTCTCGCGGTCCTTTTCGGATGCTCCTGTACTTACGGCACCTCCTTCAGCGCAAGCTGAAAACAACGCGGCGGTTTTGTTTTTTATGATTTCGAAGTATACGTCCTCTGAAATCTTCTCATATTCAACGTTTTTGAGCTGCAGGAGTTCTCCATTTGCCAGTTTCTGCGCTGCGGTAGATACGATTTTTACTATTTCGGAATTACCTGCGTTGTATGCATTCAGAAGCCCGCTTGCCAGAATGTAGTCGCCCACAAGTACTGCAACTTTGTTGTTGTAAATGCTGTTTACCGACGGAAGTCCCCTTCTCTCTTCGCTTTCGTCTACTACATCATCGTGTACAAGACTGGCTGTATGGGTAAATTCGAATGTAGCAGCTGTAAATATTGAAGATTCATTGATGTCGCCGAATAGCTTGGCGGAAAGCAAGGTCAATATCGGGCGCATCATTTTGCCTTTCCGTTGCCCAATGAATTTCAGTACTTCTCTGAGAATCGGGTTTGAATGAATCAGATATGAATCGAAAACCTTCTTGTACTCTTCCAATTCTCTTCCAATAGGTTTTCTTATTAGGGATAGTGCGTCCATTTGTTATTACAAGCTATTACAATACAAAATTAGCAATAAAACGGTTATAATAATATCTTTTTTGTAACTTTACGTCTAAAATATATCATTAATTATGCCAAAACTCTTTCTTCTCGACGCATACGCATTGATTTATCGGGCATATTATGCACTTATAAAGTCTCCGAGAGTTAATTCCAAAGGTCTTAACACTTCGGCCATCATGGGGTTTGTAAACACGCTTGAAGAGGTTCTGACAAAGGAGAATCCAACTCATATAGGGGTTGCTTTTGATCCTGCGGGACCTACATTCCGTCATGAGGCTTATCCTGAATATAAGGCGCAGCGCGAAGAAACACCCGAGGCTATAAGGTTGTCGGTGCCATATATCAAACAGATTCTTGAGGCGTACAACATTCCGATATTGGAGGTTGCAGGATATGAAGCTGATGATGTCATTGGTACGCTGGCCAAGAAAGCCGGCGCTATGGGTATAGAAACCTATATGATGACTCCTGATAAGGACTATGGACAGCTCGTCAGTTCGAATGTGTTCATGTATCGTCCGAAATTCGGTGATAAGGAATTTGAAGTCATGGGACCAGACGAGGTCATGAACAAGTATGGACTCTCCTCTCCTCTTCAGGTCATAGACATGCTCGGACTTATGGGAGATGCGGCCGACAATATTCCTGGCTGTCCAGGTGTGGGCGAAAAAACTGCCGTCAAGCTGATTTCACAATATGGGTCTATCGAGAATCTGCTTGAGCACAAGGGTGAGCTTAAGGGAGCACTTAAGACCAAGATTGAAACAAATGAAGAAGGAATAGTATTCTCAAAATTCCTTGCGACGATAAAGACCGATGTTCCAATAGAACTTGACATGTCGCTTTTGGAGCGCAAGAAAATCGATGAGCAGAAATTGCGTTCTTTGTTTGAAGAGCTGGAATTCCGTACATTGATCAACCGAATTTTGAACAAGGATAAAAAAGTATCCAATCAGCCATCTTTGCAAGGTGATCTCTTTGCCGTGAAATCTACGGAGGGCAAGGAAGAACCCGTATCTTCAAATCTGAAGACGCTGAATGATATCGATTATGATTATCAATTGGTTGATACAGAGGAGAAAATGAATGAACTTTGCGGAAAAATATTTACATCTTCCGCAGTCAGTGTAGATACTGAGACCACCAGTACCGATGCAATGAAGGCAGAACTGGTCGGTTTGAGTTTCTCAATAGAAGAAAACAAGGCTTTTTATGTGCCTATTCCATCAGAACGCGAAGAAGCGTTAAAAATAGTAAATATATTTAAAGGCGTTTATGAATCGCCTGATTTGATGAAAATCGGACAGAACATAAAATATGACATCATAGTCTTGGCAAATTATGGAGTCAAGTTCAATGGACCGATTTTCGATACAATGATTGCCCATTATGTGCTTCAGCCGGAGTTGCGCCACAACATGGACTATATGGCTGAGGTGTATCTCAACTATAAGACTATACATATCGACGAACTTATAGGTCCGAAGGGCAAGGGACAGAAAAATATGCGCAGCCTCTCCCCTTCCGAAGTTTACAAATATGCTTCTGAAGATGCCGATGTGACTCTTAAGCTTAAGAATATTTTTGAGGTTGAGTTGAAGAAAAATGGACTTTACAGTCTTTTTGAAGAGATAGAAATGCCTCTGGTGCCTGTGCTTGCACGTATGGAGATGAACGGTGTACGTGTCGATACAGAGTCGTTGGCCGAGACTTCCAGGCAGTTTGCCGAGCGTATGAGTACCATCGAAAAGGAAATACACGAGATGGCTGGCATGGACTTCAATATTTCTTCTCCAAAGCAGGTCGGCGAAGTGCTGTTCGACAAGCTGAAGATTGTAGATAAGGCTAAGAAAACTAAAACCGGACAATATGTAACTTCTGAGGATGTGCTTCAGAATCTGAAGTCGCGCCACCCTATTGTGGAAAAAATTCTTGATTATCGCGGATACAAGAAACTTCTTTCTACTTATGTGGATTCTCTGCCGCAGCTTATAAATCCAAAGACCGGACATATACATACGTCTTATAATCAGGCAGTAACATCGACGGGAAGACTTAGTTCCAGTGATCCTAACCTGCAGAATATTCCTATTAGGGACGAGAATGGAAAGGAAGTTCGCAAGGCATTTATTCCTGATGATGGATGTGAATTTTTCTCGGCCGATTATTCTCAGATCGAACTTCGAATAATGGCTCATTTAAGCCAGGATGAGAATATGATTGAAGCATTTACCCAGGGATATGATATACATGCCGCTACGGCTGCAAAAATCTATAAGATTCCTATTGAGGAGGTAACTGCAGATCAGAGACGCAAGGCAAAGACTGCCAATTTCGGTATAATATATGGAATAACAGTATTCGGACTTGCTGAGCGTATGGAAGTGAGCCGTGCAGAGGCTAAAGAGCTGATTGACGGTTACTTTGCTACGTATCCTAAGGTTCGTGAGTATATGGACAGATCTATACAGATGGCCCGTGAAAGAGGTTATACGGAAACTATGTTCAGCAGACGTTGCATGCTTCCGGATATTAACAGCCATAATGCTGTTGTGCGCGGATATGCCGAGCGCAATGCCATAAATACGCCTATACAAGGCAGTGCTGCTGATATAATAAAGATTGCAATGGTCAGAATAGATCGCAGAATGCAGGCCGAAAATATGCGTTCAAAAATGATACTTCAGGTACATGACGAATTGAATTTCAGTGTTTTCCCTGAAGAAAAAGAACGTCTTCAGAAGATGGTCGTCGAAGAGATGGAGTCTGCATGTCAGATGAGTGTTCCGCTTATAGCTGACTGCGGTTGGGGCAAGAATTGGCTGGAGGCTCATTGATACTTGTTCTAATCTGTTGACAATTAGAGTATTGTAGGACGGGTATGGCCTATTGCAGGTTGTGCCCTCCTACCCGATTTAAAATTTTATAATGTTGCCATATTTAGCTGAATTTGTTTAAACTTTTGTTTGTCTGTAAAGTTTTGTGGTCGTATGGCATTATTTTATAAGATGTTAACATGCTTGTCATTTGATGCCATTTTACCTTGCTGTTAATTTGGTTTAATTTATGATAATTAATAAATCTGATATATGAATAAATTATTTGTAGCTTCTTTTTTAATGTTGACTGCCGTGTCTTCCGGTAGTTCTTATGCACAGAACTCTAGTGGCTATCCTATTGATCCTGTGCCGTTTACAGATGTAAAAGTCCAAAACAATTCTTTTTGGGGACAGCGTCTTGATGCAAGCCGTAAGGTTACAGTTCCTTTGGCATTCAGCAAATGCGAGGAAACCGGACGTTATGAGAACTTCGTAAAGGCTGCACATCCTAGCAAGGATTATAAGGTTGAAGGATTTTCTTTCGACGATACTGACGTTTACAAGACCATTGAAGGTGCAAGTTATCTGCTTCAGACTTATCCTGACAAAAAGTTGGAAAACTATATCGACAGTGTGCTGGATATAGTTGCAAAGGCCCAAGAACCAGATGGTTACCTCTATACGGCACGTACGATGAACCCTTGGCATCCACATGGTTGGGCAGGTTCGAAGCGTTGGGAAAAGGTAGAGGATCTGAGCCATGAGTTTTATAATCTAGGACACATGGTTGAAGGTGCGATAGCTCATTATCAGGCTACCGGAAGCCGTAAGTTCCTGGATATAGCTATAAAGTATGCAGACTGCGTTTGTCGCGAGATTGGTCCTGGAGAAGGTCAGCTCAAGCTTGTTCCTGGACATCAGATAGCAGAAATGGCGCTTGCAAAGCTTTATACGGTTACTGGTGACAAGAAATATCTTGATCAGGCCAAATTTTTCCTTGATTATAGAGGAAAGACCCAGCGCCGCGATGCTTACAGCCAGGCGCATAAGCCTGTGTTAGAGCAGGATGAAGCTGTCGGACATGCTGTACGAGCAGGGTATATGTATTCAGGAATGGCCGATGTTGCAGCTCTCACAGGTGATACTGCATATATACATGCCATTGACAGAATCTGGGACAATATTGTTTCAAAGAAGTATTACATAACGGGTGGAGTAGGAGCAACCAGCCAGGGAGAAGCCTTTGGTGCAAATTATGAACTTCCTAATATGTCTGCATATTGCGAAACATGTGCGGCTATTGCTCAGGTGTACATGAACTACCGTCTGTTCCTTCTTCACGGCGAATCCAAGTATTATGATGTGCTTGAGCGTACCCTCTACAATGGAGTACTTTCAGGAGTAAGCATAGACGGAGGCAAGTTCTTCTATCCGAATCCGCTCGAGAGTATGGGCCAGCATCAGCGTCAGGCATGGTTCGGATGTGCATGCTGTCCTTCAAATGTAAGCCGTTTCATTCCTTCTGTTCCAGGATATGTGTATGCGTCGAAGGACCGTGATCTTTATGTAAATCTGTTCATGGCCAACACGGCTGAAATACCGGTTGACGGCAAAATTGTTACACTTCAGCAGGAAACTTCTTATCCATGGGATGGAAACATAGCCATAAACGTCGTTAAAACGCGCCAGAAGAGCTTTTGCCTCAAAATACGTATACCAGGCTGGGTTCAGAATAAACCTGTCCCTAGCGACCTTTATTATTATTCTGACAAAATTGTACCTGGATATAAGATCAAGGTCAATGGGGCTGAAGTTGAGAGCAAGCTCGACAAAGGTTATTTCTGCATAGACCGCAAATGGAAGAAGGGAGATAAGGTTGAAATAAGCTTTGATATGGATGTTCGTATGGTCCGTGCAAACAATAAGGTCGAGGCTGACAAGGGTAGGGTGGCAGTAGAGCGAGGCCCTATCGTTTATTGTGCTGAATGGCCTGACAATGATTTCAACATACGTACGATGCTTCTCAATCAGCGTCCGCAGTTCAGTGTTGTTTCAGACCTCAAGTCTCTTGACGGTACATTGCTTGACGGAATAAAGTCTATTTCTGTTCCAGCACAGGTGCTTTCGTTCAGCGAAGACGGCAATCTTTCAACACAGAGCGTATCTCTCAACCTGATTCCGTATTATGCATGGGCTCATCGTGGAGCAGGAAACATGATGGTATGGCTTCCTTATGATGTAAAAGCAGCATCTCCTGCTCGTCCTGCGTCAGTATCTTCAAAGAGCAAGGTAACTGCTTCTGTGAAGTCTGCTTCGCTCAGTTCTGTAAACGACGGACTCGTACCTGCAGGTCCGGACGACCGCTCTATTCCTTACGTACACTGGTGGCCTAAAAAGAACTCTACTGAATGGGTATGCTATGAATTCAGTAAACCTATTGAGGTCAAATCTTCAACAGTTTACTGGTTCGATGACCAGCCATGGGGTGGATGCCGTATTCCTGATTCTTGGAAAATCTATTACAAGGATGCTTCTGGAGACTGGAAACCTGTAAAGAATACTACCGATTATCCAGTTTCAAAGGGCACAGGCAATATGGTTAGCTTTGAACCTGTCACCACTTCAGCGCTCCGTCTTGAAATCGTTCAGCCGAAAGATTTCTCAACAGGAGTATTTGAATGGGAAGTGGAGTAGGGAGTTGCTACATGTGATTTGAGTTTTTAATTTGTCTATTAACTTTGCATCATCGCTCATAATGCTGTTGGATGCAGACATGCTATATGAAATACTATCTTGCAGGAGAGGCTTACATACCGGAAAATGGCTGTTGGATGCAGACACGCTATATGAAATACTATCTAAAATCTTTTACAAGACATTTTAGGGGCAGTGATAACGCTTAAAAAAGGAGGGTCAAGAAATAGACAATGAACGAAAGGAGCGCAAGAGGATTTTTGGTACTCGGAAGAGTGGCATTCCGCAGGTTGAGAATAAAAATCGTCGCACAGTAAATGTGTGGCGCAATTACGAACCGAAAGCGCGTTTCCATTCAGCCAAACTTGATATGAACAAATGATAATATTGAGCTTTTAGCTCTTGTTCTCTTTGCTTATAATATCGCCAAATATTCGTCATTTGAGAGCATGCAGGGGGAAAGTTCACGCTTGATAAAGCGTGGGCTGTTCTATGCTAGTAGAATAACAGATTACTTGGTGTCAACCATAAGCAAAGGCGAGCGAAAAGAATGGTTGCACGCCTTTTTAATAAACCAATAGTCAAGAAATGAAAAATTTAATGATTACATTAGCCATGTTTACGGCTGCAGCAGGAATCCAAGCGCAAGTTATAAATGATGTAGTGAAGTTGGGGAACGATGATGATTATTTCATTCCTGCAGATTTCTCTGCTGATGGAAAATCACATATTGTATCAATAGAATATTCCGGCGATTTTTCTGATAATGATGATTCTTCTGATGAATTCAACAAAATAAACGTATATGATGATGACCTTAATGTCATAAAGTCTTTTAATGTTCCTTTCAATCCGGGAATAGACTGGGAAATCCGTTACTTCAACTACAATACGGGATTAAGCTATGGAGACCTTTACATAGCAGTGACCCAGACTTTGTTCAACAACGATGAAAACTATGAATATATAAGCCCGATATATTCTTCTGGTGAGAGCTATGAACAAGACCGAATAGGTTTTAATATTGTTTCAGAAACCGGAGATGTGTTGCAGACAATAACTTATGATGGAATGCGTTTGTCAGATTTGGAAATTGTTACCATCAATGAAAAAAATTTCTTAAGAGCCGTTGTGGATTCAGATGATGGAGTATATCATTATTATTACAGCATCAATTCCAACTCGAGCAGTATCAAGCAGATAGGAGAACCAGTAAAAGCAAACGTGCATCCTTCTTTGGTCGGTCGTAACGAAACACTTACCATAGAGTTGAGCGGCAATGAAAGCAATAATAGAGTAGTAACAGTACATGATGCAGGTGGTCGGACGGTTTACCGTACCACTGTTCCTGCTGGACAGAATACGTTGCAGATAAATTCGTCCGAACTCAGCCAAGGACTGAATGTCATCTCCATAACTGGCAAAAATGGCAACGTCAAAGGTTCCAAGATTATTGTAAAATAAAGATGATTCACTCATTGTATAAATTTTTACATTCATAAATTATCATGAGTAACAACTTTTTTACAAAATTGATGTGTACAATGTATTTCTGTATCTTTGGCACATCTGCAATGGCGCAAGGATGGTCTTATCCTACTGAAAGCATTCAAAGATTACCATATGAGTATGGTCTGGGGACAGAAGATGCGCCGTATGTTATTACGAACGCCCAACAGCTGGCAGACCTTTCGTGGTATGTGAATAATGGTACGACATATAAAGGGGTATACTTTAAACTGGGAAATGACATAGATCTAAATCCATCGGTCAAGTTTAACTCGGACTTCACAATTACTTCTGCTAATAACAAAGAACCGCAGCAATGGATTCCTATTGGATTTGGAATGTCGGGGCAGTTTTTTGCTGGTAATTTTGATGGAGACGGGCATAAAATTTCAGGTGTATATCCCAAAGTTGTTATTGGAGAAAGATATAATTCATATGCATGGGGTGTCGGAAATGATAAATTCTATGCGTGTGGTTTATTTGGTGTTGTTAGCAATTCGGTCATATCAAATCTTACTATCGAAAATTCTTTGATTATATTAAAGGATACTGAACTCACTGAAAATGTATTCGAAGGATATTATACGCACATAGGTATGTTTGCGGCTGCAATGAAAGGTGGCAGTATATGTAACTGTAAAAATTTCGGCCATATTCTTGTAGAAAATACAAATTCAACATTAATAGGAGGACTTATTGGTTATGCACAAAGTGGTAACAATTCACCTTTCAGCATGAAAGATTGTGAAAATCATGGCAACCTAACTTATAGAGGCATACCAGAATATGCATATTATAATTCAAATGTTATTGGAGGCATCGCGGGTAAAGTTATCGGAGATAGCTTTTCTAATTTGTTGAATACAGGAACGATAAGAAATGAACAGGTTGTCACGGATGGACACTATGGTTCTGCAAATTCATGTGGAGGTGTTGTGTATGAATGTTCTGCAAATAAGCTTTCCAATATTATAAACACTGGAGATATTTACAATGGTAGTGGATTGTTTTCGTCATGTACGGCTGATAGCTTGATGAACAGCTATAATGTAGGATGTGTGACGAATGGATGCGGAATAGCGCATTCTGCTTATCTAAATGTCATGAAAGAATGCTATAATAATGGAGACATACAAGCTAACGAAGAATATTCCGATTACATTGCAGGATTAGTGAGTATACTCATGCATAAAGAATATAGCACCTTGTCAGAGTATCATATGGAAAAATGTTGGAATACAGGAACTGTAAAACATTTGAATGGTTATGCTGCAGGTTTAGTTGTGGAATTTAAGAGGAGCCTTTATGGTGAATATGAAAACGATTGGGTCGTAAATGAGTGCTTCAATATAGGATCCGTTATGTCAACATCTGTTGGTATGAATGCGGGTGGACTTATGATTTGGGGACCCATGAAAATGGTAGATTGCTATAACGCAGGAACGCTTTCCGCAGATATAACTTATGGCCTATGTTATACTGTTAAAGAACTTGAACGTTGCTTTAATTATGAAGCTAAAACCTATAGAGCTGTAGAAAGTGGTTCTGGCATATATTCTGAATATGATTGCGTGTTTGGCGATTATTATGCCCCATCTGTTAATAATGTTTATTATTTAGTCTTCCCTTAAAAAGCCCATTTTTGCGAGATATTGT